>Ga0194118_10001926_pt1 | contig 27806 bp, 27 predicted proteins | sample TA2MahsurfametaG_2_FD_148662 | JGI IMG/M metagenome (GOLD analysis project Ga0194118, IMG submission 148662) | Freshwater microbial communities from Lake Tanganyika, Tanzania - TA2015013 Mahale N5 surface | ecosystem: Environmental > Aquatic > Freshwater > Lake | place: Tanzania: Lake...
CCGGTGATCGAGATGCTCTGCTCCTTGCCGCTGCCCTTGTCCTTCGCGGTCACGCTCAGGATGCCGTTGGCATCGATGTCGAAGGTCACCTCGATCTGAGGCACGCCACGGGGTGCGGGAGGGATGCCATCGAGGCGGAAGGTTCCGAGCGACTTGTTGTCGCTGGCCATCTCGCGCTCGCCCTGGAGCACGTGGATCTCCACATTGGTCTGCCCGTCGACCGCCGTGGAATACACCTCCGATTTCTTGGTGGGGATGGTGGTGTTGCGGGGGATCATCTTGGTCATCACGCCACCCAGGGTCTCCACACCAAGAGACAGCGGGCTGACATCCAGCAGCAGGATGTCCTTGACCTCACCGGCGAGCACACCGCCTTGGATGGCGGCACCCACGGCCACCACCTCATCGGGGTTCACGGTCTGGTTGGGATCCTTGCCGGTGACGCGCTTCACCAGCTCCAGCACGGCGGGGATGCGGGTGGAACCACCCACCATCACCACCTCATCGAGCTCAGAGGAGGAAAGCTTGGCGTCCTTCAGGGCCTGCTCCACCGGCACGCGGCAGCGGTCGATCAGCTTGGAAGCCAGCTCCTCGAACTTGGCGCGGGTGAGGGTGAGATCGAGGTGCTTGGGGCCCTCAGGGGTTGCCGTGATGAACGGCAGGTTGATCTCGCTCTGGGTGGCGCTGGAGAGCTCGATCTTGGCCTTCTCCGCGGCCTCGGTGAGGCGCTGCAGGGCCTGCTTATCGGAGCGCAGATCGATGCCTTCGTTGGCCTTGAAGGTGTCGGCCAGGTGATCCACGATCACCTTGTCGAAGTCGTCGCCACCCAGGTGGGTGTCACCGGAGGTGGAGAGCACCTCGAACACACCGTCGCCCACCTCGAGCACGGACACGTCGAAGGTGCCGCCGCCCAGGTCGAACACCAGGATGCGCTCGTTGCTCTTCTTGTCGAGGCCGTAGGCCAGAGCAGCCGCAGTGGGCTCGTTGATGATGCGCAGCACCTCGAGGCCGGCGATCTTGCCGGCATCCTTGGTGGCCTGGCGCTGGGAGTCGTTGAAGTAGGCGGGAACGGTGATCACCGCCTGGGTCACGGTCTCGCCGAGATACTTGCCGGCGTCTTCGGCCAGCTTGCGCAGCACCTGAGCGCTGATTTCTTCAGGGGCGAACTGCTTGTTGAGAACAGGGCACTTCACCTTCACGTTGGAGCCGGCCTTCTCCACGCCGTAGCTCACTTCCTTCGATTCCTCGTTCACCTCGTCGACCCGGCGGCCGATGAAGCGCTTCACCGAATAGAAGGTGTTCTCGGGGTTCATCACCGCCTGACGCTTGGCGATCTGACCGACGAGTTGGTCCTGATTCTTGGTGTATGCCACCACAGAGGGCGTGGTGCGGAAGCCCTCGGCATTGGCAATCACGGTGGGCTTGCCGCCCTCCATGACCGACACGCAGCTGTTGGTGGTGCCAAGGTCGATACCGACAACCTTGCCCATGGATGACCTCTGAACTGCAGGCATCCTCAACAGCGGGGCCGGGGTGGGGCTAGGTGTGGTTGCCGAACAGGACCCGAACCAGCGTGACCGGCCCCTTGAGAATCCGCGGCACCACGGCCCTCGTCGGCCTGCTGGGCGACCCCGTGCGGCACTCGCTCTCGCCGGTGATGCAGAACGCGGCCCTCGAAGCGATGGGCCTGGATTGGGCCTTCCTCGCCCTGCCCACCCCAGCGGATGAGCTGGAGACGGTGGTGCGTGCTCTGGAAGCGATGCAGTGCCGGGGCCTCAACGTGACCATCCCCCACAAGCAGGCGGTGGCTGGGCTCTGCCGGGAGCTGAGTCCACTGGCCCAACGCTTAGGGGCCGTGAACGCCCTGGTGCCCTTGGCGGGCGGGGGCTGGCACGGCACCAATACCGATGTGGAAGGCTTCTGCGCTCCGCTGCAGCAGGGCGAAACGAACTGGAAGGGCCGGAGCGCCCTGGTGCTCGGTTGCGGCGGCAGCGCCCGCGCCGTCGTGGCCGGCCTGGTGGAGCTGGGCTTCAGCAGCATCCAGCTGGCGGGGCGACGCCCGGAAGCCCTGGAGGCCATCCGCCGCAGCTGCCAGAGCTGGGCACCGCAACTGAAGACCCTGATCTGGGATGTCGAGAGGCCCCTGGATGCCGCCCTCGGGGCCGTCGATCTGCTGGTCAACACCACCCCGGTGGGGATGGCCTCCGCCGCAGACCCGAACGCCGCCCTGCGCTGCCCGCTGCAGGCTCAGGAGCTGGCGGCTCTGCAGCCGCAGGCCTGGGTCTACGACATCATCTACACCCCGCGCCCGACCCAACTGCTGCAACGGGCTGAGGCCCGCGGCTGCCGCACGCTCGATGGCCTGGAGATGCTGGTGGAGCAGGGGGCCGCGGCCCTGAGGCTCTGGAGTGGCCGCAGCGACGTCCCCGTCGCGGTGATGCGCGAAGCCCTGATCCAAGCCCTGGCTTCCCCCTGAAGCCGGAAACCTGCCCCTAGCCTCCAACCAGCTCCCACCTGCAGCATGGCCATCCCGATCTGGCAGCGACTGCTCGCTCTGCTGGCCTATCTCCTGCCCTGGAGTGACGGCCTGCCCTTCGGGCGCTCGCTCACCAACCTGTTCCCGATCCTGCAGTGGCTGAGCCTGCCAGCCCTGCCTCTGGTGCTTCTGGAGCAGGCCGTGCCCTTCGGCGGCTTCATCCTGTTTCTGGTGCTGTTCCTGGCAGTGGTGCGCAATCCCCAGGTGCCCTATTTCGTGCGCTTCAACGTGCTCCAGGCAATCCTGCTGGACATCGTGTTGATCGTGGTCTCGCTGGCCTTCAACCTGGTGCTGGCCCCGCTGGGGGGAACCTTTGCCGTGCGCACCCTGGCCAACAGCGTGTTCCTGGGGATGCTGGTGCTGGTGGCCTTCGCGCTGGTGCAGTGCCTGCGGGGGAAGGAAGCCGATCTACCGACCCTGTCCGAGGCGGTGCGCATGCAGCTGTAGGGTGGACGATCCGCCGCTGGTCACGAGGGCACAGTCCCTGAGATCCAGCCACCGTCCCTTTCGGCGTCCACGTCGGATCGCGTAAGCCATGTCGCAGCCCTACTACGAAACGATGTACATCCTTCGTCCGGACATCCCGGAGGAAGAGGTGGAGACCCACATCACCAAGTACCGCGATCTCGTGAGCGAGGCCGGCGCGGAGGTGCTCGATTGCCAGATGCGCGGCAAGCGCCGCCTGGCCTACACCATCGCTAAGCACAAGGAAGGCATCTACGTGCAGCTGGTGCACAACGGTGATGGCCAGCAGGTGGCCGCACTGGAGCGCGCCATGCGCCTCAGCGAAGACGTGATTCGCTACCTGACCGTCAAGCAGGACGGCCCCCTGCCCGCACCACGCAGCGGTCCGATCCCCCAGGCCAGCAGCGACGAAGCCGCCCTGCAAACCGTCGAAGCCTGATCCCAGAAGGGTTTCAGCCCGTTGTTGCCCCCCGGAACCTTCGTTAGGGTCCGGGGGGTTTTGATTTGGGCAGCGGCGGGGTGAACCTCAGGGACCAGGACCTCCACCGTGAGTGGCAGAACAGCCAAGCAGAACTGGCACGGGCCCAAGCGCAGATCGCCGATCTCGAAGCGCTGCTCTCTGAATTACCGGAGATCTTCGAGCGCAAGTTCCAGCAACGGCTGCAACCGCTGCTGGAACGTCAGGAGCATCTGCTCGACGACAACTCCAGACTGCGTCAGGAGCTCCACCGCCTCTCTCCCGCCCAACCGGGGGCGGGCTGGCTGCTGCCAGCGCAACGGGAAGCCCCCAACGTGCGGCCGCTCTGGCCCCGTGAGAGCGACGCCTCAAGCGCCGCCTGATCAGCGCTGGCTGGCGGCCCAGAGGCGGGTGGGCAGACCCCACACGTAGATGAAGCCCTCAGCGGCGCGGTGGTCGAACTGATCACCGGCGTCGTAGGTGGCCATGTCAGGCACGTAGAGGCTGTTGGCGCTGCTGCGGCCCACCACGGTGGCGTTGCCCTTGTGCAGCTTCACCTTCACCCTGCCGTTCACGGTGCGCTGGGTGCGGTCGATGAAGCCATCGAGGGCATCCTTCAGCGGGCCATACCAAAGGCCCTGATACACCTGATCGGCCCACTGTTGCTCCAGCTGGCGCTTGCTGCGCAGCACATCGGCAGCGAGGGTGAGGCTCTCCAGCTCTTGGTGGGCCTTGATCAGCAGCAGCAGACCCGGGGTTTCGTAGATCTCGCGGCTCTTGATGCCCACCACTCGGTTCTCGATCATGTCGAGCCGACCGAAGCCGTGGCTGCCGGCCAGGGCGTTGGCGCGGCGGATCAGGCTCACAGGATCGAGGCGCACGCCATCGATGCTCACAGGATTGCCTTGCTCAAAGCCGATCTCCACCACCTGGGGCTGATCGGGAGCGGCATCCACACTCACGGTGAGGGCGTAGATCTCCTCGGGGGGCTCCACGTTGGGATCTTCCAGCGGGCCGGCCTCAATCGAGCGACCCAGCAGGTTGAGGTCAATCGAATAGGGCGACTTCTTGCTCACGGGTGAGGGAATGCCGCAGCGCTCGCCATAGGCGATGGTTTCCTCACGGCTCATGCCCCATTCCCGAGCGGGGGTAAGCACCTTCAGATCAGGAGCCAAAGCACCGATGGCCACATCAAAGCGCACCTGATCGTTGCCTTTGCCGGTGCAGCCGTGGGCCACCGCATCGGCACCCACCTCGCGGGCGATTTCCACCAGACGGCGGGCAATCAACGGACGGGCCAGGGCGGTGGAGAGGGGATAACGCCCCTCATACAGAGCGTTGGCGCGGATCGCCGGGAAGGCGAACTCGCGAATGAAGGGCTCGATCAGGTCGCCCACGATCGATTGGCTGGCGCCGGAATCGAGCGCTTTCTGGCGGATCGGCTCGAGCTCATCGCCCTGACCCAGGTCGGCGGCGAAGGTAATCACCTCCTCCACGCCCCACTCCTGCTTCAGGTAAGGGATGCAGACGCTGGTGTCCACACCACCGGAATAGGCCAGTACAGCTTTCTTGGCCCTGCCCATCAACGCTCTCCGTGCGCGCAATCGCTCGATTCTCCACTGTCGCGGTGGCGCAGCATCCGCAGCACCAACACCGCAGCCATCAGAGCGGGCGGGCCCAGCACAAGGGCCAGGGCCAGAGTCACGGCGGATCCTGGATTGGCCTGGGCCCAGGCCTGTTCGAGAAGCGGAGTCGGCCAGTGGGATCCAGCCCACACCAGGATTCCACTGATCAGCAACGCCAGGATCCAGGCTGGCAGCAGTTCCCGGACAGGGATCGACGACAAGGGTGGAGACGCAGCCTCCGTTAGGATGGCGGATTGGCGCCAGCCGGGTAACACCGAACCCGGCACTACCTGGCAAACGACGTACGACCGGCCTGACGCGATGAGCAGCAACCTCAGCACCAGCCTTAGTCAGCTGGATGGCATCAATCCATCGCTGACCCGCTACGGCCGCAGTGAGCCCGCTCCCGTGCTGCCCCTGCGCGAAGAACCTGACCTGCTGAGCTGGTTGGAAACCAGTGGTCGTCTGGTGGTGGACGAAGAGACCGCCGCCACCGATGTGAGCACGGTGGAAGAGGAGGAGCTGTCAGCGCTGATGGGCGAGAAAGAGGATTACAAAGCCGACGACGAGCAAACCGAGGAAGATTGGGAGGACTGAAGCTCTCTTCTCAGTGGTCTCCACCACCAGGCTGATCGCCTCCGTGCCCAGCAACAGCCGCTCACTGGCGCTGTTGCTGGGCTTGTTGCTGCTGGGGCTGGCTGCCGCTAGCGACTGGTTCAGCCAAGCACCGCAACTGAGCATCCCGCTGGTGGTGGCAGCCTTGATCAGTGCCGGCTTAAGCCGCTGGGGCATCCCCAGGCTCCGGCAGCTGAAACTCGGGCAGGTGATCCGCCAGGAAGGCCCCCAGGCCCACCTGAGCAAAGCGGGCACCCCCACCATGGGGGGGCTGCTGGTGGTGCCCGTCGGGGTGATCGTCGGGGGGCTGGTGGCTCCAGCTGACTCGCGTTTACTGGCGGTGGCCGCCATCACCCTGGCCTACATGGCGATTGGTGCCGTTGATGATTGGCAGAGCCTGACCAAGCGGCACAACACCGGCCTGACACCGCGGGCCAAGCTGCTGCTGCAGGCCTGCAGCGCCGTGGCCTTCCTGGCCTGGGCAGCGTGGGATCAGCAGATGGCCAGCGCGATCGCTCTACCGATGGGCTGGCTGCTCCCGCTCGGCCTACTGATCTGGCCGCTGGGGCTGTTCGTGTTCCTGGCCGAAAGCAATGCAACCAACCTCACCGATGGCCTCGATGGCCTGGCCGCGGGCTGTGGGGCGATTGTCTTCAGTGGGCTCGGCGTGCAGCTCATGCTGCGGGGCCACGAAGGAGATCCAGCACTGGCGGGGTTCTGTGCCGCCATGGCCGGCTGCTGGCTGGGCTTTCTGCTCTTCAACCGACATCCCGCCCAGGTGTTCATGGGCGACACCGGCTCGCTGGCCATGGGCGGGGCCCTGGCGGCGGTGGCCCTACTAAGCAACAGCCTTTGGCCTCTGCTGTTGATGGGTGGTGTGTTCCTGGCGGAATCGCTGTCGGTAATCGCTCAGGTGTGGGTGTTCAAAGCCACCAAGGGACCCGATGGGGTGGGTCGGCGCATCCTGCGCATGGCCCCACTGCATCACCACTACGAGCTGGGCGGCGCCAGCGAGCAACAGGTGGTGGTTGGCTTCTGGCTGGTGAGCCTGCTGCTGGTGAGCCTGGGCTTGCTGCTTCTGCCCTGAGCTCAGGCCGCCAGATCCCTCGCCTCGTCGGGACGCGGGGTGAAGGCCACAACGTTGGCGTAGGCAGCCAGGGTGCGCTCCAGAGCGGCCTGGTGATCCGCCTCCTGCAGCCGCAGGCGCCGGGCATCGCGCTTGGCGGACGCGGAATAGAAGGAATAGCCCATGAAAGCCGCCGAGCCGGCAACCATCACAGCGGGCAAATGCACGAGAGCTTCCATCGTGTCAGGCCTTGATGGTTGAACATCCAGCACGCACAAATCGCTGCTTCATGCCAACCAAGACAACTGCCTGATGGTTACGCAACGGTCTGCAGTTGTCCAGAGCAAGATGCGCAACGATGGTGCTACTTAGCCTGCAGGGCAGGCATCGCCTCATTCATTTCCTGTGTGTCTGGAGGCGGTGGCCCCGCACTGAGCCAGACCAAGATCAGCAACACAGCGGCTAACGCAAGCACCAGAGCGATCAAGCGCATCGTGGGACCCAGGGGCGTCATAGATCAGGTCGGATCTCGCCGTCTTGATCCAGATACTGCTCAATCAGGGGCGATGGCCGCTGCTGACGCAACGCCTCGAGTTCCCGCTCGATGTTCTCCTGCATGAAGCGGTTGCCGGAGCGCTGCGCAATGGCCAGGGCGCGCTCCAGCCGCTCACGCTCCTGCTCCTGTTCCGCCGACCCACTTGCACCCTGCATCACGGTTGCAGCGTCTCCAACAGCTGTCATCCTCGGTCCTCCAGCCCGCTGGTCAGCACATCCCCACACAAGGTTCAACTGGTTACAAAGACCACAGCTGCTGCCCAGCAGCCAGCGCATCATTCATTTACGACCTTCGGGTCGGGCAAGGGAGATCTCACGAGGGGGTGTGGCAACCCCCTTTTTTCTTGCCAAGACCAGGCAGGTCCTACGGTCAACGCGACCCGATGGACAGCCCGGCCGGGGCGGCACACGATGGCTTACTTCACCTGGAAGGAGACCGGACTCACCGCCGACTGCGCCAGCCTGGAAGCGATGGCCGCCCGCTTTGAGGAGGCTGCCGCTCTGATGCGTCGCATGGCCCAAGAGGGATTCGTGCTGGAACGCCACAGCGATGGGCAGCACATCACCCATGGGGATGCCAGCGTTTTTGCTGCCTACGGCTTCATCGACGAACAGTCGCCGGTGCGCCAGCTGAGCCTGATGGAGCCGGACTAACCGGGCCGGCGCAGATAACCCACCAGCCACACCAGAACAAACGCCAGAGACGAAATCCCCAGATAGATCAGGGTCCAGCGCTGCAGACTCTCAATGCTGAGCCCATTGAGCAGCCCCTCAGCAGCATCACCAGCAGTGGCGTAAGCCAACGGGACAAACAACAGCACGGGTCGGCGGCGATGCAAGATCGCGCAAGTCTCTCGTCTTTGGGGCGGCCATGACCAACTCCACCTTCCCCCGCACCCTGATGCTCCTCGGCAGTGGAGAACTGGGCAAGGAGGTGGCCATCGCCGCCCAGCGACTCGGCTGCCGGGTGATCGCGGTAGACCGCTACGCCGGAGCACCGGCCATGCAGGTGGCGGACCAAGCGGAGGTGGTACTGATGAGCGACCCCGAAGCCCTCAAGGCCGTGGTGCGCCACTACCAACCCGATGTGGTGATCCCCGAGATCGAGGCCTTGGCCGTGGATGCGCTCGCCGAGCTGGAGGCCGGCGGCATCACCGTGATCCCCACAGCCCGGGCCACCGCGGTGACGATGAACCGTGACCGCATCCGTGATCTGGCCGCCAGCGAGCTAGGTCTGCGCACCGCCCGCTTCGCCTACGCCGAGAGCCCCGAGGAGCTGGCCGCTGCCGCCGCACCCCTGGGCTGGCCGGTGGTGGTGAAGCCAGTGATGAGCTCCTCCGGAAAGGGCCAGAGCGTGGTGGACGGCCCCGAAGGCATCAACGCCGCTTGGGAAGCGGCCATGGCCGGCGCCCGCGGCAGCGGCGCGCGGGTGATCGTCGAGGAATTCCTGACGTTTGAGCAGGAGATCACCCTTCTCACCGTGAAGCAGTGGGAAGGGCCCACCCTGTTCTGCCCCCCCATCGGCCACATCCAGGAGCGGGGTGATTACCAGTGCAGCTGGCAGCCCGCCCATCTCGGATGGGACGAACTGGCAGCGGCGCAGTCCATGGCGCGTCGGGTGACCGACAACCTTGGTGGTGCCGGCATCTTCGGGGTGGAGTTCTTCGTCTGCCGCACCGCGGATGGGAGCAGCGAGGTGGTCTTCTCCGAACTGTCGCCCCGGCCCCATGACACCGGGCTGGTGACCTTGGCAGGGCAAAACCTGAGCGAATTCGAACTGCACCTGCGGGCCGTGCTGGGATTGCCGATCCCGGAAATCCGCTCCACCGGAGCGGCGGCAAGCCGGGTGATCCTGGCCAGCCAACACAGCGACAGCGTGGGTTTCAGCGGCCTGGAATCAGCCCTGGCTGAGGTGGATGTGCAGGTGCTTCTGTTCGGCAAACCCGATGCACGCCCCCACCGCCGCATGGGGGTAGCCCTGGCCAGCGGCTCCAGCCTGGAGGAAGCCCGCAGCAAGGCCGACCAGGCAGCCGCCGCGATCCAGGTGATCTAGCGGCCCAAACCCCTCTGGCAGCAAGGGAAGACACGAGGTACGTTTCCGGCATCAGGACCCACCATGTCGCCGGCCCAACCCTCTCCACGACGCCCCCAACGGGCTTCCCAGCGCAGCAAGGCGGATCTCAGGCCGGCAGATCGCGTCAGCCGTCGCGACAACGTCTCCACGCTGGAGACCCGCCGCAAGCCGCGAACGGCCGTGGCGACCCCCACCAAGCCGAAACAGGTGGGAGCACCAGCGCCGCGCCGACGGGGCCTGCCGCGCCTGCCCCTGTTTATGGCCGGCCTGGGTCTGGGGTATGGCCTGCATGGTGTTCCCCAGCTCACCGCTGCGCTGCTGGCAGGTCTTCACCATCCACAACAGGTGATCAGCTCTCTGGTGGCCCCGGTCGCCACCGGTGACCGGCGCATCGTTGTGATGGGCACTGACGACGTGAGCACCAACACCGATGTGATGCTCACGCTGCAACTGAACAACGGTCGCACCGAGCTCACCCAGGTTCCACGCGACACCTTCATCGACTCTGAGCGCTACGGGGTCATGAAGGCCAATGCCCTCTACAGCAGCGGAGGGCCTGAGATGGTGAAGTCGGAGCTCAGCAAGCTCCTATCGGCACGGGTGGATCGCTACATGGTGGTCAACCTCAATGCAGTGCAGCGGCTCGCCGATGCCATCGGTGGCGTGGAGGTCGACGTGCCCAAGCGCATGCACTACGTCGACAACAGCCAGGGGCTGTACATCGATCTCTACCCGGGCCGGCAGTTGCTGAAAGGAGAGACTCTGGAGGGATTCCTGCGCTTCCGGCACGACGAACTGGGCGACATCGGCCGCATGGAACGCCAGAAGCTGGTGTTCTCGGAAGTGTTCCGCAAATTGGCCAATCCGCTGATGGCTACCCGACTGCCGGAACTGATGGAGATCGCCGGCAAGGACATGCGCACCGATCTGTCACCCCTTGACCTGGGCAAGCTGATCACAGCCATGGCCACCACAAAGTTGGCGTCCTCCCGAGTGGCCGGAGTGCCCTTCTGGCATGACGACATCAGCTACTGGCTGCCCGACAGCAATCCCCAGCGGGAGACCTACCTGAGTCAGGAACCCCAGGGCAGCAACTGATCAGCGCCGCAGAAAGCGGTGATGCTCCAGACCCTCCACCACGCCCCAGGCCTGGGGACGGGAGGCGAAGAACACCTGGGGGCTGCGGCGCAGATGGTCGAGCGAGCGGTCGTGCTCCGCCGCCACCACCAGCACCTGCTCGAGGGGCAACCCCCAGCTGATGGCGAGATGGCGGATGGCATCGGTCTTGGACGCCCGCTGCGGCAACACATCCAGGAACAAGTGATTGAACAGATGGGCGCGAGCCTTCAGGCGATGCAGGCGTAACCGCTGCTTGACCATCTTCAGCACCCCCGCGGTGGGGGTCTGCAGCAGGTAGCTCACCTTGAAGTCGCCTTGATTGACCTCGGGCTGAAGGCGCAAACGCGGGCCCAGCCCCTCCAACGTCTCGACCACCGCCTCGCGCTGCCAGCCGGCGGCAATGTGAGCGTTCCAACTTTGGTCCTGCCGGCCGTCGTGCCCGTAGCGCAGATCAGCGCCAGCCTCCAGGATCCACACTGCCGGATCCGGCAGATGCAACTCGCGGTAGCGCAGACGCGCCGAAGCGAAGTTGCGGCCACTGAGCATGCCCAGCCCGCAGCCGGGGTCGGCATGCAACCGCTCGCGCAGCACCTCCAAACCCTGGGGTTGTGGCGCCTGGAGGAACACATCGAGATCCAGCAGCAACAACCGCTGCACCGGGGCAGTGGACTGCTCGCTGAACATCACCGGGGGCACCAGGGCGAGACCATCCCATTTCTGCGCGACCCAGGCAGTTGCGGCGCGATCGCCCTCGCCGAGGTAGCTGCACACGTGGGCATCCCAACTGAAGTTGCGGGTCACCGCCTCAATCCCGTTGTCACTCCAGTGCTGCCAGCGCCGTGGGTCAGCGCCGGCGTTTTCCAGCGCCTGCTGCAGCGCATCGAGATCGGTCACATCCGCCAGCTGCCCATTGGAGCAGCGGTGCACGATGTCGCGCGGACCACCGTCGTCGGTCGACACCAGAGGCAGACCACAAGCCGCCGCCTCCAACAGCGTGAGGCCGAACGGTTCGGTCAGGGCAGGGTTCACAAAGATGCCGCCACGGCGTGCTGCCCAGCGGTAGATCGCCGGGATCTGATCACCCCGGTGATGCTTGGGATAGGCCACCCGCCCATAGAGATCAAAGCGGTCCACCAGCTCGAAGATCTGCTGGAACTGATCACGCTGCTGTTTCTCCAGCGAGCGGGGATCATCTCGGCAACCCAGCACCAACACCAGGTTGTGACGCTCCTGCAGCAGAGCTGAGCGTCCGTAGGCCTCCACCAAGGCGGGCACGTTCTTGCACCGCACCGCCCGGCAGATGCAGAGCAGAGGAGGTTTGGATGGATCCCGCAGAAAGGGCGCGATCAATCCCTCCACCTCGGAGCATTCACCCGGCAGCAGCTCGGGATGAAAGCGCTGGGCATCCACGCCGGGAGGCACCACCACGGCACGGTCGGGATCAAAGCTGCCGTAACAGGCGTACTGCTGCTGGGCCTCCTGCTGGGTGCTGGTGATCACCAGGGCAGCCTGGGCAAGGCAGCGCTCCTCCGCCTCGATCCGGCGACCGATCGCATAGGTCTGCTCGATCTGCTCGTGGCCCATGCCCCCTTCCAGCAGGCGACGTTGCTTCTCACGGCCGAGGGAATGGCCCGTGAACACAAGGGGAATGTTCAGGCGCTGGGAGACCAGGGCGCCCACATAACCGGCATCGGCGTAGTGGGCATGGATCCAGTCGGGTCGCCTCTGCTGCGCCGTGAGCTGGGCCACCACCGCATCGGCCATCTCATCGAGATAGGGCCAAAGCAGCTCCTTGCGCAGGTAGCTCCGCGGACCGCAGGGCAAACGCAGGATCTGGGCCCCATCACCCAAGTCTTCCCGAGGCTCGGCGTAATCCGGGGAGACGCGCTTGTCCTGAATCAGGCGGGTGATCACATCAACGCGGTCCACCTCCGGCCGGGCGGCCAGGCCCTTGGCCAGTTCGAGCACATAGGTGGTCTGCCCCCCCGTATCGGCGTCGCGCCCCAGCTCCAGGTCATGGCCGCGAAACAGGCCATGCAGGTGAAGGTGAAGCAGGTAGTAGCCCATTCGCCTCCTCGGCGCTTAGCCCACCGATAGCCACCTTTTCAAGCTGCAGGGCCAGATTGTTACTGGGCGACAACCTGCGGAGCGCGCGTGCTCAGGCCTTGCCGACCAACTTCTGACGCAGGCTTTTGATCCGATCACGCAGGTTGGCCGCCTCCTCGAAATCAAGGTTTTTGGCCGCCGTTTTCATCTTGTCTTCCAGCTGCTGGATCAGCTCCGGCAGGGTGTCGAGCGGCACATCGTTGTTCACGGCCTGCTCGGTGGCCTGCTCCAACTGGTCATCGTTGAGCCGGCGCGACACCTCAAGGAACGCCAGGATCGAATTGCTCGCCCGCTTGCCGGCCGGCGTCGGCGTGATGCCGTGCTGTTCGTTGTAGGCCTGCTGAATGGCACGGCGCCGCTCGGTTTCCGAGATCGCCTTGGCCATCGAATCGGTGAGGTTGTCGGCATAGAGCAGGGCCACCCCCTCCACATGCCGGGCCGCCCGACCGATGGTCTGGATCAACGAGCGCTCGGCCCGCAGGAAGCCCTCCTTGTCGGCGTCAAGGATCGCCACAAGCGACACCTCCGGCAGATCGAGGCCCTCCCGCAGCAAATTCACGCCCACGAGCACGTCGTATTCCCCATTGCGCAGGTCCTGGATGATCTCGATCCGCTCGATGGAGTGGATTTCGGAGTGGAGGTAGCGAACCCTCACACCGTTCTCGGCGAGGTAATCGCTGAGGTCTTCCGCCATGCGCTTGGTGAGGGTGGTGACCAGCACTCGCTCCTGCTTCTCAGCCCGGGAGCGGATCTCACCCAGCAGGTCATCCACCTGTCCCTCGGTGGGGCGCACCTCCACCACCGGATCCAGCACGCCGGTGGGGCGGATCACCTGCTGCACCACCTCCCCATCGCTTTGGCGAAGCTCCCAATCACCGGGTGTGGCACTGACAAAGATGCTCTGCCGTGCCTTCTCCCAGAACTCCTCCCCCTTGAGGGGCCTGTTATCGGCCGCTGAAGGGAGGCGGAAGCCGTGCTCGATCAGCACCTGCTTGCGCGACTGGTCACCGTTGTACATCGCCTGCAGCTGGGAGCAGGTCACGTGGGATTCATCCACCACCAGCAACCAGTCGTCGGGGAAGTAATCGATCAGGCACTCGGGCGGCGTCCCTTCCGGGCGACCAGCGAGGTGGCGGGCATAGTTCTCCACGCCATTGCAGTAGCCCACCTGCTCGAGCATCTCCAGGTCGTAGGTGGTGCGCTGCTCGAGCCGCTGGGCTTCCAGTAATTTGCCCTGCTCATTGAGCACATCGAGACGCCCCCGCAGTTCAGAGCGGATCGCCTTGATGGCCTCGTCCAGGCGCTCCTTCGGAGTCACGAAGTGCTTAGCGGGGTAGATGTTGATCGCCTCAAGGCTCTGAAGAATTTCCCCAGTGGTGGGATCCACATAGCGGATCGCCTCCACCTCATCGCCGAAGAGCTCGATGCGCACCAAGCGATCTTCGTAGGCGGGGCCGATCTCCAGCACATCCCCCCGCACCCGGAAGCGACCACGGGAGATCTCCAGGTCGTTGCGGGAATACTGGTTGTTCACCAGCTCCCTCAATGAAGCCCGTAGGTTGAGGGTCTCACCAACCTCGAACTTCACAGCCGCCTTGAGGTATTCACTCGGAATACCGAGGCCGTAGATGCAGCTGATCGAGGCCACCACGATCACATCGCGGCGTTCAAACAGAGAACGGGTCGCCGAGTGACGCAGCATGTCGATCTCTTCGTTAATCGAGGCCGTCTTGGCGATGTAGGTATCGGAGACGGGCACATACGCCTCCGGTTGGTAGTAGTCGTAGTAAGAGATGAAGTATTCGACGGCGTTGTTGGGGAAGAACTCCCGCAACTCGTTGCAGAGCTGTGCCGCCAGGGTCTTGTTATGGGCGAGCACCAGGGCCGGCCGGCCAGTGCGCGCGATCACATTGGCAATGGTGAAGGTCTTGCCGGTTCCCGTCGCCCCCAGCAAGGTCTGATAGCGCTGGCCTGAGTCCACACCAGCGACCAGAGCTTTGATCGCCTCGGGCTGATCGCCCTTGGGCTCATAGGGCGCGTGGATCTCAAAGGGGCTGGCCATTCGGCCATTCTCGGGCAGCCTCCTCGGTGGCGTGGCTACGCAGCCAACAAAAAGCCCATGCCCCCGGAGGGGCATGGGCGAATGGGCTGAACCGATCGGAGCAGACCGGATGGATGGGCAAGAGCCTCAGACCGCCGTTTTGGCCGCGCTGCCCAGGGCTTCCCGCAGGCCACGCACCACAGCCACCATCGCCAGCTGATCGTTGAGCTTGTTGATCGCGGAACCCACACCCACGCCAGCCGCACCGGCAGCAATGGCCATGGGCACGGTCACTGCGGAGAGGCCGGATGCACAAAGCACAGGAGCAGTCACAGCGCGGCTGATGCTGTGGGCCGCGGCCAGGGTGGGGGCGGCCTTCTCAATCAGGCCGAGGTTGCCGGGGCTGAAGGGCTTGGCACTGGTGCCACCTTCGGTCTGGATGATGTCGGCGCCGGCGACCACCAGATCAGCGGCCAGCTGCTCCTGCTGATCAAGAGGCAGCACGTGCGGAACCGTCACGCTCAGCACCACCTCAGGCAGCAGTTCGCGGGTGCGGCGGGTGATCGCCAGCACTTCCTCGGCGTCGAAAATGCGGCCCAGGGGATAGAAGGCGTCGTAGTTGCCGATCTCCACCATGGCGGCACCGGCAGCCACGGCAGCGGGGAAGAGCTCGGGATCCACGGCGCTCACGCAGATCGGCAGGCCGCTCACCTCAGCAGCCAGCTGCACCAGAGCCGGGTCGCAGGCCACATCGATCAGATCGGCGCCGCCCATGCCTGCCGCGCGGCTGATGCGCTCCACACTGGCGGCATCGAAGTTGGTGAGGCCAGCGATCACCTTGAGAGCGCGCTTGTCGGCCAGAGCCGTGCGAAGCGAGGCGGGCAGCTGGTCGAGGCGAGACATGCCAGTACGGATGCAGTTTTGCGATTCTCCCACGCTGGCCAGGGAGCAATCAGGCTGGAGCGATGGCTGAACCCTGGAGCCCTCTGCACCTGCGCCTGCACCGGCAGCTGTTGCAGGCGCCGGATCTGCTGCCAGCAGGTGCCCCCCTGCTTCTAGCGCTCTCCGGAGGGCAAGACTCCATGGCCCTCCTGGCTCTGCTGCGGGATCTGCGCAGGCTTCACCACTGGCCCCTGCAGCTCTGGCATGGCAACCACGGCTGGAGAGCCGGCAGCGCCGACCAGGCCAGAGCCCTGGGGGAGTGGGTGCGCAGCCAGGGCCTGAACCTGCACGTGGAGCGCTGGGACAAGCCAGTGGCCAGCGAGGCCGCGGCACGGCAGTGGCGCTATGAGCGCCTGGCGGAAGCATCCCGGCAACTGGGCTGCCAGCACGTCGTCACCGCCCATACGGGCAGCGACCGGGCCGAGACCCTGCTGCTGCAGCTGGCCCGGGGCAGCCACAGCCGGGGGCTCGCGAGCCTGCGCCGCCAGAGGCCCCTGATGGAAGGGGAGCAGACCGTGCTGCTGGTGCGGCCCCTGCTGGGTTTTTCCCGTGAGGAGACCGGGAGCATCTGCGAGCAATGGCAGCTGCCGATTTGGGTCGATCCCAGCAACGACGATCAGCGCTACAGCCGCAACCGGCTTCGAGCCGCTGTGATGCCCGTGCTGGAGGAACTGCACCCCGGGGCAGCACTGCGCATCAGCGCCCTAGGGGAGCGCCTGGCCCAGCAACAGGATTGCAGCGATCAACTGGTCGACCTGAGCCTGCAAGCTCTGAGCGGCACCCGCCCCTCAGGGCTCCCCGCGCTGAAGCGAAGGGAGCTGATGAGCCTCGCGCCCGGCAACCAGCGATTGCTGTTGCAGCGATGGCTCGAACAGCAGCAGGCCGCACCGAATCACGCCGGCACCCTCAACGCTCTGCTGCAGCGCCTGGATCCAAAACGGGGCCCCGGCCAGGCTGCTCTCTCCGGGCCAACCGAGCTGCACTGGGATCGAGAACAGATCTGGCTGGAGCGCGATCACGGCGCGAATCTTCCAGCAGACCTAAACCAGGCATAAGCACTCCTGCAGCTCGACCGCCCTGTGACCACCAGCTCCATCGACGAGGCCTACAGCGCCATCGAGCGGGCCTACGGCCAGGGACAGTTCGAGGCAGCCCTTGAGATGGCCCTCGCTCTGCAGAGCCGACTGGACGACGCCGGGATGGGCAAGGCCGGTATGGACAACCCCCTCCCCCTAAGGCTCGAACTGCTGCTGGGGCACATCCACTTCTATGGATTGGGCAACGCCACAGCAGCGCAGAAGCACTACGACACGGTGGTCCGCATTGACCCGGAGTCGAGCCTGGCTCAGCTAGCCCGCAGCAGCCTTCTGCAATCTCAGAACGATCCCCCTGCGGCCAGTAGCCCCGAGGCGATCTCCGATCCAGGCGACATCCCTGCAGTGCCCTGGCTGAATCACCTGCAGGACTCGCAGCAAGCCCTCGAGGCCCTTCAGCAGGCCTGGGCCACGGTGGTGCTGGAAGAACCCGCCGTGCTCGAGACGCCCCGGGATCAGGCACCCGAACCCGCGGCCACCCCTTGGGCGTCAATGGCCAGCAGCGAGGCAGAAGCACCGCCGCTGGCGCCAGAACCAACCCCCCAACGGGAGCCTCAGCCAGAGCACAAGCCAGGGCCCGCCCTCGCGCCTGCCGCCAGGCCTGACTTCGCCCAGGGATCCCTGCTGGTGAGCCTCAAGCCAACCAGCAGCGTGCCAACCGCGCAGCAAAAAGCCTGCCCCCAGCAGGGGCAGGCAAGTTGGCCTCAACGCTTGGGGAAGGCCCTCAGCTGGCGGCGGAACGGCGGCGGCGGGTCCGGCCACTGATCTCAGGCTCTTCCACACGGGCCGGAGTTGCGGCCACGGGAGCAGGAGCCGGCGCAGCGGAAGCAGGAGCTGGGGCACCCGCACCCACAGAAGCGAGCTCACGGCGAGGGGCGCTGGGGCGCTCGGAGCGATCCCGGTCGCGATCGCGGTTGCCGTCACGGTGGCCATCGCGGCGGCCGCGAGGGGCGGGACGGGTGTCAGGCTCCGCATCAGCACGGCCCTTGTAGGCGGGGGTACCGCCGGGGGCCGGCTGCACCAGGCAGATGATCAGCGGCTCCACCTGGAGCTCGCGGCGCAGGCGGCGCTGCAGGCCCACTTCGATCTCGCGCTGGACACCCATCCAGTCGACCTCGGGGGCCTTGCCGCCGGTGTTGCGGGAGAGCTGCTGCCAGCGGTTCTCCAGCACCCAGGTGATCTCGCGTTCAGTCCAGAGGCTGAGCTTGCGAGGATCGGCCGCAGTGACCACACCGCGCAGGTTCACCCGAGGCGGAGCGGCCATCACGCCGTCAGTGCTGATCACGGCGAGCATCGTGATCACACCGTCATCGGCAAGCTGCTGGCGCTCCTTCAAGACACGGGCATCGACGATGCCATTGCGGGAGGCATCGAGCAGCTCGATGCCGGCCTTCACTGGCTCACCTTTGTTGATGGAGTCAGGCGTCAGCTCAACAACATCTCCGTTGTCGATGATCAGGATGTTGTCGGCAGGCACACCCATCGATTGGGCGGTCTTGCTGTGGCACACCAGCATGCGGTGTTCACCGTGCACCGGCACGAAGAACTTCGGCTTGGTGAGCGCCAGCATCAGCTTCTGGTCTTCCTGGAAGCCGTGACCGGACACGTGAATGCCCTCACCCTTGCCGTAGACCACCTTCGCCCCCAGCATCATCAGGCGATCAATGGTGTTCACCACTGAGATGGTGTTCCCGGGGATGGGGCTGGCCGAGAAGATGATCGTGTCCGAGTTTTTCACCTGCACCTGTGGGTGCTCACCGCGGGAGATGCGGCTGAGGGCCGCCAACGGCTCGCCCTGGCTGCCGGTCATCAGCAGCAGGGTTTCGCGATCGGGCAGATCACGGATCTGCTTGATCGGCACGAACAGATCATCGGGGGCGCGCATGTAGCCCAGCTCACGCGCCTTGGCGATCACGTTGAGCATGGAGCGGCCGAGCAGGCCCACCTTGCGACCGTTCTTGAGGGCCAGCTCCAGGATCATCGCCACCCGGTGAATCGAGCTGGCGAAGGTGGTGATGATCACCCGGCCTTCTGCCTGGGAGATGTGGCGATCCAGGCAGGGGAACACGGAGCGCTCCGGCGGGCAGAAGCCCGGCACCTCGGAGTTGGTGGAATCGCTGAACAGGCACAGCACACCCTGCTCGCCGTAGTGGGCCAGGCGGGCCATGTCGAAGGTTTCACCGTCGACGGGGGTGTGATCGAACTTGAAGTCACCGGTGAAGATCACGGTGCCCACCGGCGTGGTGATGGCCAGCGAGAAGCTGTCAGCCATCGAGTGGGTGTTGCGGATGAACTCCACCGAGAAGTGCTGCCCCACCTTCACCACATCGCGCGGGGCGACGGTTTGAAGGATGGTGCGATCCATCACACCGGCTTCTTCCATCTTTCCGGTGAGCATTGCCAGCGCCAAGCGCGGACCATGAATCACCGGGATATTGAAGTTCTTCAGGTGGTGAGCAATACCACCAATGTGATCTTCGTGACCGTGGGTCACGATCATGCCGCGGATGCGCTTCTGGTTTTCCTTCAGATAGCTGGTATCCGGCATCACGACGTTCACGCCGTGCATGCCATCGCTAGGGAATGCCAGACCGGCATCCACCAGCATGATGTCGTCGCCGTATTCAAAAACGCAGGTGTTCTTGCCGATCTCGTGAAGGCCACCGAGAGGGATGACCCGCAGGTGGGGTTGCTTGGCGGCGCCGTTACGGCTGGGGGTTGATGTCGTCATTCAGAAGGGGGGTTGCGGCTGAGCCGCGCAAGGTCAAAAACGGTGGACTTCGGCGTTGCTCAGCAACGGATCAGGTCGGCCTTGGCGTCAGGTGGGACGCAGGGCTGCCAGAACGGAATTGAGTCGATCGCGCACGTCACTTGAGGCGGAAACGAGAGGAAGCCTTGGGGCGCCCACAGGCCAGCCGCTGAGTTCCAACGCAGCTTTCACGGGGATGGGATTGGTGGTGCAGAACAGGGCCTTGCACAGGGGCAACAGCTGCTCGTGCAGGGACAGGGCGGTGGTCAGATCACCGGACAGGAAGGCGCGAACCATGGCTTGGATCTGATCACCGGCCACATGGCTGGCCACGCTCACGACGCCAACGGCCCCCACAGCCAACATCGGCAGCGTCAGGGCGTCATCACCGCTGTAGATCGCCAGGCGCTCTCCACATAGGGCCCTGAGGGCACTGACTTCCTCCGTGGTGCCGCTGGCGGCCTTGAAACTGATCACGTTGCTGAGATCGAGCAAGCGAGCCGTGGTCTCAGGACTCAGGCTGCAACCGGTTCTGCCCGGGATGTTGTAGAGCATCAGCGGCATCGCCGGTGCGGCCTGAGCAACGGCCCTGAAATGGGCTTCCAGCCCTTCCTGCGGAGGCTTGTTGTAGTAGGGCACCACCACCAGGGCGCCGTCAGCGCCCAGGGCAGCCGCTTCGCCGATGGCCTCCACGGCCTCTGCGGTGCAGTTGCTTCCTGTGCCGGCGAGCAGCTTGGCGCGGCCGCCCACAGCTGCCTTCACGGCGGAGAACAGCTGATGTTGCTCGTCCCAACTGAGGGTTGGGGATTCTCCGGTGGTCCCGCAGAGCACCAGACCATCGGAGCCGTGGTCCACCAGATGACTGGCCAGGCGCGCCGCCAGATCCAGGTCGACTGAACCGTCCGCCGCAAAGGGCGTCACCATCGCCGTGATCACCCGACCAAAGGGAGCAGGCGAGGCGGCGCCGGGGTTCAAGACGGGGGTCACACTCGCACTCATGCGGCTACGCCTTCGCTGAACTGGGCGGCTTGTGCGGCGGCGGCGGGATCCAGCAGCAACTCAGCGATCTGAATCGCATTCAGCGCCGCACCCTTGCGGATCTGATCTCCACAGAGCCAGAGCTCAAGGGCATTGGGTTCACTGAGGTCCTGGCGAATGCGGCCCACCGCCACGGGATCCCGACCGGTCACATCGGTGGGCATGGGGAAGCGATTGGCCGCAAAGTCTTCGATGAGCTCCACGCCAGGGGCCTTGGCCAGCAGAGCCCGTGCCTCCTCAACTGGGAACGGCTCATGAAATTCGATGTTGATCGCCTCGGAGTGAGCGCGCAGCACCGGCACGCGCACACAGGTGGCCGACACCTTCAGATCCGGAAGACCCATGATCTTGCGGGTCTCATTGACCATCTTGAGTTCCTCCTCGCAGTAGCCGTTTCCCTGCAGGGGGGAGTTGTGCAGGAACAGGTTGAAGGCGAGGGAATAGGGCAGAACACTGCTCTGCGGCGTGCCTCCATCCAGAACGGTGCGGCTGAGCACGCTGAGCTCTTCCATGGCCCGGGCCCCTGCACCACTGGCGGACTGATAAGTGCTGACCACCACCCGCCGCATCGGGCGCCGGGCCGCCAACGGCGCGAGCGCGAGGGTCATCAGGATCGTGGTGCAGTTGGGGTTGGCGATCACCCCCTGATGGCGGAAGGCCTCGTGGGGATTCACCTCCGGCACTACCAGGGGGATGCCGGCATCCATCCGGAAGGCACTGGAGTTGTCGATCACCACGGCACCGGCAGCCGCGGCCACAGGAGCCCACTGCTTCGAGACCGAACCGCCGGCTGAAGCAAGAACCACATCCACACCGTTAAAGGCGTCAGCACTCACGGGCTGAATGGTGAGGTGCTGTCCGTTCCACTCGAGGCTCTGACCCGCGGAACGGGGCGAGGCCAGGAGGGTGAGACGCCCCACGGGGAACTGACGCTCAGCGAGAAGGGCGAGCAGCTCCTGACCCACTGCACCAGTGGCTCCAAGAACGGCCACATGCAGTGGACGCTGGGGCAGAGAACGAACGTCGGGGTTGGTCAACGGAGCGATCGGTTGAAACGGTGAAGCTCAGGTGAAGCTGAAACGGTGAGGGCCCATCCCCTCAAGTAGCGATGGGGAGAAGGCAGGGGGCGCTGAAACGTGAAAAAGGTCAGGCCTTGACCGCGACAGGGCGGCGACAGGGGCGAAGCGCAGACGAGAGCACTGAGGCAACGAAGGTGGCTGTGGTGCTGAGGCGTGCATCCAAAACCGGATGCGTTGACAGACAACCTGCACGACTGGTGACGGAACCCACGGGGGATTCCGTCGAAAGCTCTTCAGGTCACTGGTTCTTGCTGACAACAATACGTGGCCAGCGTCGAGCGGTGGAGCCGCTGTAGGAGCTCGTCACAGGTGAGTTCCTAGGATTGCGGGCTGCCCTGCCGAATTTCTCGGCCTGACGCCTCGATCGCTTCCATGAGCCCTGCCGCCACCGCCGCCAGCAAAACCTCTGCCAAGACGGCAGATCTCAAGCTGAGCACCAGCGCCCGCCCTGGCAGCCGGATGGCGATCGAGATCGCTGTTCCCGCCAATCGCACCCAGAGCAGCCACAACGAGGCTGTCGAAAAACTGAGCCGCAGCGTGCGGCTGCCCGGCTTCCGCCAGGGCAAGGTGCCCCGGGCTGTCCTCCTGCAGCAGATCGGCCCGCAGCGCATCCGTGCCACCGCCCTGGAAACGCTGGTGGACAGCGTGTTCCGCGATGCCCTGAAGCAGGCTGAGATCCCAGCCATTGGCCAGCCGGCCCTCGACGGCGGATTCGAAGCTCTGCTGGAGCGCTTTGAACCGGGCAAGGAGCTGACGCTCACCCTCGAGATGGATGTGGAGCCCACACCCAAGCTGAAAAGCACCAAGGGCCTCAAGGCTGAAGCCGAAACCGTGAGCTTCGACGCCGCTCGTGTTGACGAGCTGATCGAGCAGTCCCGCCGCCAGATGGCGACCCTGGTGCCCGTTGAGGGCCGTGCTGCTGCAAGCGGCGATGTGGCCGTGCTCGGCTTCAAAGGCACCTTCAGCGACAACGGCGAGGCGATCGAAGGCGGCAGCGCAGACGCCATGGAGGTGGAACTGGAAGAGGGCCGGATGATCCCCGGCTTTGTCGAGGGGGTCATCGGCATGAAAGCCGGCACCACCAAAACCGTGAGCTGCCAGTTCCCCGAGGACTACGCCCAGGAGGATGCGGCCGGCCGCAAGGCCAGCTTTGAGATCACCCTCAGTGAACTGAAAGCCCGTGAACTGCCAGCTCTCGACGATGCCTTTGCCCAGCAGGCCAGCGACAAGCAGACCCTGGCCGAGCTGCGCAGCGACCTGGAGGCACGACTGAAGGAAGACGCAGAACGCCGCACCCAATCGAACCGGCACGACGCGCTGCTCGCGGCCCTGGTGGAGCAGCTCGAGGTGGAACTGCCAGAAACCCTCGTGCAGGAAGAAATCGTTTCCCTGCTGGAGCAGACCGCCGGTCAACTGGCGCAGCAGGGCATGGATGTGAAGAAGCTGTTCACCCCCCAGCTGATCCAGAGCCTGCGGGAAACCTCCCGCCCCGAAGCGGAAGAACGCCTGAAGCGCAGCCTGGCCCTCAAAGCCCTGGCGACCGCCGAGAAACTCGAGGTGGCCGCTGCCGACATCGATGCCAAGGTGAAGGAACTGAGCCGGGGCTTCAGCGAGAGCTCCCGCATCGATCCCAACCGTCTGCGTCAGGCGGTTCAGGAAGACCTGATGCGCGAGAAGCTGATGGGCTGGCTGGAGGAGCACTCCACCGTCACTGAGAAGGCAGCCGAAGCTGAGGAAGCCAAGCCGAAGAAGGCAGCCGCCAAGAAAGCCAAGGCCAAGTCCGACGCCGAGCCCGCTGCCGAGGCCTGATCCCCATAGATTGTCCGGACTGACCTCCAGCCCGGCCGCGTGATCAACGCCAGCATTCAGCACCCGATCCAGAACCGCTGGCTGGGCCAACAGCCCCAGTCATCGATCTGGACCGGGCCATCGGCTGCTCCTGGAATTCTTCCCACGGTTGTGGAGCAATCCGGGCGCGGCGATCGGGCCTTCGACATCTATTCCCGTCTGCTGCGGGAGCGGATCATCTTCCTCGGCACCGGCATCGACGACCAGGTCGCCGACGCCCTTGTGGCACAACTCCTGTTCCTGGAAGCGGAAGACCCGGAGAAGGACATCCAGATCTACGTGAACTCCCCCGGGGGATCGGTCACCGCTGGCCTGGCCATCTACGACACGATGCAGCAGGTCGCTCCAGATGTGGTCACCATTTGCTACGGCCTGGCCGCCTCGATGGGCGCCTTCCTGCTGTCCGGCGGCACCAAAGGAAAGCGCCTGGCCCTGCCGAACGCCCGGATCATGATCCACCAACCCCTGGGCGGTGCCCAGGGCCAGGCTGTCGACATCGAAATCCAGGCCAAGGAAATCCTCTTCCTCAAGGAAACCCTCAACGGGCTCATGGCCGAGCACACCGGGCAACCGCTGGAGAAAATCTCGGAAGACACCGACCGGGACTACTTCCTTTCCCCGGCAGAAGCGGTTCAATACGGCCTGATCGATCGTGTCGTCACCGATACGGCCCCGGTTTGATCCTTAAGGACGGCTGACGAACCGCTGGATCCCAACGATCCTGGAGTTTCGGGCCCACTGCCCCAGGAAGCCCTGCCGCACAACGCCGCCGCAAACACCGCCCGATGGCCAAGTTCGACGCCCACCTGAAGTGCTCGTTCTGCGGAAAGTCGCAGGATCAGGTGCGCAAGCTGATCGCCGGACCGGGCGTCTACATCTGCGACGAGTGCATCGACCTCTGCAACGAGATCCTTGATGAGGAGCTCGTTGACGGTCAGGGCAGCAGCGGCAGCGGTCGACAGGCCCAGGAGAGCAAAGGCAAGGCACCGGCCAAAAAGGCCAGCAAGCCCGCTCCCACCCTGGCCGAAATCCCTAAACCGCAGGAGATCAAGGCCCACCTCGACTCCCAAGTCGTCGGGCAGGAAGAGGCCAAGAAGGTGCTCTCCGTTGCGGTCTACAACCACTACAAGCGCCTGGCCTGGCAAGGCGATGGCAAGGGGGAGAGCAACCAAACCGCCACCAAGCTGCACAAGAGCAACATCCTTCTGATCGGCCCAACCGGCTGCGGCAAAACCCTGCTGGCGCAGACCCTGGCAGAACTGCTGGATGTGCCCTTCGCCGTGGCCGATGCCACCACCCTCACCGAAGCCGGCTACGTCGGCGAAGACGTGGAGAACATCCTGCTGCGGTTGCTGCAGAAGGCTGATCTGGATGTGGATCAGGCCCAGCGCGGCATCATCTACATCGACGAGATCGACAAGATCGCCCGCAAGAGCGAGAACCCCTCGATCACCCGTGATGTGTCGGGAGAAGGCGTTCAGCAGGCCCTGCTGAAGTTGCTGGAAGGCACCGTGGCCAATGTGCCCCCCCAGGGCGGCCGCAAGCATCCGTATCAGGACTGCATCCAGATCGACACCAGCCAGATCCTGTTCATCTGCGGTGGCGCCTTTGTGGGCCTCGAAGACGTGGTGCAGCGCCGCATGGGGCGCAACTCAATCGGCTTCATGCCGGAAGGTGGCCGCGGACGCAGCCGTCACAACAAGGACCAACAGGCCGCCCACGTGCTGCGCCACCTGGAGCCGGATGATCTGGTGAAGTACGGGCTGATCCCCGAATTCATCGGCCGACTGCCGGTGAGCGCGGTGCTGGAGCCCCTCGATAGCACTGCGCTCGAGGCGATCCTCACGGAACCCCGCGACGCCCTGGTGAAGCAGTTCCAGACCCTGCTGAGCATGGATGACGTGCGCCTGGACTTCGAGCCCGGTGCCGTGGAAGCGATCGCCGCCGAAGCCCACCGCCGCAAGACCGGCGCCCGCGCCCTGCGCGGCATCGTTGAGGAACTGATGCTCGATCTGATGTACGACCTGCCGTCGGACAAGAGCACCAAGGCCTTCACCGTGACCCGTGAGCTGGTGGAGGAACGCACCCAGGCCAAGGTGCTGCCCCTCCCCGGCAGCGAAGCCGCCCAACAGGAATCGGCCTAACGGCCCCATGGCCGCGGCCGATCATCTGGAGTGCCCGCGGCAACACGGGCTCTTTCACCATCACGGCATCGACCTCGGCGATGGCACGGTGGCCCACTACCTCGAGGGGAGGCAGATCCTGCGCAGCCCCGTCGAGGAGTTCTGCCGCGGTCAACCGATCCAGGTGGTTACCTATCCGGAGGGGAGTTGCTCCCCGGCCAAGGCCACGCTGCAACGGGCCCAGAGCCGACTGGGCGAGCAGAGCTACAACCTGCTGTTCAACAACTGCGAGCACTTCGCGCACTGGTGCAAAACCGGGCGGCACCGCAGCGCCCAGGTGGAGGACTGGCTCCACACCGGCAGCCTGGGGGCGCTGGCCCTGGGGCAGTTCATGCCGGCGGCTGTGCTCACGGGAGCCAAACTGCTGCTGCGGCAGGGGCTCAGGCTGGATCCCCAGCAGCTGGAGAAGGGCCGGGCGCTGGCCCTGCGCAGCCTGGAGCAACTCGATGCCCTCAGGCTCAAACTGCAGCAACGGCTGGAGCAGGAACTGAGCCGAGCCGAGGCCCGCTGGGGCGATTCGCACCAGAACGACAACCGCCAGTTTCTGCAGCTGCAGCAAGCGGCCCAGACCCTGGCGGATCAACTCAGCGAGGTGGAAGACATGGAAACCAAACTCGAGCAATGGCTCAGGGGTCAGGGCCAGTAGCCTCCAGCCATGCCGGTCGCCTACCAACCGCTCCATCACAAGTACCGCCCGCAGCGGTTCGACCAGCTGGTGGGGCAGGAGGCGATTGCAGCGACCCTGGGCAATGCCCTGCGCTCCGGTCGGATCGCCCCGGCCTACCTGTTCAGCGGGCCCCGGGGTACAGGAAAAACCTCGAGCGCCAGGATCCTGGCCCGCTCCCTGAATTGCCTGAGCAGCGACGGGCCAACGCCAGAGCCCTGCGGGGAATGCGAACTCTGTCGATCGATCGCCAGCGGCACGGCCCTGGATGTGATCGAAATCGATGCCGCCTCCAACACCGGTGTCGACAACATCCGTGAGCTGATCGAGCGCTCACGCTTCGCCCCGGTGCAGGCCCGCTGGAAGGTCTACGTGGTGGATGAATGCCACATGCTCTCCACGGCGGCCTTCAATGCCCTGCTCAAAACCCTCGAGGAGCCGCCACCGCGGGTGGTGTTCGTGCTGGCGACCACGGATCCGCAGCGGGTGCTGCCCACGATCCTCAGCCGCTGCCAGCGCTTCGATTTCCGCCGGATCCCTCTCGATGCCCTCGAGCAGCACCTGAGTTGGATTGCCGCAGAGGAGCAGATTCAGATCACCCCAGAAGCCCTGCATGTGGTGGCCCAGAGGGCCCAAGGCGGCCTTCGGGATGCGGAGAGCCTCCTCGATCAACTGAGCCTGCTGCCCGGGCCGGTGGAGCCGATGGCCGTGTGGGAACTGCTGGGGGCGGTGCCCGAGCAGGAACTGCTGGAGCTCGCCCAGGCCCTGGCGAGCAGTGAACCCCTGGGGGTGATCGAGGCATCACGCGCCCTGCTGGAGCGGGGCCGTGAACCCGGCGCCGTTCTGCAAGGCATGGCCGGCCTGCTGCGCGATCTGGTGCTGGCGGGTGTCGCCCCTGAGCGTCTGGAGCTCACCAGCTTCTCCCCCCAGTGGCGAGGGGAGCTGCCGGCCCTGGCCCGCACCATCGGCAAAGCGAAGCTGCTGCGCTGGCAGGCCCAGCTCAAGGGCAGCGAACAGCAACTGCGTCAAAGCGTGCAGCCACGCCTGTGGCTCGAGGTGTTGCTGCTGGGACTGCTCTCGGAAGCGGCAGCGCCCCAATCACAAACGACCCCGATCCCAGCCGCAGCTCAACCTGTGAGAGCGGCGGCCAGCGCCCTAGCCCCTGCAGCCTCCATCCGACCGGATCCACAACCTGCTGCTGCAGCCCCAGCACCTGTCGCTCCTGCTGCGGCGCCCCCTGCTGCGGCACCTCAAGAGGCGGCAGATCTGAACGAACTGTGGCAACAGATCCTGGCTGGCCTGGAGCTGCCTTCGACGCGCATGCTGCTCTCCCAGCAAGCTGTTCTGAGCCGACTCGATTCCCAGCGCGCGGTGGTGCAGGTGGCGGGCAACTGGAGCGCCATGGTTCAAAGCCGCCTACCACTCCTGGAGAAAGCAGTGGCCTCGGCCCTGGGCAGTCCTCGCCAGGTGGTGCTGGAGGCCGGTGGAACCACTCCGGCCATCACCTCGCCGCCACCGGCACCGCCAACTTCGGCACCAGCCCCAGCCGA
>Ga0194118_10001932_pt1 | contig 27725 bp, 35 predicted proteins | sample TA2MahsurfametaG_2_FD_148662 | JGI IMG/M metagenome (GOLD analysis project Ga0194118, IMG submission 148662) | Freshwater microbial communities from Lake Tanganyika, Tanzania - TA2015013 Mahale N5 surface | ecosystem: Environmental > Aquatic > Freshwater > Lake | place: Tanzania: Lake...
GAAAAGATTTTGGCGACTACCAACACCTAGTCCTTTGGTTCCTGGATACGGGGTTATAAGCAGGTCTTGATTGCCTAAAACAAAATTGGTTGGAGTATTGTTTGTTATAGAAGTAAAGGGTGTTCTTATGTACGGAGTGGCAACAGTTCCTTCTTGTATTTGTGCCCCCCAAACGTAAAACTCTATACTGCCGTTTCCACTCCAATTTATCTCGTTTTGACTGCCGATAGAAGGGTTTGAATACAAACCAAAATACAGGTTTCGGGTTCCTGCGGCAGCTGTGGAAGCACCAATTGATGAAGATACTCTCCACCACCCGTTTCCCGCATTTTCTACTTTAGATCCTAATACAGGTGGTGATGATCCAGTAGTAGCTCCTGTGTCTGTGTTTAGTATTACGTGTCCGCCGCCACTAATTGAGTTGTCATACAAAGCCACATTTGCCGAAGCACCTTTAAGAACTCTGGACGGATTGTTTCCAGATTTCACGTAAATGCTGCCGTTCCACACCTTTCCATTCACATTTCCTGATATAATTCCACCTACCTCTGCTTGTATGTATTTACGCAAACCCAAACCGTTTTGTTGTAGCAGAACACCAACAGCAGTGTTTGTTCCGTCTGGAGCAATCCCTGCATTTTGAACCAACACTGTTCCACCAGAGGCACCGGAGGGCCCTTGGACGCTCATATTTTGAGTGTTAACACAGTAATTAGCCACTCTCATTTTATGCTTATTACTATCACTACGTAAGCAGAAAAACGCAGCGTGTATTCTTGCTTTAACCGAGTTGGGTGAGTCACCTAGAACCGATGGAGTACCTATGTTCCCTGCATTAAAACTAATACCCGCAATATCACAAAACGCACTAGCACCACTAGCAGTTACACCTGAGCCTAATGTTGTGCCGTGAACTATTCCTATACCGTAACCCGATGATGCAAGGCCTAATTCACTCTGCACCAGTCCAACATACGCACCACTAGCAAATTTTTCAGGGTTTGTAAACACAACGCGACTCACACCTGGCTGAACTCGGGAAACAGAACTAATGCCGTAAGAGTCTAAAAGAATTGGAGCGTTGCCGCTGTCTAGTTCAAACACACACCACGCATCAGCAGCAGGTCTAGACGAAGCAGCGTTTCCAAAAAACCCACGAACACTTGTCATAGCACCACCACCTGTAGTTGATAGTTGGCAGAAGCATTGGTGCGATTTAGTATCTCACCGTAATCTGGTCTGTACACTACACTATTTAAGAAGGTATCGCCTGTTCTTAACAGCATTCCAAATCTAACCCAAAAGCCGTTCACGGTTTTAGGGTACTGGCTTGTGTTTAAGGCGTGGGCAAAAAATGCTCTGCCTTCATCAGAGTAGTTTTCTCCAACAGTTCGTGGTTGCACAAATATTTTATACTTGTTGTGGGACACAGGGGTAACAAATTTAAAGGGAATGGCTCCTGTGCATTTTCCCTGTTGTGAAGTGGTTGTGCTTTGTCTCTGTGCCTTGTAAGCAGCGTCATCAAAAGTCAGGTTGTATCCGTTTATAAAATTACTAACTGATGGGCCTGTAAGTCCTGAATTAAATCCAGTCAGACACCACCCCAAAACAGACTGACCCCCACCAAACATTGCTGTACTTGCACTGTTGGGCATTACAGTGTCCTTGAATTTATAGGCACAGGGGTGTGTGCCAACACAGAAATTGTGTGTACTGACGAAAGGCTCATGTTAGTTCTTTAAGTACTGCTGCAAGTTTATTGTCTATGGGTACGTCCGCTGTGATTAAACCGTCAAAAACAGTCTGCTCATCTATGTAGTCCAAATACAGCAAGACTGTTTTCAGTAGTGGGTGTATACTGCTTTCTAACTTGTAAAACAACATACGGGACGCAGGAGTGCGTCCAAAAACGTTACCAAGCACCACGAGGTGATTAAGCAGCAGAATTATTCGTACGTTTCCTGTGCGTTTGTACCGTTTCAGCAAACGCTTAATATATTTAATTCTGGCAAGATCTTCAGTAAACTCTGCCATGCCCATACAGTCTGAATTGGTGTAGTTTCCAATACAGTACAGCATGAAGTTGTCGCGGTTGAGTGTTTTAAATTCCATGATAAACTAGTTACAACCACCTGTGTTTGCTACATTTTTTTTCTTTCCAGACGATTCTTGTTTTTGATTCGTGAACCACCAATAACTTCACCAGTAATTGCCAGTTGAGAGTGTAGTTCTGCATTACTCATTCCGCTTGATCGTGAGTTTTCTGATTGGCGTAGTTGACGGCGAGCCCACCGCTGTCCCCGAACTGCTTCTCGTGGACTAATGGGTGCACTGCCTTCTTTCACCATCCGTGAGCGTGTTTGTGAATCCCATTCACCGTAAGAAGGGGTTTCCAAAGGACGAAGTTTTTTATTTGATGAATTTACAGAAGACGGTTTAGTTGATCCACGCAATCGTTTTCCTAAACTATGCAGAGATTTTGTTAACACTCCCTCTTTCACTGATCCTCGTGCCGCTTTCTTTACCTTCGTCTTCGCTTCCTCCACAGTCTCTTCCTGCATGGGCTTCTTCTTTTTGGCGCGAAGCAGTTTAAAGTCCTGCGCGTCTAGTCGCTTGTTCTTGTTTACATCAAGTCGCTTCTGACCGCCGACTAATTCTTCTTTTACGGTGTTTTTGTCTTCTGATATCTCTGGCACAAACTGCGAAGGCTCTAATTTAGCGGTTACACGATACAATCCGTCTTCATCAGAAATACTCACCAACAGAGTAAACTCCTGTAATCCAGCGTCAGGAGTAGCCTTACCGTCAAAACGAATACCGCCTGCACCAGACACACCACTATATCCGTCTACACGACCAAACAAGGTAACTGGCACAACAAATGTACCGATTGTGCTTCCCTGCCACATCCACGGAGTCCACGGAAAGTCAAGCATGAACAGGTTCAGGCGCGTGCGGATTTTAACCATTGCGTCATTAATATGCTGATGGGTAAAACTGTTGAGTGAATTAAGAACCGCGTTCACCTTCATCAGGAGGTTTGCATTCGTAGGGCCAACATCGTTGTCAATGCCACGATTAGGGTAACCTGTAAGGGTTTCCTTGTACTCGCTTTCGTGTAGTGTGTTGCGAAAATCCTTGAATTGTTTGGTGTTCTCGTTCATGTGTCGATACCCCTTTTTGTTTAATTAGTAGACAAACTCGCCCATTTTTTTCTTGTTTTTTGTGAAAGATATCATAAATTATTCCGATGTGGTATCTGAACGGTAATCAGCATCAGAACCACGCCTGTTCCCACTACCTGCTTTTTTTCTACGATCTTTTGCCCAGTACATCTTGCCACTCTTGATGTCCTGCCGAGCCAACGGGTGAGTTGAACCAAGTGTAGGGGGAACAGATTTATTCATCTTTACAGAGTGTTTTTTGTAATCTTCTTTTGCTTTATTTAGTATGGATTGGGCATCAGAGCCTTCCCACTTTGTTTCATCAAGTTCAGCTCGAAGACTAAAAAATGTTTTTCCTTCGCTTACGCTTTTCCATCCACCACCGTGTTCGTTGTACCACTTTACAGCCCACCCATTAGCGTAAGCTGAAGGGTACACATCAAATTTAGAACGAGCCTTTGCTTTTGCGCGTGACCACAGTTCAGGTTTCGTGGGTTTGTTCTTCTCCATAAGGGCTTGCGCGTCTTCACACAACCACAGCATATCCATTCCTTCTTGCGTGGGAACCTCGAACGACTCTTCAAAAGTTTCCTTGCCAAGCGTATTCTTGAACGCATTAAACAGCACAGGCGAGCCAGTAATCTTTGACACCATTGAGTCCAACATGGTAATCATCATGTCTCGGTACACTTTGGACATTGCCATGGTTTTTGCTTTTGCTGGTGACTCAAGAGCACGGCGTGCTGCCAGCACATCTTTTTTCTTTACCAACCCACTACGGAGCAGAGTTTTTTGACGTTCGGATTGAATACTTTCAGTTACCGTGGTGGATTCTTTTGCGAGTGACGAACGGAGAGCAGTGTACAGTGTTTTATTGTTTAGTACACGGTCAACCACATCCACCAAAATTTCCTGCATAAGCATTCGATACGCAGGGTTCTTCATTGCCTTTTCAGGGTCTGAAAACAGGTTAACAGCACGGCGAACATTGTTTTTTGACACCAGTCCCATACGGAGCAAAGTATTTAATTTAGATGTTATGGCTGGGGATTTTCCCGATAGTTGCATATATGTCTCCTGTTGTTTCTTTATTTAGATTTCTTTAAGTGGCTGGTCATGCGGGGAGAGTTGCCTTTTCCACTCCGTTGAGTCTCGGGTTCAACCCTTCTTTTTTGAATTACAGCCCGCTTTTTCTCTTTGTCACTCATCTCACTGGCGGTTTCAGGGGTATTACTGTTTACTCGTGTGCTTGGGCGGCATTTTGGATACTTGCCCTTGGAGGTGTCTGAACGACCACACGGAGGATACTGTCCCGTCTTGGGGTCTTTCTTGCCCCCAATATTTACCCACTTTTCCTTGAACCAGTCTGAAAGGTCTTCGTCAATCGCGCACGGGGGAGTTTTGAATTGGGTGTTGTGCTTGGAAAAACCGCCAGTTTGACCTGGCGTGGTGGCTCTTCGTTTACTCTTGTCGCTCTCTAGCAGTCGTGTAGCAGCAGCAGAGTATATTTCAATGTAATTAATGCCTTCTTTCAATGATGACCTCCCCCTTACCCGTTTAGGTTTTGATGTTGCCATACCAATTTTTAGATCACCAAACAGTGCTTTAATATCTTTTTTGTTTGCACGACGAGGCATACCGCTGATAAAAGTAGCAGTGTCGTTTGCCGCAACAGCAGCACGCAGTTTAGACGCACTCATGCCCTGTACTCCACCTGCAATAGAGTCTCGTTTTCCTGCTTCAACAGTTCGAAAACTTTTTAATTTTAATCGGGTGCTGCCCTTGCCTGGTTTCATAAAGTCTTTGAACATTTCGTAGTTGCCTTGGCGGTCTTCACCACTCACTAACACCACATGATCGTAACCCTTGTCTGCAAGCCAGTACAACATATCCACAGGATTACGAATCTTTTGATTGTTCACAAAGTTACCTTCAGGAAAAAAAGTCTTTAAATAATGAAACTTTTTACGAGGAGACAAGGGATTTTTATAGGGATCGCTTGTACGACTACTAAACATGGCGTGATCAGCACCCATGTTACGCGCAACCTGAATTACTTTATCAACAAGCAGTTGGTGACCAGAAGTTGGTGGTTGAAATCGTCCAAACCCAACCACAACGGTTTTTTCTGAACGCGCAGACCGAGTTTTATCTCTAAACTGTTTTGCCACTACGGATCACCTCTAATACTAGTTATTTTTTATTCCAAATACTACCAATATTAAAATTGCTACGCGAAAAGTCGAGACGATCTACTAATTTTAATGCCTGATTACTCATGCGATCAATTGCCACATAGCCTTCAGGAGTAGTAACACGGTATCCCTTGCTGTCTTTTATGAATGTTCCTACTTCGCCTTTTAGTAACGACAGTTTGTTGACAACACTTAATTTAAGAGTAGACAACCCATTATGTAGTGAAAAAATCTGATTAATCTGGTTGCGATTTGCCTTGATCCAATCCATGGACGGTGTAGTTTTTGTGCTTGGTTTTTTTCTGATTATTTTTGTTTTTTGTGCCATTAGAGCAAGCAATTGGTTGACATCAGCGTGACCGCTGCCCTTGTTGGAACGCACCAACCCATTAATATAAGTTTTGATAGAGGTTTTTACCCCCTCATTACGGGACAGTGCGTTCATTACGGTTTTAAGTGATGCTGCTTTTTGTGTAAGTGTAGAGATTGAACGCTCAATGTTTTCGCGTTCAACATGAGAAAACAGAGCGGTACCGTTTGCAACACGAAGGGTGGCATTATCAAACCACACATTGCGTGATTTTTTTAAATACGATATGTCGGGATTAAACCGCGCAACCATGGTAGAAATAGAGTTGCCTTCATACGCTGTGTGAAACACAATACCCACCTTTGCAGCAGCAATTCGTTTACCTAATTGACTTTTAGGATCCACAGCGTAGGTAATGGTGTTTGCACGAAATGTAAGATAGGTATTGCCGTCAATCTTTTCCCGCACAAGTGTGTCCTGATCAAACAGGAGATCGCCTTGCAGCACTCCACTAATTCCTAATTTAGAAAAATATTTAAGTGCAAGTTTAAGTTTAGCGTTCAATCCGTCATTAGGATGGTTTGTGTCAATGTCATCAGGTGTAAAGTTTAGTTTGGGTGTAACATTAAACACACTTTTTGTGCCCACAAAAAACCGACCGCTTGACGGGTCGATTCCACACACAATTGCAGGTGCGCCATCCCACTTTACAGTAACATCGTATGCACTTGGATTGTTTGCACTAAACGCTTGAATCACTCCACGAATAGACTGTATAGACCTCTTAAACCCACTGTATCCACTGTTTAGAATTTCGTCTTCAAGGTGTTCCAAGTGGACATTTTTTCCACCCGTTGCCTTTAACGCCTCTGTAAGATGTTCAGTGAATCCAATCAAACCAGTCCTCCGTTTCCATTATTTATACTAAAGAAAAACGGCAGGAAAACCTGCCGTTTTAGAGTTTACGGGTAACATACCACTTTATTTCAGGGATTCAATTTCTTGCGTTCCCTTCTTGCACGAGCCGCTGCTGCTAACACACTAGTGTGCTTACCAAGACTTGAGTAATTTCCTGATTTGATACGGTCTTCACGCTTTTTAAGCCATTTGTCACGCATACTGAAGTACGCGTCACCAAGACGCTTCTTGTTTTCAGGATTCGAAAGCCCACGGGAACCTATTCGTGCCCTGTCGTATGCTTTACCAAGACGGGTTAATTTCATTAACCCTGCTTCATCAATCTTCTCTGATTCTTCGCTCACCGTGGTTTTAAACTTTTTACCCTCTATCGCTGATTCTATTAGTTTATCAGGATTCAGATTCAGTTTTTCACAGAGATGCAGGACGATTTCTTCCAAAACAGAAACGTAAGTCCTCTGTGAGTTTTGTACTCTATCAATGCTCTTATTGACAGAACAGTGGGTATTATTATTAAATCTTGACATGAATAGAATATCCTCTGTTTTTTATTAATTAGAAACTATTGGCTGCTGGTATTTATACATTCTAATTGCTTCCACCAAATCTTCAATGTACTCACGAGGATCAGCGGTAAACACCTGACACCCGCCTTCTTCCACACCAATCACAATAGCAATATTTTTAAGTTGCTGACCTGTTCGGTCTTGCCACATGAGCGAGTACGCAGTTGCTTGCATAAAGTAGTCGAAAATAGAGTCTTCTGACTTTGAGTAATTTGATGACTTAAAGTCAATAACAGAAGGAACACCATCGTATTCCCCAATGCAATCCGCTCTGCCTGCAAGACCAACCTTTGCTGACCACAACGGAACTTCAATGGCAAACACTTTGTTAATACGATCAATATCTTTTTGCATTGATACAAAAAGATCTCCCTCTGCTGTTCCTGCTGTTTGTTTAATGGCAGCAGGCGTAAGAGTATTGCGGAGATACGTTTCAATAAGTGAGTGGAGTTTTGTGCCACGAGACAGCACTCGCGCAGACTCTTCAGGGTTGTCGCGTCTCCACTTTGCAAAAAAATCACGCTTTTTCCACCCTGTAACAGTGGTTACGGACGGAAAAACTCCGTCAGGAGTCAAGTACTTTCTACTGCCACCACTCTCAATGTTTTGAATGGTTTCATTTAAAACCACAAACTCATGACAAAAAGTTTTCATTTTTTATTCTTCGGGGTGTTCGTCCACTATTTCGGTGTCTGGCTCTTCAGGCAGCGTGTTTTCAGAACTTGGTGTTTTTTGCACAGGTGTTTGATTACGATTTTGCCACTTATTCGCAGCTTGCCACTCAGGATTATTTTTTTGATTTTGCTGTATCCAAGCAAGATAATTTTTCATGTTTGTCATGATATTCTCCTTTAGTATGTAGTTGTTGTGTTAAATTTTTCTGTATCCTAGTCAATTATTTTAGAGTAACTGCTTATTAACTCCTCTGATGAACGGGTGTATACAGACGCTTGTTTTGAAAATTCGCTTAAAACCGCCTCGGTAAACGGGTGGGCCAGTCCGTATTTTACAATTGCAGGCAGCACAATACCCACTACTGCTTCTTGAATGTACGAGTACTTGGTGTCAAAATTAAAGGACTCTTGCCCTTGTTCACGCAGCAGTTGTTTGCTGACTTCTTGAAATGCTAGTCGGTCTTTTTGTGGAATAGTGTACAGATTTTTTTCTGCTGTTTCTATTAAATCACAAACACCTTTTACCGCAACGGTTTTCATATAGTAATCGCACTCTTCTTTTAATGTCAGGAATTCAAGAGAAGTAGTGTTTTTTCGTAACCGTTTCAGAACATCACAGTAACCAAACAGTTTGATTTCGTTGTTTTCTACACGCACAAAATTGGAGTTCTGCATGGCATACGAAATGCTACAGACTCGTTCAAAAATATTTCGTGAAGAAAAAGACTCTGCGTACACTGTTTGATCACCCTGTGTCCAACAGCGAAACATATTACCAAATTTAGGAATAAAACGAACAGCAATGTCTTTGGATGAAATCAGTAAAACTTTTGGTGAGTACTTTTCGAGTAAAGAACACACAACAAAACCAACAGTTTTTGGTGCAGAGTTTTTGTCTACACTGCACCGTATAGACAAAGGACTTGTTTTATTTGATAACTGATATGTAAGAGTACAAAAATTTGTGTCTTGTGCCACACAAACCGATCCACCGTTATCAGTTTGCTCATAATTTATCATTATCTACTTACTTTCGTTTTCTTGTTCGTATTCCGAACGTGAGTCGTTTTCGTAAAGATATTCTGCGCTTACGCCTTGCCTGTGCCCGTTTGCCACGACTTTTACGGGCAGTTTTCCTTGCACTAAGTTTCAGTTTTCTGAGTTGTGAAGCAGGCTGCTTCATACAAGTTCTAGGAGTTTTCTTTTTAAAGCCGGGAGCGCACTTGAAAATAATTCTCTTTTTGCCTTTTCGCACCACAATTTTACGTTTTGCGGCAATTTCATTCAGCATTTCACTTTCCACAATAAACTCTTCGTCTATCTCGTCCTCTTCTTCCGTGTCAATAGTAATATCTGCTTCTTCCACAGGATCAATAATGTGAATTATATCGTCTTTTTCTTCCCACTCTATACCTTCTTCATCCAAATAGTCCACCACGTCTTCCCGTGAAAAATTGGGCATATCAAGCACAATTTTATGTTCAGTGAGTTCTGCATCAAATTCATCAAACAGTATGCGTTGCAGAGACTCAAACGCAAGATCACGTAACTCCTTAAACTGTTTCATGGTGTCTTTATTTTTTTCCATGCCGCTCTTCCTTGGGCAACACGTTTATTAGCTGCTGCATTTTTCGCAGCTAAAAATCTTTTTCTGCGTTTTATCGAAATGGTTTCAAGTTCAGTATCAGAAAGTCTTGGCGGCCGCTTACTCCAAGGTAAAAGTTTTCGCATTTCACTGATGTACAGTCTGCCCACATCTATAAAGTCTTCACTCTCCCAAATCATATCGTTTCCACCGTCAAGCAGTGCTCTACGGGTGCTTTTGTTTAGTACTTGTAAACCATTACCTGAAGCGTGCAAGTCTACTTCAGTGTTTCCAACCACTAGAATCTTTTCACCTGTTTTCATTATTTTCTTTACTTTTACTTTGGTTTCTTTGCCGCCCTTTTTACCGTAGATTTCGAATGTTGTACCCACAGGTTTCATCTCAATAGTGGTAATAAGGTCTTGGGCAGTGGTTTGGTTTTGAGCAATAGAATCGTCTGTTGATTTTCTTGTGGCAGAACGAACAGAAGCAGACTTAATAATATTACCGTACCTGTCAGTTTTACGGTTTTTTAATGGCTGCATTGCTCTAGAGAAACGAACAGAATCGCTTGGTTCATTTTTTTCGTGTACACACACAGAGTCTTCAGCACAGACAGACTCCTTAATAATCTTAAATGACTTGCCTGAGTTGCTCTTCACGCTGCCAAGGTAGTCCTTGATTGCTTTGTTGTGATCTGTTTTCTTACGCTCTACCCACAAATCTAACCAGTTTGTAACCTTGCCAGTTTTGTCTGCTTTGAAAATCATGGTTTCACCTGCAATTGTGGAGTACGACACAATGTAGTGATTAAATCCGTGACGGTACAAGGTTTGAAATGCGCTTTCGCCTGGTGTGGTTGAGATCTTCATGGTCTTCATTAGATAAATTTTGTTTTCTGCCTCGGCACTCTTAGATTTACTGTTAGATTCGTGCAGGTTAAGCACAACACGATTCAAACGATTTGTTTTAAATTTGTTCATAAGGTACTCTTCTTTTGTTGGTTTTTTTTCTTGAACAGTTTCTCCACCGCGAGTCTGACTCAGTAGTCCTATATCTTTCTGAAATTTATTGGAGAACTTAATAATTTCTTCCACTGGCACAGGTTTACCGCCCTTGCTAATTGTACGGGTCTTCATGGTAGCGTTTGCGCCTGCACCGTTTGCTATATCTATTGCCACCTGTGCTGCCCAACGGTGGTGACCGTCAATAACGTAACCGTCACTCACGTAGATGGGTTCAAGAAGACGAGCAGCAAACTTGCCGTAGTTCTGCGGGTCTGCTTGTGCAGCAGCAAGTGTACCGTACATTCCCGCAATCTTCTCGCCCTTTAGTTGTCCTTGAATAGGTTTTAAAGTTGTCACGCTTACGTCTTCTTCCACCACATCGTAACCAGAGTCTTCAAGAGCTTTGCGGTACTCGCGCTCCATGTTTACTTCACTCTTCAGGTCTTCAGGAGTGACTTGATCAGGTGAAGTGTAACTCTTGCCGCGCATAAGAGCTTGGAATGCAGGGGTATCTGTGCGGTTGGGATCAACCTGTGACGAGAACTGGGGCATCTGATCACGGGGAATCCCCTTGCTGACTTTTTGCTTGGTTTTTGGTTCAAAGCATAACCCCAAGTGGGCAAACACTTCCGAACACAATTCAAAATCATACGCTTGCTGTCCGCGCATGGCAGACAGTGCAGCGTGATTCATTTCTTCTATAAACCGTTGCTCCGCAGCAGCGTCACCAAACACAGACTCTGCGTCACTCTGCGGTCCGTCCAAGTCACCAGACTTTATAGCCTTTGCCACCACATTTGCTTTACGGATATCAGGTTTGGCTTTTGCTTTCTCTGTAGCCTTTGGATCAGGTTTAATATGCGAGTCAAATTCTGTTTCAGGATTATTTGCACCTATATCAGGGTGTTCTTCAGTGTCGGATTGCGCCGTACTTGTTTCACTGTTTTGCGGTTGTGTTGCACTCTGAGTATTGTCTGCTGCTGTTTGCGCTTTTGCTTTGGGAGGAGGTGCTACGAGCTTAGAAACAGGTATGGGTTCTGTGGTTCCCTTGGGTTTTGCTTTTACAGGAGTTTCTTCTGCACTTTTTTGTGCCTCGTAACCGTCACGATCCAATTCAACAGGAACTGATGTGTCGCCAGGTTTGTCTACACGACCAGCAGGTTTAAAATTTCCAGAAATCCACGCTTTTGCACTGTCTTCGTCTTCAAAGTAATCAATCGCACCGTCTTTGTTTTTTGCTCCCCATTTTCCACCGGCAGTTTTCCAAGTTTGATTAATTTTTTTTTCTTTGGGAGCAGACGGGGGTTGTGTGGCAGGTTTACTGGCAGTTTGTACCTCGTATATCACAGTACGTAAACTCTTGTACGGTTCAAGATTTTCCATTTTAAACTCCGAAAGAGCGTGTTATTGCTGTTATTTTATCTATTTGTGATGCAAGTCGCTCTGCACGGTTCTCCCACTTAATGTAAATTTTTTCGGGGTTTTTCATAAGGTTTGTAAGAAGAGGCAAAATTAATCGCTCTACTGATTGCAGTTTTTCTTTACACTCTTCCCGTGTGGAATTAGAGCGTTCTTCTACTTCGTCAAGCACTGATGAAATGCTTTGTCCTTGACTTTGCAGTGCTGCGTTCATCTCGTGTAGTTCCATGTTTAGCACACGATCAATCTTGTCTTCCACTCGCGTTAACTGCACAGTGGACACAGGTTTTATTGCTGCAATTGCTGTTCGCAGTTCACCAATTTGTACTGTTATGGCAGCAATAGCATCTGGAGACACAGACGGCGGTGGAGGTGGAGGTGGAGGCGGCGAGTGGGTGGCTCCCAACTCACTTTCGTCTACTGCCGTAAAACCAAAATCAAATTCTTCAGCCATTTTTACCTGCTCAAGAAACCGTTCCTGTGCTTCCTGCTGCGCCACCAAAGAACACACAGGCAGTGAAACCGCCGTTTACCACGGTTCCGCCACTGAAAGACTCAAAAGTAGTGCCTGCAACCGCACCAGAGGACGAATTAGTAACCGTGGTGTCGCTGCCGTCACGCACAAACCCCTTCATGTAGATGCCAACAGTTGCACCGTTAGAAAAAGATCCAACAGTGATTCCGTTTGGACGGGTAAGACCGGCAGGATTCTGTAGCACTGCGGTGAGTGCGCCAACAGTGAAATCCTTGTTCAGGGTAGCACCAGCAGAACCAAACGGCGGGAATCCTGATCCCGTGGTCAGGCCAGTAATACCGAATCCCAGTTCCCGTGCTGCGTTTTCAATGAATACGGCAGCAGTGAATCCTGACCCCTTGTCTTCACCCACCGTTTGGAAGTGGGCAGACAACTGACTAGCTAATTTTTCTGCTTTTGCGAGTTCGACTGATCCTGCTGTGAATGCCATAATAGTTCTCCTGTTGGGTGATTTTAAGTTTTCGTCTATATTTAGTATTTACAGCAGGTCGCCCCGACTGCTTACACATTTAAATATCACTTTCGCCACTTGTTGTTGTCTTTAGACCTGTTCGTGTGTCTAGACACCAAACGAAGATTGGAGGGCCGTGAGTCTAGTGCGTTGCCGTTTTTGTGGTCAATTTCTTTTCCGTCATTGGAGCGGCCTTCACGGCCCATACGCCTCAGTACCCGCTTTCGTGCAGTTTTCTTTTTCATTGCCACGCGCTGTTTGGGTGTAGGGTTGTCGCCACCGTACATTTTGGTGTACTCTGCCTTGTAGTCGCGCTCTTCGTGTACTCCCTGTTTTGACTTATATTTTACAAGACGGGTGCGGAGTCGAACATGGGGAAACTGAGACTTTAGTGTTTTTGCAAACTGTATGTTTTTTGCGTTGTCGTCCCAGAACTCAATATCGGTGTACCCTTGCTGAATTGCGGTTTCCAACCAGTCACGCTTGCGCTGTGCAATAGTGGTGTGGGTTGCGCCCGTGTGGCCCACGGTGAAAACAGGAACGTCAATGCCAATGCTTTGCAACCACTTGCGTACAGAGTTGCCGTCCGTTCTGCCTGTAAGAATCACAGTTTTTTTGCCTTGTGCAAGCACTTCACGCATTACTTTCAGAACCGCACCAATTGGACGGGGATCAATTACTTTGTTTGCACCACTAAAATCGTATGTTTCACCAGGTTTAAGCAAGTACTCTTTAAACCGCAAAGAGGACAGCCTGTGCAGAGTTTTGCCGTTACTCAGAACTCCCACATACGCTTTTGTGTGTGCAAGGGTGTCATCAAAATCAAATACACGCAGAAACTTTTGTGGTTCACGTGCGCCTGTGGATTGGGAACCCGTATTCCTTCCACCCACTGTGGGTTTTGTTTTGTGGTTATACGATTCAGGAACAGTGCCGCGCAGGGAATTGTCTGTATTTTTCCACTTCATGCCTGCTGGTGGTTTTGCAGAGGCTTCCACTTTTTCCAACGGCAGCACGGTTAATTTTGCAGTAGTCACCGTGCGCCTGTTTTCAGGCGTACCCGTGGTGTAGCGGTCGGTAATGGTGTAACCAAACTCTTTGCCCAGTCTCCGCATCATTGCCGAGTACACCGCATCGCGCTTGCTTTCACTGCTTTTAGACACCATGATCAGTTCTTTTGGCAGTTCGTCCCACCAGTCCATGTGGTCTTTCAGAAACAAACGAACCGCTTGCCCAACCGTGGCAAGTATGCGGTGGGGTTTGCCGTGATTGGTAAGATTGTGCGAACCGTCAAGCGTAAAGTTTATTTCCCATCCACTAATTTTAACTTTGGTAATATCAATGTTCAGGTACTGTCCGCTTCGGGTCTGTGCCTGATAGGTAACTTCAATGGTAGTGGGCCCGTAACCAATACGCTTTAATTCACGCACAGGTAAAGGCTGCTCAAACAGTTCGGTGAGATAGGATACGAAACTGTTCATGTGTTTGGTGTGTTTACTGCGGGGCAGCAGGCAGCAGTAAAACCACCCAGCCCCATCAGTAAATTACTTTTGGCCCAATCCCGTCCTTTTCCTGCGGCAGGATTACCTCTGATCAGACCACCCACCGTAACGGCTGCCAGTAATATCTCGTGAGTCTTTGCGGGGTGATGTTTTTATTCCCTTTATTACTTTGCCGCCCTTGCCAAACACCTTGTGGCTGCTGCCTTCTTTTTCGTAACGCTTGCCAAGAGCCTGTGACCGTTTGTACGCTTTGTTAAACCCTGCGCTGTTTTGCTTTCGCTTTGCGTCTGTCTTTTTGTTTGCTTCCTTCATTTTTTTTGACAGCTCCCGTTCACGCTCTTGGGTCATTACGTCTTCCACCAGTTCCTGTGGATCAAGGTTTAACTCCTCGCACAGGGACAGAATAACTGTTTCCAGTGCAGCAGTGTACTCTAGTGCTTCCTGTAGAGCAGCTTCTGGGTTCTGAACACTGGCAATGCTTTCGTTAAGCGAAGAGTACTTTTCGGTGTTTAATCGTGACATGATTTGGGGTTCCTTGTGGTATTGAGAGTAAAGATTAACATGAGTATGTAGTAATTACGACTGCTGTGTGTGGGTGGAGGCTTTGCCTTTACCCTGTTGGTTTTGGTGTGCCAACGATTCTGTACGCACACGATCCAACAGGGTAAAGTCTTTTACTTTGGTTTCTCCCGCGTATCCCCAAGCGTAGCCTTCATTTATCATTAAAGAATTCAAAGACACACTAGACGAGTCTGAGTATATCTCTACAAGCATTCGACCGTACTTGTCGTCTTTGGTAGTGCGGGCCCACAGTTTTGGTTGACACTTTAACCAGTCTTCTACAAACTGTTTGGCAGCAATACCGTACTGCTTCTCTTTCAGATTGGTGGTTCTACTTTCGGGAGCATCAATGCCTGCAAGTCTGCACCGCTCCCATGTCTGAATTTTGAACCCTAAGTCTAACACAACATCCAGTGTGTCGCCGTCTATGACCTTTGGTGTGCCAACGATTCTGTACTCGTACACGATTCATTGCCCCCTATTGCAGTCCTGAAAGTCTGTCTATTGCCATTCGCGTTTGTCTCTTTCTGGCCTCGCTCCACTCCAAGTGCTTTCCGTTTCTCCAGTACCCTAGTCGCCAGTCGTCCGAGGCGTAGGCACTGGTAGGCAACTTGTCCTTTGCAAACACTGTGGCAAAACCAAAATCAACGTACGCCAGAATGTACTTGTCCCGGTGTTTCTTGCTTGCAGCGGTAGCCAACTTGTTCAGGTCTGCAAACGACTGTACAGGGATTTGATCGTGTATTTTTTGTGAGTTTGCTGCTTCATACAAATACGATTTAAAACTGTTCATTTGCGTTTCCGTTTGTTGCGGCCGCGCAGTCTAGCAGCAGCGGCGGCCTCCGCCCTTTCCCATCCCCCCTGTGCCTGTACCCCCTGAGTAAACGCCTGTGTGCTGTCACGAGCTCCTGCGCCCACGCCTGGTGTAAAGTACTGTACCCGAAAGTCGTGCCACCCCGTACGAGCAGCCTCTTTTTTTGCTTTTTCCGTGTCTGCGGGAGTTCTGCTAGTGACGGGCCCTGTAAGCAGTACCTGTGCGTGGAAAGGGTCGGTTTCGCCTTTTTTAGTGCCCCACAGTGCGTACTGTTTTGCAGCGTCATACGACACTGCTTGTTTGCCTAACAGTGCGTAATGTGTTCCGCGTGCCTCGTGTACAGAATTGGCTTTATTGGGGGTGTGGGAGTCACTGATCACGCCACGAATGGCTGCGGTGAGATCAGGGTAGGAGTCTTTACGGAAGGGGGGTGTCATGGGAGGGTGGAGAGGTGGGTGAAAGAGGAGTTTTTGAAATTATGTATGCTTCCACAGGGTCTGCTGTGGAGGAGATGCGGAGTAGTCTGTTAAAGAGTGCCCGGCGTTTGCCGCAGGCTGCACACTCAGGAATGCGTAGTGCGTGGGTAACCGCTGATATTGCGTCACCCAGACCAAAACCCCCACTGGTTGCACCAGAACAGGGAGTAGTGGTAATATTTGAAAATGTTGCCCCACTCTGCTCCACTGTACCCCACCTTTCAGAATATAGAAAAAAATATGGTTGCGTGTGTGTGCGTGTTTACTGCGGACCGTAACGCCGACCGCGAAGTGACGCGGCGCGTTCCATGTTTTGTGCAGCACTGCGAGGCAATCCTCGACTCATTTTGCGTGCCAATTCTTTAAAGTCACTGCCAGGCCCCACAGTTGCGTCTGCACCAGTAATCGGCGCAGTAACCGCACGGAGTACCGTTCGCTGCCCACAGCCTGGACACGGTTTACGTGTGGGGGAGTCCCGTTCTGAAATAGAGAGCAGGTCGTCCCAGTGGGCCAGGCAGTGGGAGCAGTGATACGAATAGGTAGGCATGGTGTACAGTCTCCTGCCTGTATGTAGGTCTACTCTGAAAGCTCTGAGAGTTTAACGCGGGACAATTTTTTCATGTACTTGCGGTGTTCTGAGAGCAAAACACGGCGGGGAATAGGCAGTTTAAACTGCCTGCATATTTTAAGAGCTTCTTTTTCTGTGTGGGTTTCCAGAGTGTAGTAGTCTGGTTCCTGCCACAGTGGAGAGTCGTCACGCCACTGTAAAAAATGTGCGTATTCGTGTGCCAGTGTAAAGAGCCAGTCTGCGGTGCGCCGACGGCCAGTGGCCACTGTTATTCTGCCTGGCAGTGCAAGCTCGTGTTCAGGTTCACAAAAGTAGCCCTGACACCGCTCTCCGTCAAACGCGTTTACTTCGTATCCCTTTGACAGGATTAGTCGCACATTACACTTGCGAGCTTGTGCGCGCACTGTGCGGATAAAGGTGCGGACTTTAGGATTTTTTAGGTACACCATTGGCGTGCTCCTGTGCTGTAAGTGTGTGTAAATAGATAGTTTAGTATACACCAATACCAAGGCAAACAAGGGGCAAACAGTCTATTTCATATGTTTTAAATATTGCCTGGCGTGGCGTCTGGGCCAGGTTTTATTTTTACACCACACTTAATGGATTAATTTGCCTGTGTAGAATTGCTCCAGTGGGGTGGTGGCCAACTTAAGTTGGTGCCCAGCGACGCGCTGGCGGAGCCACAGGTTTTATTTTTTACACCACACTTAATGGATTAATTTGAGTGAGCCACAGGTGTTCGAGATGATCGAGATGCGCGTGTAAAAGGTCTGGTTTGTGCGTACGCAAAAACAATGGACTCCTGGAGCAGGTTATCGGACCTCGCTGTCCCCTGTTCGCTGTAACCCCTTGTGGCACAAAGAGTTATAGACCAATATTTTATTTGAAATAAAAGTGAAATTTTGGGGGGAACCAGTTGAAATTTCCCATATTTTGATGTAAATTTACAGTATGAAATCTAGTTGCATTCACTATTCAAATTCCTTTGAACGCTTCGTTGGCGCGCTTCGTGCTCGTGCCAACAAATCTGCTACTGCTACTGACGGTACCCGTATCCCTCAAAACACTGAGGCAAGTGCTATCAAGTCCACACTTGCTCGACTGCTTGCCATTGAAAATATTTCAGTGCAGCACGAAAACATTCCCACCGCGTTTTTTGATTTGAAAACACGATCCCTCCACCTTCCCCTGTGGAGCAGTGCCACGGGTGCCCTGTACGATATGCTTGTGGGTCATGAAGTGGCACACGCCCTGTTTACCCCCATGGAAGGGTGGAAGTCAGGAATTGAAAGCCTTTCTGCGGACACTGGTGTGTCTCCTGAAACTGCAAAGCAGTACTTAAATATTGTGGAGGACGCACGAATTGAGCGACTCATACAAGAAAAGTTCCGTGGACTCAAAGCAGACTTTGTGAGTGCGTACAAGACCCTTATGGAACGGCAGTTTTTTGGCGACCTTTCAAAAGTTCAGACCATGATGTTTGCCGACCGATTCAACCTGTACTTTAAGTGCGGTGTTCACACTGGTCTGTGCATACAGTTCAATACTGCGGAAAACGTACTGCTTAATCGTGGAGCAACAATCACAGAGTGGACGCAAGTGGTTGCTCTTGCACGGGACATGATTGTGTACGCACAAGAGTGCGCTCAAAACAACAAGTCAATCGAAATAACCCCAAACACCACCGATGACGTTTCTGTGGGTGATGAGGGGTCTGATTCGGACGACTCGGAAAACTCTACCGAATCAGTGCCTAGTGGAGAGACGGGTGAACCCTCTGAGAATCGGAAAGCAAATGCAGAGTCCACAGACACTACCACTGGTGACGAGAATAAAGACCCTGAGACTTGCACACAAAAGCAAAAAGTTACGCAACCCGCAGAGGACAACAGCACAGACATTAATCCTGTGACCAACAAGAGTCTTGAAAACCAACTCAAAACGCTTGCAGACACAAACAAGAGTGCGCCTTCAAAGATTATCCGTTTTCCTGTTCCCACAACAGACCTCCAGAAGATTGTGGTTCCGTTCTCGAAAATTATAAGTGTTTTGGGTGCCACAGGATTTCGCTCTGTAATGGAAAAACCAATCCACATTGCAGACTACACCTCTGCTGCACACACAATGGCAACAGCGTTTAATCGCAAACAGGCAGCAGACGCTTTTCGTCGCACCACAGTTGCAAAAACAGGTGTTCTTGACCCTCTCCGCATGAATCAGTACCGTTGGTCTGAAGACATTTTCCGCAAGACTACTCGCGTAGCAGACGGCAAAAACCACGGCATTGTGATTCTGCTTGACTGGTCGGGTTCAATGAGCCGCATCATGCGGTCTACCATTGGTCAACTGTTTATTCTTACAGACTTCTGCCGTAAGGTGGGAGTGCCGTTTGAAGTGTACGGATTCACAAATGTTCCGTGGAGTCCTGAATCAGTGGTAGAGAACAGTACCAATACGATTAAACCTCCTCTGTACCTTGACGCAGAATTGACACTGTTTAACTTTTTCTCGTCAAAGATGAGTAAGAACGAATACGAAACCATGAAGTCTGCACTGTGGAATTGGGACTCCATGAGTCAATGGGACTGTAGGTTCCGTTTGAATTCCACCCCTACCAGTGGTGCACTGTACCACGTTAGTTCTGCTGTTGCAGAGTTTCAAGCAAATACCCGTGTTCAGATTACCCACACGGTGGTGCTTACAGACGGTGAACCCACTGACGGGTTTGAATTCTCTTTAAGTCGGTGGGCGGCCGTTCAAGGTTTAAATTCAGATGCAGTGTTTCGTGACACAGACATGGGCCGTAAACTTGCGGTGGTCATGACTGATCCGCAGACAGGTGCTTCCTACGATGTGAAGCGGGTGTACCATTCCCAAAACGGTACTTGGTACGAGTACGGAAACGTGCGTACCAGAGAGGGTAGTGCAACCCAGCGGTCACTCCAGTTTTCCATTGACATTCTGCGCCGCCGTACTGGCAGCAAAATTCATTGGATTGGTCTGACCCGTGGAAAGACCATCGTTCCTTCATCCTACCGTATGACTCCCGAAAAGAATTACAATTGGAAGCGTGACGGGTTTGTGCGCGGTGACGTGCTTGGATGGAACTCCGCAGTTATTGTGAACGCCGACCGATTTCTCCGTGATGCAGATGGGGAGTTGGACTCCAATACATCCAAAGTGGTTAAGGACGCTCAACTCCGTATGGATGCTGCACGATCCAAGCGTGAAATACTTAGCGCATTTGTGGAGTCCCAAATTGCTACAGGATCGCTCCGAAATGTTGCAGCGTTTGTGGGAGAACACCTTGCCGAGGCGTGAATCGTAATTTCCCAAAATTCATCAAATATTTGTAAAGTGCCTTCTGACAAGCGTTTATAACCGTTATTATCGGACCTTCCACCCCCCCTCCCATTGAAATATTCCCCTGTTTTTGCTACTATGAACACCATGACAACTACTAATACTTTCACCGTTTCTTCCTCTCAGCACTCTTTTATTGTTGCTGTTCGTCCGCATCTCGCGTCTTGCGGAGTCTCCGCAAAGACCACCGACAGCGGACAGTCCGTACTGTTCTCGCCCCTTCTGCAAGCGGCCCGTAAGGCAGGGTACTCTGCTGTTCCGTCTTGGTGCATGACGAGTACTCGCAAGCACGGCCGTGGAGTGTACGCCATTCCCGAACTGTTTGCGAACGATTCAGCATTCACCATTGTGGAAGTGAAGCGTGGTCGGAAACCTGGTTCGACAAAAGTGAATGCAAAGTCTGGTCCCGTAAACGGACCACGATCCACTAGAGCAGTAGTTGCTGCGCGTGGCGTAGAGTCTCTTGCTTCATTTCCTACCGTGTCGGTGTCTACCAATGCCATTCAATCGTGTAGTGCAAGTTCGCAGACGGACACCATGAACACGGTGAATCTTGCGCGTACAGTGACAAAAGGCGAATCAGATTCGTTTATTCCCACTGCTGACCCCAACTACGTGCCGTGGGGATATCACAATGAAATCAAGGACATTATCAAGAAGGGCATTTTCGCACCTGTGTTCATTACAGGTCTGTCGGGTAACGGCAAGACCACCATGGTGGAGCAGATTTGCGCCCAATTGAAACGGGAGTGTATCCGCGTAAACTTTACTGCCCAGACCGATGAGGACGAACTTATTGGTGGATTCCGTCTTATCAGCGGAGAAACCAAATTTGTGCCTGGTCCTGTTCTTGTCGCAATGGAACGGGGTGCAGTGCTTCTGCTTGACGAGATTGACCTTGGTTGCCATCTCATCATGTGCTTGCAGTCTGTGCTTGAAGGCAAGGGCAAGTACATTCCAAAGATTGGCAAGTACGTGCGTCCTGCCGCAGGTTTCACGGTGTTTGCCACTGCCAATACAAAGGGTAAGGGTGATGCCGAGGGTCGTTTCATCGGCACAAACATGATGAACGAAGCGTTCCTTGAACGGTTTGATTTCACCTACGAACAGGACTACGCTTCCTCGTCAGTGGAAAAGAAGATTCTGTCCAAGTACGCGAGTAGTGTGGGAGTTGATGACGATTCGTTTCTTGACAACCTGATTGCTTGGGGAGACATTATTCGTAAGTCTTTCAAGGCACAGGTGGTTAATGAAATCATTACCACGCGCCGACTCCTCCACATTGTGAAGGCGTTCTCTATTTTCGGTGACAAGATGAAGAGCATTGAGCGGTGCGTGGCACGGTTTGATGAAACCACAAAGGAAGCGTTCATGCAGATGTACACAAAGGTGGACGCAGACGCGCTTCAAAACTCTGCTGCCAAGACAGAATACAAAAATACCGTAGAGACGGAAACCTCTGGTAATACTGTTACCCGCGCTCCTTTCTAATCCAACACAACACACACACAGACTGTACGCAAAATGAAAACAAAAAACACAAAACAAAAAGAATCTTTGCCGCCGTGGTTTGTCGCCCCTTGAGCGTAAGAATACCTCTGTGCGTAATGACGCACCATACGGATCACGCGGGTGGGGGCATTTCTCAACTCAGGTTGAGGCATCGTCTGCACTTCTCTGCACTCATCCACACGGATGGATCAAAACAAACACAGATAGAGATGATGTCGGAGAGAAGGGATGGGCTCACAGGATAGTGATCAGGTTTCCTAATGAGTACTCTTTAAGCGTTGTGTACGGGACAGGTATGTACTCAACAAATTCAAAGGGTAATCGTTTTGAGAAACTTGAATTGCATTCCGAAGAGCACGCAACCACTGTGGAGATTGCAATTATTGATCCTAGAGGAGAATTCTTGCCCTTCAAGAACGGCGAAACTGTAAAGGGTTTCGTGACTGTTCCAGAACTTCTCGAAATTGTTAATTGGATTTCCACTCAACCCGCAAAACACACACAAGAAAGCGTTACAACTTCTAATGTCTAATACTTCTACAGAGCGCATCATGAGTCCTGCCAATCTTGCATGGAACACCCTTTTACGGTGCTGTACAAAGACTGTTTGTCCGCTTGCAGTGGAAGAAATTTTTGCCCTCTCCTGCGATACGATAGAAGACAAACAAACCGAGGAAATCGCGGATAAACCGTGGATTCCACTGTGGAAAAGTATGTACTGGTTGCATCTAGAAGATTCAGTGCCTTCTCAAACGGAAAACTACCCGTCATGGCGGGGTGCGCGCTCTTCTGTTCTTGTTGGATTTTCTCCCCTGTGGGCAATTACTCAAAAAGAAACTGCAAAACGAATGTTAACAGAGAGCAATGAATTTGGTCGCCCTTTCCCTATTTGGGGTCAAGCAAAGGTGCACACGCTGAATTGCGTGGATATGTTTGGATTTGTTATTCCTATCACGTCCCGCTGCGAGAATCTGTTTTCTCCCTCCATTGGAGAGTTTCGGGGGTACTCAAAACAATTGTGGTACGAGATGCACTCAAACTTTTCTCCGTCCACTGGTGGTCACCGAAAACCAAATAGTTCCTTTAAGGCGCACCCTCCGTACGGAAGTCATGCTCTAATCACAGACAGTCCTGTTCAGTCTGCACAAACACCGTCTAGCACTGAGAACAGTACGATCTGGGAGTTGAGTCGGGACAGTCCCAGTAATTATGCTGCGTTTGAAAAGATTAACGCCGTTAGACTGTTTGGTTTCTCTAGAGAAGGCGCAAAAGAAGCGTACGAAGCTCTTGCAAACGTCTACAAGGCACGGCCGTGCAAACCAGAAGAGTTTACCTGGCCAGACCACCCGTACGCAGTTAGTAAATAAAAAAGAAAAAGAAAAAGAACACCAATGCACCACTCACCTATTCGTCATTCACCCACTTCGATCAGCGATTTTCTCGCACAATTTCAGGAGCAGTTTCTAATGTTTATTGAAAAGACCCAACAACTAGACCAAAAAGACCCCCAAGGGTTTGAGTCTTTGCTTATTGGTCTGCTTTCACTGTCACGCTCTAGGGTTCCACCCGAACTACTGTCCGCTGAAGAACACGAACTTATCCGTTCGTGGATTGCAGCAATGAACGAATACGACCAGTCAAAAATGATACAGTTAAGCACTGTTATTCTCCGCGATCACGAACAGGAACAGGAGCGACTCGCGGACGCTGCACGACGAACTCGGAGTTCGCAGTGACCTTTTTACCTGTACCGTACCCTTCTCACCTTACCTCTCACCTTTTACCCACTATGACCATGACCATTTCATCCACCATCTCACCCACTCCATCCACTCCATCCACCACCACTCCATCCACCATGACTACTGTACCAAACACACCAGCCTCGCCCATGCTTGCTTCATACACCCCAGGTCAAATTGAATTTATTAAGTTTCTCCACGCCAATCGCGCTGCACTCACTGTTTACGACACCTGCACAGTGTCCCGAAAGGAGCTTGTTGACCTGCTCTCCAAGTCTGTGTACGTGGCAGTACCCGCGTGGATTTCAACCACGCCAGTGCGCCGTGCCGGCCGTGGCAACTACCAGATTCCTGAACTGAATGTGGATCCTGCAACCCTCACGGTAAACACAAACACCCGTGGTCGCCGACCCGGCTCCCCTAACCGCAAGGGCCGTGGCCCCGCACCCGCACCCGCACCTGCATCTGGTGCAGTTGCTCCCACCACCCCAAACTCGTAAACCACATGAGAAAAACAATTTTTAAACTTACCTGTATTGTGCTTGCGTACTGTGCCCCTGGCTGTCACACCCGTACAAACGTTGTGCGTACAGTGCAGCACAAGGACGGCACAGTGGAAACGTACACAAACTACTCTGACGGGTACAACTACAACCCTAATTGGACAGGTCACAGTGACATGAACTCCTCCAACAGGGTAAACACACACAACACACAGGACATTTCCACCCAACTTTCAGGGTTTGGATCTGCTCCATCAGCGTCTGGTCAGTACACTATTCGATAACTCTTACAGCAAGGCTCTTTCCATGCAAGGCAAAATCACAATTAAAATTTTAACTAGCAGAATTGCGTATCTGCTTAGTGAAAACACCCGTTTACGCACAGAACTCGCCTGTGCACTAGACTCCGCGGCCGCAGCGGCCGCCGAAAACGCCCGGTTACTGAAGATTTGTGAGGTTTTCGACTACCGCCCGGCAAAAACAAACACGGTGACCCCCCCTGCGGACCGCGCAAGCCTCCGCAGCTGCGGAACCACCACCACAAACGCTTCACTCCACGAGCTGTATCCCCACGGTGGGGACGGTGGGGACGAATTTTTACCTGATACCGTGGAAGACACCGCGTCATGACCACTACATACCCTGTACTGTCCAATGGCTGCGTACAGTTGTGGACAAAAGGCTGGAATTCTCCCCGATGCACTGTGACCCGTGGCGCAACATCTGCTGTACTGTACGGGGACGAACTAGTTGTGACCCGACTAGACGGCTCCACCACTGTGTACAGACTTACCCGTAACGGCACCAGTGCGTATCCTGTTCGCAACATTAAATGAAACCTCCCATGCACACATCATTTTTTAAACATTTAAACACTGCCTCTGATTCTGTGGACTTTGATTTTGACTCTTCTATTCGCTCAGACTCTGATTCGTGGGACGAAACCCCACCGGTAGACCCTGATGACCCTGATCTGGACGAGTGGCTAGAGGACGACGAAGACAACTTTTAAATAACTGGCACTGTAGCCCAATGGCAGAGGCACCAGACTTAAAATCTGGACAGTGCGGGTTCAAGTCCCGCCAGTGCTACCAAAAAACAAACCGCAGAGACTAGCAATTCGTTTGCTGTCGTGATTCGCACCACGACTAACCTGCACGACCCCGTGGTTCACGGAATGACCACGGGGTTTTTTTATTTCTACTGCGCGGCATGGGTTCGGATACCAGTGTTTGGGGGCTGGTAGTGGGCCTTTAGATAGTCGATTAGCAGCTCCGACCAAATCCCTGTATTGTTTTTAAATATTGCGGCACCCACCGCACCCCCCAAAGTTTTAAAATATTCGCCCCCCGTACCACCCCCCCAAAGTTTTAAAATATTCAGTGCAGTCTTGACAAACACCACACAGCTTGTATCTTTACAGTGCAATTACCCACACACCACTGCCCATGCGCGATTTTCACAATATTGAATTGGTATTAAAGTTTAAATGCAGTTCTGTTTCCGAGGCAAACCACATGGCAAAACAAGCCATGGAAGACCTTGGAAACACAGACGAAACCCCCCTGTTCAAAGAAGCACAGATTTGGATTGACGGGGTAAAAGCACAGACTGCGGCACTTAACACAGAAAACACAAACACTTTACCACACCAGAACGATTCAGACACACCACACCCCACCAATGAAACGACACATTGACCGTATTGACATTGAAGCAGAGCGCGAAGCACATTTTATTAATTTACACTCCCGCACCATTACCAAACCGTGGGGGTACAACAAAAAGACCCACGCTGCTCGCGCAGCACGACGCGCTGCCGATGCCTGGATTGAGTGCCGTACCATTCCGCACCACTACTCTAGGGGGTTTTAATGACTCGCCTGTGTGAAGACTGTGAAACCGTTATTCCTCCTGCTCGTCTAGAAGCAGTTCCGCACACCAAAACTTGCGTACGGTGTTCGCGTGAAAAGGCCTACGTTGGATTCATGGACTGGCACCACAAAACTGCACCTGAAATCGTGCTGATTAATCCTGACAACAAAGAAGCTGTTCGTAGAGCTCGTGCAGTGTACGAAAGACGGCGATAAGCCGTGCGGGGTGGTTTAGCAGTTCCACTTTCGCAGACTCTTGTTGATTCGGGAGTCTGGGTCTCGTGCAGTGGCTGCAGAGGTAAGTTTTGCCTTCATCCCCTTCATGCGCGAACAGAAAGACTTGCGGCGGTTTGCGCTTTTGGAGCCAGGCTTTAATTTGCTTGGTTTGGTGGTTACTGCGGTTTGCAGTTTAGAGCCAGGATTCTGACGGCGATACGAAGCCACACCTGCCGCGTTCAGTCCCCCTTCAGGGTTTTTGCCTTCTTTGCGTTGCCACGCAGGAGACGTGTCTTCACTTATTTTTTTAGACCAGTTTTCTCTTTTCGCAACAGTACTCTTGCCGCCAGGGCCCACGTTTCTAATCTCGTACCCAATCTTTTTATTGGGGTTTGTCTCCACCCGAATCATCTGCTTTTTTTTATTCAAAACCTTCAAGCCTTTCTTTAAGTTTTTTAAGCCAGGCGTGTCGGTGCCTGTAAGAAAGCTTTGGATTACTCGCGCTCGGCGTTCACGGGTAAGGCCTATTTTTCTCTGTTCTGAAACAGGGTCTGAAATGTACTGTGAAAATTTTTTCATGGGGAGTTTCTGTAAAAAGATGGTACGAGCAAAACTGTACAGTTTCCACTATTTATAGTTTGCTATTGGTCTGTGGTTTCTTTGCCTTTTGGCAAGTGTGCAAAAGGGCACACACCAAACTTGGACTGGTGCTCTCCGAATCGGGTTCCGTCTTTGTGAACCCCACGAAAGTAGTCTTTTTGCCAGGCACTGCTTGTGTCGGTGCGGGGCTCTGTATTTTTTAACTGTTCGTTAAAGTTTCCTCGTGACTCTCCCCACTCCAAATACTCCTTGTAAACAGACGGGTTGTTTGACAGCTCCTCTGTAAGAGCAGTAAATTTTTCGGGATACCCTCGGGGATACGGAAAAAATTGGCAGACTACATCACCTGGAGCAAACACCACAGGGGTGTGTGGAGTGGTAAGTTTCCAGTTCATGGTGAATGTGAACGGAAGCCAGTCAGTTTCCACCACACCAACAAGTGGCGTAATGTGGGGTTTGGGTTCGTTTGTTGGGCCCATTACAAACAGGTTGTGGCCTCTGCTTGTTCTGAAAAGAAACGGCAGAGACAGTGTAACAATTCCAGATCCGAAATGCGACAGCACAGACCCTTTCCGAGCTTCTGCTTGTGCAGGGTCTGTTTCAGGAAAGGTAACAGTCACGTCTTCTGTGCCTGCTCCACCAGTCCAGCACACTGTAAACGGAAACTTTATTTTAATTTGCCAGCCTATAGAGTTTCCCATGAGGAGTGGCAAACACCGGTACGCGTACCGATTGGGAGTTTTGTCCATCCACTCACGGTTTGCCTCTGAAGCAACAAGCTCGTAACAGTCTGGCAGGGAGTTGAATCTGTACGCCACAACAAACGGTTTGTTGTCGTTTTCGTAGTTCACGGTATACACTCCCTTCACGGCATTCTACTGGTGTGGGGTTTCCACACACTCTTCATATTTAGACACTCTACTTGTGCAGGGGGTGGGGGATAGCGGCTCTGCTTTGTGTGTACACACCAGCACCGTAATAAACCTCTTGCAGTGAAAACAGTAAAAAAAATACATACAGTAGCACATTTACTCGCAGTAATTCTTAAAAGGAAAACCACACATGGCAGACTATCACTGGATTGGCTCAACAGCAGGAAACATAAACTCGTTTCATTGGGGAAACGTTAGCAACTGGAGAGTTACCCAACTCGGCACACCAGGCAGCACT
>Ga0194118_10001935_pt1 | contig 27705 bp, 21 predicted proteins | sample TA2MahsurfametaG_2_FD_148662 | JGI IMG/M metagenome (GOLD analysis project Ga0194118, IMG submission 148662) | Freshwater microbial communities from Lake Tanganyika, Tanzania - TA2015013 Mahale N5 surface | ecosystem: Environmental > Aquatic > Freshwater > Lake | place: Tanzania: Lake...
CCGCTCCCGGACCACCTTCGCAAACGCCTCTTCCGGCGTGCGCGGTACTCCATAAGGAAGCTCTAACTCTCGAAGTGGGCGAGGCATAAACCAAGCTATGCCATGCAGTTGGTTCTGTTAGGGCCATGGGGCACATACACGATCTGTCTGTCTCTTATTAATTGATGAGGGCCTAAATATTACTACTTATATCACATTCCCCAGCAAGAGTAGCGTTGTTATGTTATGGCCATATGGTCCATCTAGTAGTTCTGTCTTCCGCTTATTACTGATGGAGCCCTTGCACTGCTACTCACATTTGGGATTGAGGGGAAAGTATGAAAGCAGATTTCGTTGAAAGTGCACCGTACAAATGGGCTATCAACACTTGTGGGCGCTACCTACTCTTGCTTGCTGTGCTCGTGTTCGGAGTATGCAGAGGTTACAGCACAGGCACAGTAGTATACAGCCCAACTGGGAAAAGTATGCAGATGCTTGGAAGTCCAGCAACCGAGGAAGGAAGCAAGGTATCTAGTATCCTAGCGGGTGCTGTTGCAGGTGCTGGGTTGGGTGCTGCTGCAGGAACCGTTTTCCCTGTTATAGGTACTGCAGTAGGTGCTGGTGTTGGGACCGTGATCTTCGGCACAATCTCAGCGTTCAAGAGCTATGCATCACCCGACTCCTCAAGAGCTAATGCTAGTTCTGGTGTGCGAGGGGCCAGCATAAGCACTGGATCGCCTAATCCAAAGTTGGAATCAGGAAAATTCGATCGTCGCAGCATTACAATAATACCTGCATTCTATAATAACGGGAATCAAGAACGAACAACACTACTACAGGCCATTTCGAATACGCCTGCAGAAGCACGCTACGACATCAACGTGATTTCGCCCAGTGCGCTGGAGCAGGCATCAAAGGCTTTGTCGGTAAATCCAAGCACGATGAAGAACGACAGTTTGCTGATTGCTTCTATTAGGTCTAGTGGGGTAATGCGCGAGATCATGATAAGTGCCGGCAACGGTGATTCAATAGCCGCACGTCTTTCGAGACAGAGGCGAAAAAAAGATGTTTCAGGTGCATCTGATCAGAAAATTAGTAACCCAAGCGCAGACCAATATTTTACTATGCTCAACGGCACATATATCGTTGTTGTGTCTCTGGATTCAATCAAAACATCAAACGCTACAGAATTTTACGGCACGGCAGCGGTAGTGAGATTTACTGTAAATCTCGACAACTGGGTTAATGAAGGGGATATTTCTTACCCCAATCCCAAAGACGTAGTACTAACGGTAATCGACAAAAAGAATATTAAAGCAACGGCAACAAGCTCCTCTGATCTTGCTGCCAATTCAACGACCTCTCTTTCTAACGCTACCGGTGGGTTGACAGGTAAACAACCAATTGGGAAGCCCGAAGAACCTGTAAACGTTAAGGCCTCTAAGTATCTTGTTAAGAAGACATTCGATTACCTTTCTTCGCTTGACGACTTTAAGATCCGTGCTGTTTTTCAAAACGATGATAATGGATTCCAGGCAGGCTTGCGCGAAGGGGTATATATGGACATGGGGTTCAAAGTATATGAAACCATGCTTGATCCACAGGGAAAACCATACTCACAGTATATAGGTTTTGGACTCGTGAACTCAATCGGTGATAATGCAGCTGATTATGATAATCTTTCATCAGTGTATCCAAAGATTGGATCATTTGGTCAGGGCATGACGGCAGTTGCCCATGAACAGGGAATAGAAATTGGCGTCACACCTACGTACTGTGATGGATATTACCTTGTTGGCCTGGAGGCAAATTTCAACCTAGCTAAGTATACCAATGTGCGCCAGCTCTTTGTTTCGGCAGGCTATATATATGCACTTGAAGCTGGGGGAGCAGAAGTACTTTCAATTGGAGTAAACAAACGCTTTGATCTAGGTCGATTATCGCTCTATACCGGTGCAGACTATTGGGTGAAAACTAATATTGGTCTGAATGTTGGAATAGATTACCTCATGAGCCCTGATTTGTCAGCTGGTGTTCGTGCAGGATATCGACTAGGCATCATTAGCAATGGACCAACTTTTGGTCTTCGCGTAGGATACGCCCTGCCACGACTATTCTAGATGTCAGCTTGATAGAGGCCGAAAACGTTCACGTCTGATCTGCAACAGTCTCATAACAAAAGGTAACTAGTATGAAAACAGCACGCTGGCTTCTTGCCATATGCCTCATTTCAGCAGTGGGGTGTTCTCCTACTATACAGAAGTCTATTCTTCCTGTGTCGAAAGAGGTAACCTGCATTGAAGGAATTGCCGGCAAAGACACAAAATATCTTGCATGGGGAATTGGGCCAGATAATGCGACAGCCGAAGAAGACGCGCTCAAGGCCAGTCTCTATGCGGCACTAGTAGGGGGTGCTGCAGGTGAGAACTGTGTTGCTTTATTGAATGCAAATGAGCGCGAGACGAACAAAGAGTATCTGAATTCTCTGTTCTCCGACGAATCAACCTGGCGCTCGTATGTGCGTGCTACAAATCCGGGGAAGATGGACGCTGACAAAAGAATGAAGATGTACGACGGTCGAATCAAATTGGGCGTTGAGGTCGTAGTGGCCACAAAGGAACTGCGAGAAATGCTCGAGGCGAAGGCTATAATCAAGAAGTTCCAATACGGACGTTAACCATGCAGAAAACAGCCATCATAGCCGTTGCTCTGATCATTGCGGGCATACTAGGAGCCTGTATGCAATACAGGGCCATTGAGCGTTGGGAAGGCAAGCTGAGTCCCAACGGAAAATATATAGTAATGGTGAACGGTGGAGATGAATATTCTCTTGCTGGCGAACTGCGAAATGCTCTCCGAGATAGTGGCTTTGAGGTTACGAATGACCCCCGCGAAGCAACGTACAATGTCAATCTGAGCTATGCAACTTCCAAAAAGGGTGCAGATGCTCGAATAGACAGAATGACCTTTGAGGTTCTTGATGTTAGAACAGGCAAAAACGTAGCACAGTATCTGTATGATCGCAACAATGAAGACACGGCAGACTTCGCCAATCAGATTCGCAGCATGATAAAAACTGCGACGAGTTCAGCACGCCGGTAATGACGTTACACGGCTAGTAAAACAGAAAATGCAGAATGTAGTAATCCGAGGAATGTAATGACGCGCATCAGAGTAATACTTACTTGCATTGGAATGCTCTGGGCCTGTGTGAACGCCTATTCACAAGCCCAACAACGACAAATTGCACAACCGAAGTTGATAGCATTTCCGCGTGTTCCTCCAGAAGCACAAGGGGTAGATGCATATACGTACTTCTCGCAAAACAATCACGTACAGCAGACGGTGGTTGCTATACAAACCGTTTTGGGGGAACGAGGTGCACAGTATCGCGGTTTCGAACAGGCCATGCAGGATTTGAAGAAGAAAGAAATGCAAAACAAAGGGCTTGCAGGAGATCCCAATGCTCTTCTGGCTATGCAGTCAGGTGCCGACATAAAGCTTGTGTTTACAACGAATGTTGAGTCTAGGGGGCCACTGAAGAAAGTGCGTGTTTCTATTGAAGTTGGTGAAGTTGCAACATCACTTGGACTAGGATCTGCACAAGGCGTTAGCGACGAATTGGCAACTAACGATATCTCTGGACTTTGCATTACTGCTGTGAACAACTGTATTGACCGCGTCCTATCTACAGTGCAAACGTATTGGCAGCAAGTACCTACAAAGGGGAAGCCTGTACGTGTTTTGATCAGCTCGGAGGAAGCAGATTTGGCCGGGGATGTAAACGGTCAGTACTACACTGATGCTATGGATGATCTCTTTAAGAAGATAACCATCTCATACCAGAATGACGTTGCTTCTGACCATACGATGGAATACACAGCAAACGTAGACATGATGAAATACGAACAAATCGGCGATTTCTCCAGGGAGATTCGAACACTTGTTAACGACCTTCTTAAACCTGCTAAAGCCAAAGTATACACCGAGGGCAACGCACTAATTCGTATAGCTATACCATGATTACAACGATGTACACTGCATTCTTACTGTTGTTGCTGAGCACGTTTGGACAATATCTGTTGGCTCAGCCAGCATCGGGCTATTACATGGTGGCCAATTCAACACTTAGTGATGAGCAAAATGCCTTTCTCGAGTCGAAAATAAAACAAAGCCTTTCGGGTGCGGGTGTTAACTCCGTCGATGGATACTATCCAATGGTTACGATTGGTCGATACATGGAGATAGATGTAAAGTCGTACGAAGGTGGTATGCGAAATATGTATCAGGTGTCTGGCGACATCACGGTAAGCATCGAGTTCGAAGGTTCCAACGCAGTATTGGCATCTACGACAGTTTCGGTACAAGGGAATGGGTACACAAAGGAAGTTGCTAGAAACATGGCGATTCGTTCGTTCAAGCTGCAAAAGGACAAAGTAGAAGAGATGTTTTCCACCGCATCAAAGCGCGCAGTTGCGATGCTGGACGCCTTTGCACTAAAGAAGACTCGTGAGATTACAGGATACTTAGCGAAACGAGAATGCTACGAGGCCGCAGACATGCTTTCCGAAGTTCCTTCAGGTACCAAATACGAAGAGTCGATTATGAAATTGGCCAAACAGGCCGCTGAATGTGTAGATGCTCAGTATAAAGAGGAAGTAAAGCGCCAAGAAAGGGCAGATGATCGCAAGTTCAAACTCGACAGCTTGAATCTAACTGCAGAGGAGCGCATTGAGAGAATTCGACAAACGGGTTATACACAACGAGCAGAAATCGAATCCCGTTCTCAAGCTAGAGAAAGATATATACTCCTGTATCGATAGATAATGCCATGGGCCTGCACATAGGTCTAAGGCGATAGGAGTAGCGGGATACTAGGCCGTCGGACCATGTGTCCCGTCTTCTTTTACAGAACCAATCAATGTTGCGTTACAACTACTATGTAGGCTGTACGAGTAGGTACGTCTATCATGCCTATGCTATATGGGGGTATGTTCACATCTTGAACCAACCGTCCAGAATAATCGTAGATGCATACTTGAACAGGATGTTCGTCAGTCGTGATCTGGTGTGGGTTTACGCATATGTATGACACGGCTTGCATCTTGCCGTGCGCTGCATTTTCTCCAACAAAAGACTCTCGCTCCCACTCAAACGCTCCGGCGTTCGTTGAATCGCGTTCGCGCTGCAAGCCCCTTGCATCATAGTCTATGCCGGGTATCGACGGGACGCGTCCGCGCAGGTTGGGTGTTGCGCTAGGATAGAGTGATGCTGGTTCGGTTTCTGGCAACGACGTATTGATAACGTTGCTAAACGTTGTGCCGATGCCCGGGACTTCTGTTCGCCAGTAATTGTTGGGATAGGTAAACGCCGGTATGATCTCTGCCGGTAGGCGCACCCATAGTTTGGGAGCTACCTTGAGGGGAGAGACCGAGAAGATGTTGTTGGCAACGCGGATTTTGCTGATGGTACGGTTTGCTGGAAAGGGGCTCGAATAGACCGCATTCACAAATGCGGTGCTGGTATTTCCCTGTGTGGTCCACATGCCTATGCAGGTGTTGTGCGCAAACCGAACATCGCGAATGATCTGACGCTGAAGAAAGCCAACTGCGCCTTCCCAGATGTCGAGACATCCAGCCATGTTGAGAAACACGTTGTTGTAAACATCGATGCGTTCGGTGAAATAGTCCGTTCGCGATCCGTCCCACGCCTCTGCACTGAGAAGCACACCTACCATGCCCCGATGTCCACGAGGAAACATCGTCGTGTCTTCATTACTCTTGAACACGTTGCCGTGAATGCGCACATCAGATGCAACGTCGCAATACACAGCAGGCCCCCAGTTGTCTATGATTGTGGTGTTGCGCACTTCAACACGTTGTGAGTTATTGATGCAGACAGCTTCGCCCCAGTTGCGTTCTACAAAGCAGCTGTCTACGATTACGTCGTGTGCTCCAAACATCTTGATTGCACTGCCGAACTGACCCTTCTCACCCCGGATGTTCATGAGGTTGGTGTTACGCACCGTGCAATGCTGCAGCATCGTTGTGTCTGAGAGAGCAGATGTCTCATCACCTATCTTGATGCCATGTGAGTAAGTTCCATCAATTATGACTTTCTTTAACAGAACATTCGTGCAGCGGTATCCCGGTTGCCCCAGCCTGATGCCAAACTCACTGCTGTTGCGAATCACGATGTTGCTTACAGTGATGCCACGTCCACAAAGTGTAAACACCCCATGTCCAGGTGTGATGGTGATCTTCGATGCATCAAGGATCGTAAAACCTTCGCCCTCAAGACTGAGGTCCAGAAAGCGGGTACCTGCGGGCCCCGTGACCTTGTAATCCTCTGCGCGCTGAATAAAGTTGGACTGCAGTGCGTACTCGCCCGAAAGAAATCGAAACGCACACGGCACACGCCCCTGTGCATCAGAGGTCCGTTCTTTGAGTACTGCAATAGCGCGTGCGAATGATAGCACCGGCGATATCCGTACTCCGGAATTGGCGTCATTACCGTCTGGAGCCAGGTACACGCGATATCGTTCTTCTGCCGGCGCGTGCGTGATCGGCTCTGGAATTCGCACAGAGGTCTGCGCTTGCATGGCAACGTTCGCGATAAGAACAAGCATACCAGCATGGAGGAATAGACGTCTCATGAATAGATTGTTATGTGATTGAAATAAAACAATTGCAAGACTGTGCATCATAATGAGTTTTATACATTTGAAAGCCTATCACAAAGGTAGGCATTCACATTCTTTTCAGCAGTTCGGGGGTAACACGATGAAACACTGTTTGACAATTCTCATCACTCTATGCGCGTTGCAATCTGGGTTGAATGCTCAAGCAGCTGCAACGACAGACTCACCTGATAAGGCATTAGCCGTCGGTCTCGGATATGACTATTGGGGGTATGGCATTAGCGCACGGTATGGTGACCTTTCTGCTTTGCTTGCTACGGAGTATTACACTGGTCTTTCAATTTCAGGTGACTACCGCTTGGCTCATGACAAGGTGTCCAGCATAGAAAACCTTGACTGGTATGCAGGCGCTGGTGCAATCGTTTCTTTTGGAAGTGCCTGGTATGGTTCGTCATTTGGTGCTCGTGGCACGGCCGGAGTGCTGTGGAATCCTGCCCCAAAGTTTGAATTGTTTTCTCAGATCTCACCAACGCTGAGCTTTGGTGATACATACTGGACAGGTTTTCATTTCGGGTATAGTGCTGGCGTTCGTTACCGCCTATAGTCAATCGTTCGAAGATGACATGGGTGTTGTCGTATCTACGGCAGCACCCTTTTTATATAGTGTCAAACGCACCACACATATATTGCCGCATGCCTTTTGCCCGCGAAATATCACGTCTACTTGCGATGCGCGCTGCATCGAAGATGCCCGAAGTGTGGGAGTGTTCTGTAGAAGAACTCCGCGCAAATGTTGATAGCTGGGTTGCGTTGTCTGGGAAGCGCGAGGAGATCTTGTATCGTGAAGAACTGCAAATCGATGTTGCTGGTGGACACATTCCCGTGCGCGTGTTTCGTCCGCTGGATGATAAGCCCCTTCCCTGCATCGTGTTCTTTCACGGAGGGGGCTGGGTGCATAACACGCTCGAGATCTATGAAGCATCGCTGCGGGCACTGGCTAATGCGAGCGGGCACCTCGTCGTGGGTGTGGAATATCGTAAGTCACCTGAGCATCCGTATCCTATACCGCTCGAAGACTCGTGGACGGCACTCCAATGGTGCATCACCCATGCCGATGAATTAGGCGTTGATCCACAACGCATCGGTGTAATGGGTGATAGCTCGGGTGGCAACATCGCGGCCGCAGTAGCGCTGCGCTCGCAGGATGTTGTGCCTCTGGCATTTCAGGTGTTGATCTATCCATGCCTTGATCCACGACTAGAAACTGCATCGGCACAGGAGTTTGCAAGTGGCTATAATCTTGCCACACAAGGCATGCACTGGTACTGGCAGCAGTATGCGCCTCGGCAGGAAGATCGCTTGCGTGTAGAGGTGGCACCCATATATGCGCATGATGTTGCGCGCTTGCCACGCACGTTTATCGCGACGGCAGAGAACGACATTCTCCGCGATGATGGACGCAACTATCACGCGTTGCTACAAGCAGGGGGCGTGTAGAGCACCTACCGCGAATACGAAGGCATGATCCACGGGTTCTTCACATACGGTGCGATTACACCGATGTACCGGACGTTGATCGATGAGGTGGCGGCGTGGGTTACAATCCTGCAACGTACTGATAGAGCGGCATAGCAAGTGTGATGTTGAAGCTCTTGTCCACCCTAAAACCGATAGAATATAATAGGCACAGGCCGATAAATAAGAGCGTAGGATTAGTAAGGTTTTCGACGATGAGGCTGTAGTCCATTGTTGCAGTAACCATAGCATGCTGCTTCAGAAGCAACCAGTACTATAATCTTTAGCATTTTTGTGCCACTACTACAACATGGTGCTATGAGGTCTTTCTTTCGTCGGCGTTACATACGTATACCCATTTTCGTCATTATTGGTTGTTTTGCATTGTATGGTGCGCTGCTTGTAGCAACGCAGCTTGCCATGACGTTTAAGTTAACAGACGACTCCGGAGTGGTAGATGCCAATAGCAGATACTTCCAAGAGATGCACGACAAGTACAATCTCAACTTTAAGGTTGATAGTGGATCAATGCGAAAGCATCGATACGAGGTGCTTGATCGGCTCCTGCTCTTAAACGACTACTATCCGAACAACGCCCAGTTGATCCTCGAGGCGTACCAGCACACTGCTGATGAACGTACCGCATTGCAAATGCTTGATGCAGTTGACCTGCGAATGCAGGGAAACATTCAATATCAACAGGCTGTAAGGGCTATGCGAGAGCGCATGAATAAGCGTCAGGCCGTAGCAACGAAACTGAGTGTCTTCGAATGGATGAATATCGACGAGTGGAAATACTTCAAAGAGGCACTTTCTAAAGACAGAAAGCTGATAGATTCTGCGGCTCGTCTTGCAGGTATAGAATCTCGCTACATTGTTGCCTGCATTGTGGGTGAGCAAGTACGACTCTTTAATTCTCGTCGAGAGCGCTTTAAAGGCATGGTAGCCCCGTTGCGTACTCTTGCACTTTCTACAACGTTCTCATACGGAGTTGCTGGAATAAAAGAGCACACTGCGTTGCGAATTGAGCAAAACCTCAAGAACACAACAAGCCCATACTACTTGGGTAAAGAGTACGAGAATCTTCTTGATTACGATACAACGAAGAGCTATTACAATAGCCTTAACGATACATTTAACATCCGCGTGCGCAGGCTCGTCAATTTTGACCACTTTTACTCGTATCTCTATACCGCTCTATTTGCCAAGCAAATCATCAAGCAGTGGGAGCGTGCAGGATACCCAGTAGTCCATCGTCCCGAAATCATCGCCTCGCTCTTCAATCTCGGTTTCGTGAAGTCAGTTCCCAAGCCCAATCCGGAGGTGGGGGGCGCAGTATTTATGGTTCGCGACGTGCAGTATTCCTTTGGAGCCATAGCGTACGAGTTCTACTTCTCAGGAGAGTTGACAGATGTTTTTCCTTATGAACGTGGCAAGAGAGCGCTATTGACTGTAAATTGAGAGTGCTAGATTGTTTATAGATGGTATGAGGTCACCGTATGTATCGTATATCGTCCCTTCTGGTTGTACTTTTTGCTAGTTGTCTAAGCCTGTATGCTCAGGGAATGTATGAATTCACATCTGAGCGCCTGCTCGATGTGCAGGATCTTGAAGGCTATTCTGCCCAAGAACTACTACTTATGCGCAATGAGATCTTTGCTCGCCACGGATTTATCTTCCAGAGCTCAGATCTACGAGAGCATTTCGAAAACCAGAGCTGGTACTCGGGAACATCACGCGACGTATCGGCCAGTCTAACGTCGATAGAAAAAAAGAATATCGAAATGATCAAGTTTATAGAGCGCAAGCTCAACCGAAGCCCTTCAAAGTAAGCTGAGACAAGGGGCTTGTACGAAATAGCCTCAAGGCAGATTCTCTCTGCTGGTGATATTGAGCGTATGTCAAAGTTCGATCTCAAGATTATGCGCAATGAGATCTTTGCCCGCCACGGATACATCTTCACAACCGAAGAGATGAAAATCTACTTTGGATCTCAATCGTGGTACAAGGGCACAGTACGAGACGTATCTGCATGGCTTACAGCAATAGAAAAACAGAATATCGAGTTCATTAAACAGATGGAAAGCCTAAGAGATTAGGATGATGCATTTGTTACACGAAAGCAAATATTTTATGGTACAGGTATTCGCATTGTTGCTAGTATTCATCTGCATGCCTTTGAGCTATGCAAACGGGCAAGGCATGTACGAGTTTGCTTCGATCTACAGCCTCTCGGAAGAAGACCTGCATGGCTACACTAAGGAAGAGCTCAAGATTATGCGTAACGAGATCTTGGCTCGGCATGGGCAAATCTTTACCGCAGCAGATCTCAAGAAGCACTTCAAAGCACAGTCATGGTATGAACCTTCATCAGATGATGTATCGTATGATTTGTCATATATAGAACGCGAGAATATCGAGCTGATTTCAGAAGCCGAAAAAAGGGGCTTTACCAAGCTCGTACACGACGACAGGACAGTGAAGCGCATAACACCATACTTAACCGATGGCGGCTATGGCAGTGCTAGTGGCTATATGCTAATCGTTTACGAAACAAAGCCTGTGTCTTGGGCAATGTATGGATTCTACATCTCGTCGAACGGCGACTCCGAAGATGATGGCAGGTATATTGACTCCGAGAATATTGAGCAGACATTTTCGCGCAACAGATTGCTGAATGCTGTTTCATACAATGAGATTGCAGATGGCACTGGCGAGTTACCTACGATTAAAGATGAAAATGGCTACCACCTTGAGTATAGGGGCAAAAAGCGAAATCTCTCAGATAGCGAGGGTGGATGGTATGATTATGCTCTCGTTTCTGCCAGCGGTTCGACGGAGTCTAATACCACAGATGTTCTTCTACCACGGAAAACAGAGCTTGGCAGGGTGGGGTATAACGAGATATCAAAAATCATTGTCAAAGATGAAAACCGTGCCTTTGTCTACACCACACCTGCTGGGGAAACCCGTTTTGTAAGCACGGAAACAGACTTTCAGATTACCGATTGGAACAATGCTACAAAGTCAATCAAGTGTCTTGGCAACGCATTTATAGCACAAAACAATGGATCCTGGGTCATCTACTCCTCGGAAGAGACTAGCGGGAGACAACTACCGTTTGATAATTCGCATGCGATGAATATGAGGCTGTGTGGTTCCGGCTACTATGGAAGCAGCGGGTATTGCCCATTTGTAGTTGCTATAAAGGACGGTCGAGCTCGCTACCTGATAGGGTTTGCGTCTTCCACGAAGATCTATCGCCTGCCAAGTTTATCTAAGGATGTATCTTCAACGGGCTCATATAACTATAATACTGTTCTAGCCATACCTGGATTCGGCAGAGTTGAAGTCTCCTCAGGTGGATATGAAGGATTGTCCTTCAGTGTTGACGGGGAAAGTGTTGATCTCTCTGAGTTTTTGATAGAAAACAACTAGATCGAAGGTAGTGTGTATTTTTTGATATGAAACACATTGTATACTTCGTTACAGCTCTTCTAATGATCGGCACAGCCGATCTCTATAGCCAACTTCCCAATCCGGCACTCGTGGGATACTGGCATAACTGGAACTACGCAAATGCCCCTTACATCGATATCGATGCAGTGGACAGTAGGTATAACGTGATCACGGTTGCGTTCGCGATGCCTACTTCGAATACCGACATGACTATGCTGTTTGCGCCTGATCGTGGTACGGTGCAACAGTTCAAAACGCGGATCCAAAATGCGCAGGCAACAGGCAAGAAGGTAATCCTGAGTGTAGGGGGCGCAACAGCTACGATCGATCTGACGACAACAGCGAATCGCGATGCGTTTGTTACGTCGATTGGTAACATCCTGACAACGTATGGTTTCGATGGACTAGATATCGACATCGAACACGGAGCATCGATCCTTGTTAATGGTGGAACTATTGCTGCACCGCAAAGTGTAGCGCAGATCAACCTGATTGATGCTATCCGCACGATCATGGCCAACTATCGTACCACGAATAATCGCAAACTCATTCTTACGTTTGCCCCGGAGACAGCTTACATTCAAGGGGGCATGTCGGGATACGGGAGCATTTGGGGTGGATACCTTCCGATTGTTGATGCCCTTCGTGATTCACTGGACCTGGTTCATGTGCAGCTCTATAACAGCGGCACGATGTACGGCATCGATAATCAGATCTACACACAGGGAACGGCCGACTTCATCGTGTCGCAAACAGAGGCCGTGATCAAGGGCTTTACTGCTCGAGCACCAGGGGGTGCATTTGCGGGCATCCCTGCTTCTAAAGTGGCAGTGGGTCTTCCAGCTAGCACAAACGCTGCCGGTGGGGGATACACCGACTCTGTAACGATCACGGCGGCTATCAAGTACCTCAAGGGCGAAGGTCCACGTCCGGGGCAATACACACTTGCTCAGGTAGGGGGCTATCCCACTCTTCGGGGGATGATGACGTGGTCGATCAACTGGGACGCCACAGTGGCCAACCGTCCGAAGTATTCCTATGCTAAAACCTACGAATCACTGTTTGCTCCACCGCCACTTCCTGTGCCGGCAAAGGTGGTTCTTGCGGCACCAGCAGATGGTGTGCAGCTCAAGGTTAACCAGGCTCAGTTCGTGTGGAAGAGGTCTACGCCAGAAGTCGTTGTCTACCAACTCGAAGTGCGCAACGGCGGCGTAGCTATTTACAATGATTCCACGATTACCGATACGATACGTGGCATAAACACCTTGCCCCCTGCAAGTGCGCTTGTCTGGCGTGTGCGAGCTAAGAATGTGTCAGGGTGGGGCGAGTGGTCCGAAAGCCGCATATGCAATACGCTGCCATATCCATCGCGTGTTGTACTCGCTACACCTACAAATACCGAACAACTACGATCCAACACAGCCATTCTCCGTTGGTTACAGGCCACGCCCGAGGTGCAGCGATATCGGGTGCAGCTATACAACAACATGGGAACAGTGGTAGTTGATACCGTCGTAGCGGATACCGTAGTTGCTTTGAACGTCCTGCCAGCGTCAAGCTATACGTGGCGTGCGATGGCACAGAACGCTTCAGGATGGGGCGAGTGGTCTGCGATCTGGCAATTCAAGAGTGTTCCATACCCGCAAACACCACAGCTATTGTCGCCAACCAATGCGATGGTGTTTGCAAAGGACACCATTACGCTGTCATGGAAGCAGTCCACGCCAAATATCACAGCATATCAGATAGAGGTTAAGCTCGACACTACAACGCTTGTTGTTGAGTCGCTCATCACCGACACAACACTGGTCCTTAGTATGCTTGAGCCCCTTTCTTGGCACACGTGGAGAGTGCGTGCGCAAAACGTTTCGGGGTGGAGTGCGTGGTCGGCTCGGTGGTCATTCCGTTACCTACCAACACCAACAACAGTTGAACTAACTCTGCCAGCAGACACAGCACGCCTCCATGTAGATAGCGTCCGCTTGTCGTGGTTAAAGGGCAACGCAGAAGTAACAAGCTACCATCTCGAGGTAACACTAGCAGACAGCATAGTGTACAGCGACACATCGTTGATCACGCTTACAAAGGCCATCACTGGTCTTGTGAAAGACAACACCTACACGTGGCGTGTACGCGCAAAGAACCAGTCGGGATGGGGCTTGTGGAGCAACGTCCGCGGTTTCAGGACCTACAAGCAAGATCCAACATCCGTTCCTGAAGAGTCTGCATGGGCCCCGCTTGTCGTTGCCCCACAACCAGCACGTGATGAACTCACGATATCCGGAATAGATTCAGAAGCAACGGTGATTCGCCTCTATGATCTGGCAGGTAGTGTGGTACTTGAACAGTCAATGTCAGTTGCGACAACATCGGCAACACTCGACATTTCAACGCTCGCGAAAGGGGCGTATCTCGTCACCGCTGGACGTTCCCGCGCGTACGTTATCGTTCGATAACGCGACGGAACGTACCTCGCACCCAGTACCTAGTACCTATTGCCTCGTACCCCCGTCCCCCGTATCTTCGCCGAGCCCCTTTCAATCTCCTCACGAGGTTTATAATGTCGCGCCTTGTACTAGTTGCATGTCTCATCATGCTATGCGTAAGCTCTGCGTTTGCGCAATTCGAGCTTTATCCCAAAGGTCCATATTCGCGATTTGGCATTCTTAGCGAATTCGAGGTGAAGCTCACAGATCCAAACGTTACAATTCAGAATTATCGTTGGGTGCTCTATACCAACGATGGCGTGACGCTCAAAACAATCGACACACTTGAAGGACCTGCAGCAAGCGGCTATCGATACATGCCACTTGCAGAAGGGAAAGTGCCGCCTAGCCCCGTTCCGCAGTTAGCAGTTACGCTAACGCTACGTAATCGATTTAGCCCAACGCCATACACGGTAACGCGTGTGTTTCCGATTGAATTCATGGAAACAATTTTCGCATTACTTGAAGCCGATGGTAAAGGGGGCCTCTTCATTACGCCGCTTACACGCACCATTGGGCGCCGTGAACAAGGTGGCTTTACTATCAATCTGTTTCCACCGCAGACAACGCGTGCCACGCTCATGCTAATCGGTAGTAAAGGTGATACAATCAAAAAAGTAACGGAGCTCGGGGCACCCTATATACCATTTGCGGATAAGAATGGACTGTTTCATTCTCTAGACCTGGATTTTGACATTAACCCATGGCCGGGTGGCGTGCGCGTGCGTGCAATCGTTGAGTACCAGGGTAGTCCTGCTGGCGGATATGTGCAAGATCTTGTTATCCCAGATTCTTTTCCCGTAGCCGTAGTAACCGCATCGAAGGGTTTTGGTCCGTTTCGCCGGGGCGTCGATCTGCCCAATACATTTACGATAAAGGGGCTAGGACCAGCATGCACTGCAGTTGAAGCAACAATGCACTATAGGACCGACGACGGTCAGATTCGCACCTTCGTGCGCGACACGTTTTCATACAATGGAAGCAGCGATAGCGTTACGGTTACCTATAACATGCGCAACGTTAGCAGGGGAACAACGTTTACGGTTCGTGGCATTTTCGGCAAAGTGTTTCCGAATTCGAAGTGTGATTATCCTCTGACTATCGCCGACGCACCACCGGTTCATTCTATCAACGGCACATTGCCGATTACGCCGGGTACAAACAAAGACTACGTGGTGCGAATTGACAGTCTTCCGCCACGCATTGTTGAACTGCGCATGATCCTGACGAATGCATCTGGCAAGGTGGTGAATTCGAAGAACGTGACTGCAAAGGCAGGGACGTTTATAAGCTCGGATTCAATTACATTCAATGCAAAAGCGCTCTCTTTAGGAACCTATGTCGTTCGAACCCGTGCCGTCAATGATCAGCGTGATGATGCACCGGACTACTTCTATGGTTTCGATGTACGCGATCTCGATAAGTACTTCTTGATTGCGGATTCTTGGGGACCATACACGCAAGGGGATTCATCAACGATTACGCCAGCTGTGACAGATGTGCGCCCATTTCTGCCGGGGTGGGCAACCTCTGCGCGCTTCAAGATCATTGATTCAACGATGCCCGGAAACCCACTATATATCTCCCCAGAGGTTAGTCTTGAGTATGTAATATCAAGAGATTCGGTTGTCTACTGGCCTGATGCCTCCTATGAATATGGGAGTCCAATCACTCGCAGAGCGAGAATTCAAACGAGTGGATTGCCCCTTAGCGCGAAGGTAATCCTCGAGACAACGGACATATCACCAGTTGGTGAGCGAAGTCCGGGATATACCCTTGCACACCCGGTGTTCATGGTTCCATCGCCAGGTGTATTGACGTCTTCGCCACGATTGGATTCAACCCTCATTGCTACACGCAAGACGCCCGTGGTGGTGCGGTTTTCGAACATCACGCCTGATGCAACAGGTGTTCGCTTTCGCGTGAATGGTACACGCAACACATCGGCCCTGGTTCAGACCATCGTCCCAGTGCAGGGTCAGAAGGTTGTGTCGTTTGCATTTGATGCAGGACTGCTTCCTGTAAATGCTGTGCTTACGGTAGCCCCAGTCACTTCGTTGTCCAATGATATTGGTGCAGAAATCGTGAGGACGATTAACACTCGTCCGGATACGCTATCCATGCGAGCCGAGCCACCAATTGATACATTGTTGATGGAGTGGGATATCGAGCCGTCAACGCAGTTGATTCGTGGAGTGGGCAGACTTGATGCAAAGCTGTTCTTTACAAAGCTGCCAGCACAGACTGAAGAGATACAGGTCTTATCATTTGACGATACTGGTGCCGTGATAGACTCCATTACCTATCCTGTTCCGTATCGCTTAACCTATGACTCAACACTCATTGTATCGGGTGGTTTTCCATTCCGAACGTTCAACACGTCGTCACTACAAGTGCGCTACATCACCGATGGTGGACCTGAAGGGGGCATACGCTACAACAAGCGTATAGTAACGAGGTATCGCGAGCCCCTTGCCTTGCGTGTGCGTAAGATGAACTATTCCACAAATCCACCTTCGGTAGATAACACACCTGCGTTGCAGGGCTCGAACGATATTCTTGAATTGGCGGTGCGTTGGCGTGCATTCGATCCTAACAGCACCGTTGGATACAGCCATCCGTATGCAGTGGATTCGGTACGTCTGGAAATAATCGATTGTGCCGGAGAAGTTCTAGAGACAATGCGCATTAATCCTGAGGCTGTAGGTGCAAGATCTGGTTCGGCAGCAGACACGTTGTATGAGATTAAGAACCTCCCCCTGTCCACGGTGCGAGTACAAGCACGATTGTATTCGAAGAGTATGACGCTGCCTTCTTCGGGTGTCTTGGTAACGTCTCCGCTTACTCTTCGCACAAACCCCAACCTTTACGCTCCGCTCGGCCTTACCTACCCTACGTTTCGCGTGAACGATACGACAACAAAGAAACTCGAGCAGAAGATGGTGATCACTAACCTGAATGCCGTTGTCTCAATCGATTCACTATCCATCGTTGATAAGTCTGGCAAGACGGCGTTCATGTTCGACTCTCAACGTCCACGTAGGGACACAATCGTTCTGCCGGCATTCGACTTCAACTCACTCACACCCGACAAGGCGCCGTACACGATTAATGGACTCGTCCGCACGACCACATGTGGCGTAGCGCGATCAACGAAGTTGGAGCTTGCAAAGGTCGAGGTTCCAACTATGTTCCCTGGTGAAAGCACAAACAATTGGATTTACTCATCACAGGGTTGGGGTCCATTCCAGCAAGGACGCGCACCTGAATCGCAGTTCGTTGTCAGTTACGATCCAACACCACCTTATACTCCACGCGCGAACGTTGCCGACAGCTTTGAGATTACTCTCTACCTTAATAGTAAGTCTAGCGGGCCAGTAAGCAAGAAGGTGGTTACAGGATTTCGTTATCCACGCGATAAATCTATTCCGAGATCGGCAGTTGCCGCAGCGAAGTTCGATCTGACGTCCCTCGATTCGGGGTCGACGATTACATGTGTTGTAAAGTGGTCAACGATCCAGCTTAATGGCGTTTATCCATTTCGGGAGACAAGCTACTCCTTCCCGATATCCATGCTGCCGTTCCCCGACCAACCGATTGATCCAGATACAACGCGGTACGAGCAATCAGTACTTGCCGGATCGTCGGGATTGCAGGTTATGCCGAGCAACTACAACTTTGGAATGCAACCGCAATCGTCGGACATCGACTATCTGCGATTCACTGTTCTGAGTTCAGCAGGTGCAGTACTTGATACATTCAGCATCAAGCCGACATCTCGCGATCTCAATAAGCAATCGTCCATCTTTAAGACAATCCGTGATGTTGCACAGTATCCATGGCCACATGTTGCACCGGATAGAGAACAGGTGTCGATCAATATTGGATATCAGTTCAAAGGGGCCGACAAGCCCACGAAGGTACAAAAGACCTCAATCAGGATTCTGCCGCGCGCTGAATGGCTTAATGGCACATCAGCACGACTGAATGGTACGGCGACGGCAACGTCAATTCCGATAAGCGTTTCGATTCCTATGCCAGAAAGTGTCTTTGAATCAACTGTGCCAGTGTTTGGACTCATCACGTACTTCGTCGAAGGAGAGGGTTCCGACAAGTCGACTAACCTTGTGGTGAATGCGAACTACAACCCTGCGACACGTCAGTTTACCATGCAAGGCTCGGCTCCTGGTGGTTCGTTCTGGGTTCCGACGATTAGTCTTGCTGGTGGTGCAAAATATACGAAAGCAAGTACGGCGGTTGATGGCCAACGGAAGGGCGAGTTCACTGCACGCTACCGATTTGAAGAAGCCCCTTTGCCTGGACGGGACACATTGATTCCGAATCGCGAGCTCCGAGTACGTTCTCTGTACTCGTCGAGCTTTGGCGGGGCTGTCTCTATGTTACGGTGGATTAAAGAAACAGTGGAAACAATGGAGCGCCTAATCAAGACCTCGACACTCGTTGCTTCTGGTGGACTCCTGCAAATCACACCGACATTTACAATCGATGCCTCAGTCCAGCATACGTCAACGATAAACATCGGTACAGAAGAACGAGGCTCACTGATACATGTTGGTGAAGAGGAGCCGACTTCTAAAACAGAGCAAGACGAGTTTCCGACGAGTCAGTCTGTGGCATTCACGCTCACAGGCGGTGGTGGTATCGAAGCCAGCATGCTTGGTCTCATTGGAATCGGCGCTTCGGTAACCGATGACTACATGTTTGCCTCAGGCTCCATCTTTAAGGGTCCCGTAGCGACAACCGAGTACGATTACTATCCAACGAGACTCAACTACAGTCGCTGGTTCAACATGGAACTCTCGCTGTTCTTTGGCATCATCAACATCGATCTCTTCAGGGGGCGCATGCTCCACCTGTACGACCCACGCATCATGCCTTCATACCTTGTGTTTGACGAGGCATGGGAATCGGTATTCACATCGAGTGGAACCTCCAAGCCCCGTGACCAAGGGCAAACGCTCGAGCAGATATCGAAGCTGCCTGAGGAGACGCCATACTACAGACCTGCACCTGCGATAGCCGCAAACGACTCACAGCTTGTCACAGTGCACCTTGAACAATCGTTGCTTGGAAGAAATGGCCGCTTGGTACTCTCTACACTCGAGCGTGCTACGCATTCGCTTACAAGTACCGCAGTGATAGCTGACAATCGCAATGCGATGCATGATCCGACAGTTCAACTTCTAGGTAATGACGGTAGCACACTGATTGCATGGGTGCAGAACGACGTAGATGCCTATAACACACCAGCCTCATTACAGTACGCCGACCTACTGCGTACTGAGAATATTCATGCCGCCTGGTATGATGCGTCAACTCAACGTGTTGTGCCGCTTCCGGACCCAGCAGAAGCAACCGACGGACTTATCGACGGGGTGCCGACACTTGCTGTAGCGCGCGATCTGCGTAGCGCCATCATGGTCTGGAATGGAATTGATCCAACGTCGAATACCATCGAGGGATATGTTCGCCGCATCGTCCGCACAGATAGCTCATGGACGTTACAAGAGACAATTCCACTGCAGGCAACGCGAGGTGTAAATCGCAGTATAGGTGCGACATCGCTTGATGACGGATCGTATCTCATTACATGGATCAATGACGATATCTCTGGTAACGAGTCGAGTCTCATGTCCGCGCGCCTGCGGCCAGACGGCACTGTAGATCTGCAGCAAGTCGAACGTGAAGGGGGGGTAAACCTTTCCAAGGCGCGAATGGAAAGTAATGGTAAGGATGCTCTGCTGGTGTTTGCTCGTTCACTCAAGACAACGCAGTCTGAGTTCGATCGCTCATTGGACGCGTATCATTTCGTTGATGGTTCGTGGATACCTGTTCGAAAAGTAGAGCTCGATGAATACAACGGCCTCGTCAGACACATGGATATCGATCTTGCAAAAGACGGTTCGTTTGTCGTTGTAATCGATGCGATCGATCATAATGAACAGGGCAAAGCCAGACATTCCGTCTATGCGGCAACGGGCTCGATTGATCAAGCTTCAGATTCGTGGAAGGTAGTACGAAACCACCCTACCTTACTTGATGCCCGACGTTCTACCTGGTCGCTATCAACGGCTGTTGGACCGAATAATGTGTACTACGTGGCAACACAGGAATTAGATTCACTGCGCGATAACCGTCAGGATTACAACAACGGACTTCAACTCGGACCATTGCGTTGCAATGCCGTGATTCGCGCCGTGAAGCTCAACGATCAAGACCAATTGATATCTGTGCCATTCGGTAATGCAGTGACCTCTGTGCAAGACGAACCCAACGCCGAACTAGAGGCGGCCATGCGGTATCGCATTAAAGTCCTCGACCCAGCGCCAAACCCAGTCCGCGAAGCATGCGTTGTGCCCCTTGCCGTACAGCGCGGTTGCTCTATCGACGTTAAGCTCTTCGATGCCGTAGGTACCTACGTCTCCACCTTGTATTCCGGTCGGGTAACCGAAGGCATTCAGGGCGTCTCCTTTACCGTTTCCGATCTCACGTCCGGACATTACACCGTGGTCGTATCAGACCAGCTCGGCGTTGCCGGCAGTGTTCCGATTGTCGTGGTAAGATAAACGAACGAACATTTGTCCCGCGAACTCCCGATCGTCATTCACGCGAAAGAACGTCACCCCGCGAAAGCGGGGGGTGGGAATCCACGCTCCACGCTACACAATACGCTCGGGGTCCCTCGCACCTCCAGTGCTCGGGATGACGCACGGTAAGTGCCGAACAGCGAGTGCCGAGTGCCGAACAGCAGGTGCCGTGTAGGGGCGAGCCGTTGGCTCGCCCGCTTTTCCTTGGAAATGGGTGATTGGTATAGAGGTTTCATCCAACATTCTGCAAAGGGCACGGCGTATCTTGCGAACGATAACAACAAACATCACAGAGTGGAGGTCTCGTGCGATTAGCATTAACAGTTCTTGTGATAGTGCTGCAATTGCCTGTTCTTCTTTATAGCCAAGCAACACCGCCACTGCGCATTGCCATATCCAAGGGTTCTGAAACAGTTGTTGTTAACTACATCAAGTGGCTCAAAGCCGCCCGGGCTGATCTTGAGATCGTTGAGCTTGCCGGTCTATCAGCAGAACAAGCAGCCCTCTCTCTGCAGAACATTGATGGATTGGTATTGAGTGGCGGTGCCGACGTAGACCCTATACGATACAAGAGGGCTGATTATCGCCCCGTTTGTGAGTCTGATGTTGTTCGCGATGAGATGGAGTTTGCACTTATCGCACGCGCTCGCGAGTTAGATCTGCCAATACTTGGCGTCTGCCGTGGAATGCAGATTCTCAATGTGGCATTCGGTGGGAGTCTTATTGCAGACATTCCAACACAATACACTACAACAATTGAGCATCGGTACAACAGAGACAAGCAGCAGGATTCGCAACACGAAGTTGAATTTGTTTCGAGCAGCTATATGAAGTCTGATATCATTGCTGATAACGGCACCGTGAATTCGGCCCATCACCAGTGTATGGCAGAATTGGCGCCAACATTCACAGCATCTGCCTATTCACCAGATGGCATTGTGGAGGCGCTCGAGTGGAACGATACACTAAAGGCATCTAAGCCATTCCTCTTTGCTGTGCAGTGGCACCCTGAGCGTTTGTCGTACGACAACCCAATGTCGCTTTCTATCGCTAAGCGCTTTCTGCGCGAAGTAGAAGCAAGTAAGAAGGTGCGGTAGATATGCTGTTGCTTTTCATTGCGATTTCCACCTTGGTGTTATCTGTGCCGGCCAGTGCAGATGTTCTGCATGTTGGACCTTCGCAGCAGTACGCCGAACCACGCGCCGCGTGTCTGCAGGCGCGTCCGGGAGATACTGTGTTGCTGCACGCGGCTATCTATCGCGGTGCCTATTGGATTGAGAACATCGCTGGCAGCATCAACAAGCCAATCGTGATCCGTGGAGAATCCCGAGATGCCGTTGTGTTTGATGGTGGCTCGGAGTCGATACACTTTTCTGATTGTTCTCATCTTGTTGTCGAGAACTTTACGGTTAAGGGGCAAATAGGCAACGGCATGAATTGTGATGATGGCGGTACAATTGAAACACCAACACATCATATCACCTTTCGTGATTTGACGTTTGCTGCGATGTCGGCAACGGGTAACAACGATCAGCTAAAACTTTCAGGACTTGATTCGTTCGTTGTCGAGAACTGCGTCTTTGAAGATGGCTCAGCAGGGGGCAGTGGGGTAGACATGGTGGGATGTCACTATGGCGTGTTTCGTGGCAACACGTTCCAACGTCAAGGCTCCAACTGTATTCAGGCAAAAGGGGGCTGTCGTTTTCTACGTATCGAACGTAACCGGTTTATCGACGGTGGACAGCGTGCACTCAATCTTGGCGGTTCTACCGGACTCCAGTTCTTTCGTCCACTTGACGCCCCCTATGAAGCAGCAGACATCCAAGTGGTAGCTAATGTGTTTCTTCGTTCCATAGCGCCGATTGCCTACGTGGGTTGCGTGCGAGTGTCGGTATCAAACAATACAATCATCGATCCTGTCCGGTGGGTTGTGCGCATTCTCCAGGAGACCGTAGACCCATCACGATTCCTCCCATGCGGTAACAACATCTTTCAGAACAATCTCATTGTGTTTCGATCTTCGATATCACGTCACGTGAACATTGGTGGCAACACCGATCCATCATCGTTCACGCTGCGAAACAACTGCTGGTATAACGTTGACGCACCTGCGTCGTCACGTCCGCAAGAAGCGCAGCTTACAGAAACAGCCAGCCTATTCGGACAAGATCCACTTCTGCGCTCGTATGCAACTGGCGATGGTCAGCCGTTGCCCGCAAGCCCCTTACGAGGAGCGGGCTATGCATCTACAGAGCCAGCAATCGACATCGATGGAAGACAATTTGCACAACCTCCGTCAATCGGTGCGTATGAAATCGATGGTGCAACATCTGTTGATGAACAGAACATCCAGCCAACGATTCGAATCACGCGCACGATAGGGGGCTCATGGGTTGAGGTTGCAGATAACCATCTTCCAATACAAGTTCGCGTATTCGATCTGTTGGGCTCGCATGTAGCCACAGTCGACGTCACCGCAGCTCGGCAGTTCATCTCAACGGCTTCGGTGGCTTTCGTTGTGCCTTGATGGGGGAAACTCAAACAAGGTAGACAATGAGCGGAAGAGACACGGCGCTCAAGACAAGAGTTGCTGTTGATAGCTTACTTGCCAGTGTAGCATCGCCGCCATATTGCACAGCAAATACGACGGCAAGCGGAGTGGCTGGCATTGCAGAAAAGAGAATCGTAATGAGCCGTGTTTGTTGATCAACGCTGAGCACGTTGAGCAGTTTTGATACAATCAGAGGTTCAATCAGTAGCGCAATTACTGATACGGCCAGTAGGACCCCAAGGTCCTTGCGGATATTGATCTTCTCGAGCGACAATCCTACCAACATTGCAGAAACAAAGGGTAGAGCTGCACCAACAAACACGCAGGTCCCGAAGATCACTTCTAGTCCATAGCCACCGACTGGCAGTCCCAGAAGCGACCACAGCAATCCTGCGTAGAGTGCGATCATGCAGGGAACGACTGCAAATCGCTTGAGATGTTTCGTGATTGGTTGACCGGCTGCAGAACTTCCAAAGTGAATTGCAAGTAGAATGCCGATCGTGTTTGCAGGTAGACCAAATCCAAACTGTGAGATGATCATAGACATCGAGACAAGCGACGAATCGTACTTAAAGAGAATCTGCACAAGGGCGTTGCCAATCAGGCTCGTACTACCAAACGTGCCGGCGATGATGAAGACGCCAAGTGAGCCCCGTTCTAATCGCAAAATCCATTTGCCGACGACATAGGCAAGGACGGCACAGAGAAGCTCTGCCGCGTAGACCGTTGTTGCGGCAAGCAAGTGTTCTTCTCTGGGTTGGGCTGAAGCGAATGCATGAAAGATCACAGCAGGTCCAATCACATCCATGAGGATCGTTGACAGGACAGGTTTCGATGCGACGCCAAGTATGCCTCTGTGTCGCAGAAACAGTGTGATAGCAACCATCGACATGAACATGCCAACGAATAACGCAACAGACAATGCCATTGGCAAAGATAGAAGTAACTTGACGGCATGCAGCCCAATGTTGTAGCACCAAACTATTTCGACGCTATCGTTCACCCTGAGGTAATCATGCCTCTGGTATTGTCGCATCTCCTCTCAGACTCTTTATGGGAGCGCCGAGATGCAGTTGTTGAGCGGTTAGATGGACTTGAACCTGCTGATCCCTCGATTCCAGTTGAGTTGTTTGCCATCAAGAGATTCATTGATAAGAACTTTGAGCATGTACACCCCAATTTCATAGGTCAGATCAATGGAATGCTCAATGTTCATGAAGAGTCGCGTCGGCTCGAAGAACAACATGTCCAACGGGCGATGCAGGGGTTGGATTACTACACGAAGTACTGTGAAATGCGCGGGGCACACGATAGTTCATGGATGCAGCAGAGTATTGCATCGGGCGTGTTTCCTAACTACACCTATACCACCTACGACGTCATTCGAGCACATCGAACGTTTTCGCAACACCGCAAGGGCTCGTCGTTTGGAATTGTATCGTGCCTCGACGAGATGAGCTTGTTCTGTGCGGCAGCGCTTACACTCCCCAAAGACTATGTCTCGAAGGTTATCATCCTCACTGGTCCTACACACTACACTGTGATGCTATGGGATGCCCACAGGCGCGGGTATTGGTTTCCTGCGAAGCGCTACCTGTTTTCTTCTCGTTCTTGGGCGGATCATGTCGACACCAAATACAATGGTGATGTGGAGCTAGCATACAACGACATTCTCTGTCAGACCAACCGTATAATCTCGACACATGGTTCCTTTGACATTGAGAACGGAACGAGTAGTATTCCACTTGACTTTCTGCGTGAGACAATCCATGACATCAGAGAGCTTCTTGGTTATCTGCCCGAATCACTTCAAAGCGCCCTGGGGCGTTCAATCGAGCAGCGACCGTCATCGCCCTATGCTGATGTCTTTGCTTCTATCGCGGGAGTCTCTTCAATAGAAGCAGTTCGTCTCGATATTCATGCTGCCGCTGCATCCGGTCAGGAATGGGCCGAAGAGGTCTTGCTGGCATACAGGTCTGCTGACATGATGCATCATCCTCGATTTGTCGCGGCAGCAATGCAAAGCCCCCTAGCACGTAAAGTGGCAAGGGGCATGCAGTCTCCAGAAGAAGCGGCAGCATTTGTGGATTCGATTCCCGGATATGAATCCATCTTTGGTGATGATCATCGAATAGCACTCCCAGATGAAACATTGCGGATGCAAACTGGAACAGAACGTGATCGCTCGATCTTACTCGATGTACTTACGAAGCATTTGGGCGGAATGTTGACCAATTCCAATATCTTGTAAGCCTGCACGAATCGTCATGTTTGTTACAATACCCGTTCGCTGAGGAACACCATGTCGTCGACAACGCGAGAATTTCTGGGTCACCCTATTGGCCTGTCGTATCTCTTCTTCACAGAAATGTGGGAACGATTTAGCTACTATGGAATGAGAGCACTGCTGGTGCTGTACATGACCCAGTACCTGCTTATTGATCCGAGTCTGTCTGACAGCGTTATTGGTTACACGGCCATTGCCGACATGCTGCGCTATCTCTTTGGCGACCTCTCAGTTATCGGAGTCTCCTCACAGATCTATGGTCTCTACACAGGGTTTGTGTACTTCACGCCATTTATCGGCGGCTTGCTTGCAGACAAGTATTTGGGTAAGACCAATGCCGTCTATGCCGGTGCCATTCTCATGGCCATCGGTCACTTTCTGATGGCATTTGAACCTTTCTTTCTGTTTGCACTTGTGTTTCTGATTCTTGGTAACGGACTCTTCAAGCCAAATCTCACGGCGCAGGTGGGGTCGTTGTATCAGCCCGGCGATTCACGGGTTGATAGTGCATACACGATCTACTACATGGGCGTAAACCTTGGAGCGTTCTTCTCGCCGATCGTCTGCGGAACGCTAGGCCAAAAGGTAGGCTGGCACTATGGTTTTGCTGCTGCGGGCATCGGCATGCTTGTTGGCACGTTTGTATACTGGAGAGGCACGAAGCATCTGCCGAAGGAGAATCAAAACGTCATCAAGGCAAACGCTTCGGAGGAAGCAGCCAACGAAAACTGGGTTCGCCCCCTTCTTGTGATTGGATACCTCTGCTTTGTGAACATCCTGTTCTGGGGCGTTTTTGAGCAGCAAGGAAATGCGCTACAAGTATGGGCCGACGAAAAGACCAACTGGAACGTGTTGGGATTCGACATACCATCGTCATGGTTCCAGACACTCAATCCGTTCTTCATTGTCCTGCTAGCCCCATTGCTCAACAAAGTCTGGGCATGGCAGCGCTCTCGTACATCAGAGCCATCGTCTATCGTGAAGATGGCTATTGGTTGCGGCTGGATGGCCGTTGCATTCCTGCTCATGATGTTTGTTGCCGGCCTTGCTGAAGGTCAGGAAAAGCTCAACGTCTTATGGGTAGCAGGGGTTGTCCTTTTGTTTACCATTGGCGAACTCTATCTCTCGCCTATCGGACAAGCAATGGTCTCGCGTGTTGCACCAGCCCGCATGGTGAGTATGTTCATGGGCGTCTGGTTCCTATCGAGCTTCTTTGGTAATTACTTAGCCGGATATATTGGGTCGTTCTACGACAACATGAGCAATCAGAACTACTTCCTGATCATGGTAGCCATGAGTTTGCTGGCCGTTGTGATGTTCTTAGCCCCCTACAAGAAACTCGCTGTGTGGATTGAGAAGAAGGACCGATGAAGTGATTCTCAAGCAACTATTCCGTCAATGGATATTCTTTACTAGTTCCACAGTTTCCACGCTCACCGTCACAACCTTCTTGATGAGTCTGACGATGTAGGATGGGTCATCATCACGGTTGGGGTCGTTGGTGATGCCTGAGCGTTTGTCTGTGCTGATTTGATATTGGTCTACAATCCAATCCAACGCAGAGCGGTTGCCGAGTTTGTATTCGTCTACGTTGGTGGGGATTCCCGTGAGGGTAAGGAAATCGTTGACGATGAGACGTGTAGGGTCTTTCTTATCTCGTTTCATCTTGGTGACCTTGAAACGGTCACGTTCAGGAACCCCATCCACTGATGTTACAGGAAGACCATGGGGATGGAGGTATCCCTTCGGGAGTATCCATTCTTCTGTGAGAGCATACTCAGGTTGGTCTTCGTAGTGGACGTGGATGTCCATGAGACGTTTGCCTGTCTTCGCTACCGACCAGAAATCCTTTGCGAACGGAATACGAGGAAGTTCACGTTTGAGATTCGCAGCATACTTCTCCCGATACGCTGGGTTCTCAACAAGAACTGGATGGAGAATCTTTCTCTCGGTTTCGCCCGCGCCCCAACAGTCCAATATTTGTTCTGCTTCATAGGGGGACACTTTTAACAGAACGGATATACTGAGAGACAATAGAGGGACAAATGGTGAGATACAGTGTTCAAAAAATATCTCGGTAAGTCCCTTGAATTCAACGAACGGTCCATAAACGACAAAAGTCCCATCACAACAGGTGTGAAAGGACTCCGTAGGCTTGCGTTTAGGCGGCTTTTGACCAC
>Ga0194118_10001951_pt1 | contig 27612 bp, 29 predicted proteins | sample TA2MahsurfametaG_2_FD_148662 | JGI IMG/M metagenome (GOLD analysis project Ga0194118, IMG submission 148662) | Freshwater microbial communities from Lake Tanganyika, Tanzania - TA2015013 Mahale N5 surface | ecosystem: Environmental > Aquatic > Freshwater > Lake | place: Tanzania: Lake...
GGCCAAGGCAGAAGCTGAAGCAAAGGCCAAGGCAGAAGCTGAAGCAAAGGCCAAGGCAGAAGCTGAAGCAAAGGCCAAGGCAGAAGCTGAAGCAAAGGCAAAAATTGTGCGTAAAGCGAAAGAGACAATCACTTGCGTTAAAGGGAAAACTTCCAAGAAGATTACAGCCCTAAAACCGAAGTGTCCTCCCGGTTATACGAAGAAATAGATTTGAGTTTTCGTCCAGTGCGCCCAACTCCTTATGTGGCATCACTACGTGTGCATGAACCAATTGAGTCATTCAATCCCACTGATGAATCAATCACGCTGGAAAGGGCTAAAGAACCAAGCATCAACCAGTTATGAAGAGCAATTGCGTGCGTTTGAAGGAATTTCATTCCATTGTTAGCCGAACAAGCAATTCATGAATTGGCTCCATCTGTTTTGTCAAAAATCGATTCTTGAACTCGACTACGGAGGGTTAGCTACTTTTCTGGACTCAGAACTAAGAGCATCGAAAGGCGGAGATAGTAAGAGTGATCCATCTATCAAAGACGCACAACACTCGATTGCGAGATTAGATGCAGGCGAGAGCGCCATAGCGGGCGAAGGATATGAGCGCTTGGTCGCACGCTGGAGATAAATTTCTATGTTAGAGCAAGCAACTCAAACTTATCGTCAATCTGGAGTCCCAAGAAAGAAGTCGCGGTCATGTTTCCCTTTGTCATCGATGTAGATATCGGCATGAGGTTTACCTAAAATAAGAGTGTGATACTGCACACCCCACGAAGTTAACTGGGACTCTGTTAACCCTCGCCAATCAATACCTGTAGTAGTTCCTCTAGCTGTGAAGAATTTGATTTCGTGTCCCTGGTTATAAAGATCATTTATCAATTTGATGCGATCCACCATGGGTCGCGAGCCGGGGTAATCAGAGCCTTCGGTGTAACAGATAGTCCCATCGATATCAAAACAATAGATAGCCATGCCGGAATCTTCGCACAACCGAAGCGGGCATCATCGCCGATCAATGGGACTCCAGTTTCGACTCCTTCATCTTTGCAAACTGGCGCTGGTCAAGTCCTCATTTCCACCCGTAATATGGGCTAGTGGTGCGAAACGGTCAGAAGGGGCAAAATATATGAATCTTCCCCCGGAGCCAGAAGTACTTTTGACACCCGCAGAGGTAGCCCAGCTCTTCAGGGTCGACCCGAAAACAGTAACAAGGTGGGCGAAAGCGGGCAAGATAACCGCAATTAGAACCCTAGGAGGTCATAGAAGATATAGGAGGTCTGAAATTCAGGCTCTTATGAAAAGTAGTGGGATAGAAAACTAGTGGCAACTGATGAATCTACAAGTAAAGATCCAAAGGCTAAATTTCTCGAGGCGCTGGAGAAGAAAAAGAGTGTGACCTCACCCAACAATGGGGAGAATCGATTGACACAGAAGAAAAAGGGAACACAAGCTAGATCTGGTGGCACGAGAATGTTTAGACGTAAGTCCGGATCTGCGTAGCACGATGAAAGTCTTAGTAACAGGTGGCGCTGGTTTTATCGGTTCTCACATAGTTGAAACATTACTAGGTATGGGTCATGACGTAGTTTCTTTCGATGATTACTCCTCAGGTTCAGTATCTAACCTCAAAGCAACTTCGCGACGCTTAACCACTATCAATGGGACAATTTTAGATAGAGAGCACCTTCGACTCGCATTTCAAGGTGCGCAAAGTTGTTTCCACTTTGCTGCCGCTGTTGGAGTGGATAAAATTCTAGATGATCCTATTAATTCAATGAAGACAAATATTCATGGAAGTGAAAACGTGTTGGAACTTTGTGCTGAACTAGAGGTGCCAATAGTTTTGGCAAGCACAAGTGAGATTTATGGAAAGAACTCCTCTGATTACTTAACAGAAGAATCAGATCGAATAGTGGGATCGCCCTTACTCTTCAGATGGTCCTATTCTGATGCCAAGGCGATTGATGAGTCACTTGCGATGGCTCTCTCGGTCCATCATGGACTGCAGGTAAAAATCATTCGCTTTTTCAATACCGTAGGACCTCGCCAAAGTGCATCTTACGGAATGGTTATTCCAAGATTTTTTAGAGCAGCCTTGTCAAACCAACCCCTAATAGTTCATGGCGACGGCAATCAACGACGTATCTTTTGTCATGTTTCGGATGCCGTCAGCGGCACTATCGCGCTGTGGGAAAACAAAGACGGGTTTGGGCAAGCCTTTAATCTTGGTGGAGTTGAAGAAACTTCAATTCTAGAATTGGCGAAGAAAATTGTTTCGGTTACAAACTCTCAATCGGAAATTTCATTTCTGTCCTATTCCGAGCTTCGCAAGCGAGGTTTTGAGGATATGGCTAGGCGGTTACCCAGTTCCAAGAAGTTGATTGATTTGACGGGCTGGAAGCCTGAAAAGACTCTGGACAATATCCTTAAGGACTATTTGGACTATGCAACAAAAAAATGATTGAATCTCAAGAGTTCATAATCGCCTTTTCTGTTGCGGCGATGTTATCGGGATTAGGAACGCCAATTGTTAGGAAACTGGCTATCCGGTATGGAGTCTTCGACCATCCTACGGAGTCACACAAGACTCACAAACACCTAGTGCCTTATTTGGGAGGAATTGCCATCATTAGCAGCGTTCTTTTCACAACTCTTATCGGGTTGAGTTACTTGGGTTCTGATTTTGCTACTTGGGTTCTACCGCTCTCAGTGTTAGCACCAGCGCTCTCGCTCGGACTGATTGGACTAATTGATGACATGAAAAAACTCTCTCCACTTTCGCGTTTCTTAGCTCAAACCTTTTCTGGTGTCTTTACAGCAGTAATTTTGATTTCTTCTAATACTGTTGGATCCCCCACAGGTGTAACTGCTCTCGACTTCGTCATAACCGTATTTTGGATTGTTGGTATTACTAACTCCATTAATTTCTTTGATAACCATGATGGTGGAGCTTCTGGTACGGTGGCGATTTCTTCATTTGGTCTCTTCGTCTTAGCGAGGATGTCAAATCAGGACTTTATTGCTGCTCTAGCTATTGTTCTTTCAGGAGCATGTGTTGGTTTTTTGTTTTGGAACAGAAGTCCCGCAAGAATATACATGGGTGATGCAGGCGCACTCTTTTTGGGGACGATGCTTGCAAGCCTCCTAGTACGCTATGAGCCCAATCCGATAAACAGAGTAGCGTCTTTTTCGATTCCTGTTTTCTTGTTAGCGATACCGATATTGGATACATGTGTTGCGGTATTTTCAAGAATCCGAAGGGGCAAGTCGATTTTTGAAGGCGGGAAAGATCATCTCTCTCACCGATTGTTGAGACTGAAATACAATAGAAAAACTACTGCCATATCTCTTTGGACACTATCAGTGTTATTTGTTTTGATTTCAATTTTGATTTCTAACTTGCCTTACGCTTTGGAAGGATTTGCTGTTGCTATTGGCTCAATTACTTGGTTGATTTTGCTAGTTTTCTTTATGAGCCAAAGAGACGAGTAATTGGTGAGTGGTGATAAAGTGGTTGTATGAGGATTTTGGTTACAGGCGGAGCAGGTTTTCTTGGTTCTCACTTGTGCGATAGTTTAATTCAAGATGGTCATGAAGTGATTGCTGTCGATAATCTTTACACAGGCTCGAAGAGGAATATTAGCCATTTGATGGAATTAAGAAATTTTGAATTTATTCGCCATGACGTGACGTTGCCACTCTATGTGGAAGTGGATGCGATTTACAATTTTGCTTGCCCAGCATCCCCCATCCATTATCAGAAGTATCCAGTGCAGACGATTAAGACAAGCGTACTCGGCGCGGTAAACGTTTTAGGGCTTGCAAAGCGACTAGGAATACCCGTTCTCCAGGCATCTACAAGTGAGGTTTACGGAGATCCGAAGATTTCTCCCCAAGAGGAAAGCTATTGGGGCAATGTAAATCCAATAGGTTTACGTGCCTGCTACGACGAAGGTAAGCGAGCAGCAGAAACACTTTTTTTTGATTATGCGCGCCAATACAAGATTAATGTTAAGGTCCTTCGAATTTTTAATACTTATGGCCCTCGTATGCACCAAAATGATGGACGAGTTGTATCTAACTTTATAGTCCAAGCTTTGAAGGGCCGAGATATAACTGTTTATGGGGATGGCCAACAAACCCGTTCCTTTTGCTTCTTCGAAGATTTGATTCGAGGGGTTAGGTCCATGATGGACGCGCCTAAGGACATCATTGGGCCAATCAATCTTGGAAACCCAGAGGAGTTTACGATAAAGCAATTGGCTGAGTTAGTTATTGAATTGACCAATAGTAAAAGTGAAATACGTTTCGAAGCTCTTCCTAGTGATGACCCAAAGCAAAGAAAACCGGACATTACTAGGGCAACGAATCAATTGGATTGGGAGCCAACCGTAAACTTGAGTGATGGACTATTACAAACAGTCGACTATTTTCGCAAGACCTTGAATCTTTGATGCACCTTTCTGTATCTGTAATCACGTGTTCACTTAAAGGGATTGAACTTAATAAGACAGTTCAGTCTCTACTTGCGCAGGAGTTTAAAGACTGGGAATTGATAGTTGTAGCTCCCATAGAAAACTATGTGGCGAAGTCTCTTAGAGACCGATGGGATAGTCCTCAGGAGCTATCACAATTGAATGACAACGGCACTGGAACTTATGCCGCGATGAACTTGGGGGCAAGAAATGCTCGCGCGCGCAATCTCATGTTTCTCAATGAAGGTGATGAGTTTTTCGATAGGTACTCCCTATCTGCTCTTAGTGCTTCAATCGAATCACACGAATGGGCTTATGGACGCCTCTTAAAAGTAGACAATGTTGATAAACAGTCCGAATATAGATTTGAACCTTACTCCAAATTGCTTCATCGATTTGGTTGGAAGTATGTTCCACATCCTGCAAGCATCATCTCTAGAAATGTCTTTGAGTCACTTGGTGGATTTGACGAAAGGCACAAAGTGGCTGCTGATCAAAGGCTATTCTTGCAAATGTCAAAAATGTTTCCTCCGCGAGTACTAAGCAAACCAACAAGTAAGTTTTACCTAGGTGGACTCAGCACTCGATCTGTTAAAGATTCTATGCAGGATTTGCAGCAAGTTTCTAATGAATTATTTGGACCAATTTTGGGAATGAAACCATTGGACAACTTGTTTTGGTTTTTTAACACTCTTGCCAAAATTGCTGTAAAGAGACTATCTTCCATAATCCATTAAGGTTTCTAGAAAAATATTCTCTAACTTTCTAATCCATACTTGGGGTGAAAATAGGTTGGACGCAGCAGCGATACCTCTAGCCTTGTATGTCATCCTGTTTTTTCGAACTTCTTCAATTGATTTTTTTAAGATTTCAGAAGAAAAACTTTGATTAATCACGAGCCCACAACCGCTCATCTGAATGAGTTCTTCAGCGCTAGAAGTGTTGGTCGCAATCACTGGAATGCCGCTACTAATAGCCTCTGTAACAACAAGTGGAGAACCCTCCAACCAAGAACTTGGAAAGATCAGGGCTTCAAATCGCTTGTAGTACTCATGATCATTGGGGCTAAAGGTCCCAATAAAATTCAGATTTGTTTCTCTATCACAAATCTCTTTCACTCTTGCTTCGAGTTCTCCTTTTCCAGCAATCGTAAGGCTTTCGTTCTTTGGCCAGTGCTGAAGCAGTTGAAGGATACCTTTTTCGTTGGTTAGTCGACCGGCGAATAGAAATCCAGATGCTTGTTCTTCATTGTTATCTACTTTCTGGCAACTCGGATTTAGTCGTGATGGATTGTGGAGAACTTCGTAATTTACATCTTGAACACGCTGCAAATAGGCTTTAGCCATTTTTGTGGAAGTGAAAATCACTTTACGCGGTCTTTTAATCTCTACGAGTTCACGTAAGAAAACGCTCTTTCGAATTGAACCTAGAACTCCAACGCTACTACCGCACCGATGTTTTATTGCACTATATGGAGATTTATCAGTGCAGTCAAAGCATAAATTACCATCGCGCCAAGCAGTTGAAATGGGACACAAAGGTCGGTAGTTGTGAAAACTAGAAACTATTGGGATATCTGTGTCCCCCATCCAAGAGTATCCGGAAGCAATGCTCATGTTATTAGTATGTATCAGATCAACACCCTGGCTCAAGATTTCTCTTACATTACTAGGACCAAAACCTGTGGTAGTTATCATCGCATGGATTGCTTTACGTCGAACACCTTTATAGGACCGCATCACCGGAACTACTTCATGGCCAATACTTCTAAGTAATTCAATTTCTAATTCAACTAGATTATCTTCACCGCCAACACTTCCACTAACTATCGGTGAGTAGGGATCATGCCATACCGCAATCTTCATATTACCCACAACCTTACTAGAGTGAAGGAGGATACAATCTACAGGTGACCATTGAGAGAGGTGCAAAAGTTGCACCTGTACTTGTTCTCTTCTTCAATAGGCCGGCTAACCTGAAGTTACTGTTGGATAGATTAGTAAGTGAAGGCTTGAATAATCTTTATTTCGCTAGTGATGGACCACGCAATCAAGCAGAAAAGGATGCTTTAGATCTATCTTGGTCGATGGTCAAAGAAGCTTATCCATCTCTTGAAAGTACTAGATTTTTGAGGAGAGATTCAAACTTGGGTTGCCGTATTGCTGTATCTGAGGCACTAAATTGGTTTTACTCCCAAGTCGACAGTGGAATTGTGATCGAAGATGATTGCCTACCTAGTAAGAATTTCTTCAAGGTCATGAGTAACGCTCTAGTTGAATTAAGAGAAGAAGAGAGAATTTTTTGCATAAATGGAACAAATCCCTTACCCCTCTCTCTAAGTGATAGAGGTGCATATCTGAGTATCTATCCGCAGATTTGGGGCTGGGCAACATGGGCAGATCGGTGGCTATACTACAAAAGAGACTTTTCAGATTTCAGCCAGATTGTCGAGAAGGTGCTTCAGAATAATTTTGTTGCCGAATCTAGATTCACTCAGTTCCTTTTCCGAAATGTTTGGAAGAGTCTTTTGCGGCGCGCAGGTCATGGTGAGATCGATACATGGGACTACAGTATGTTAGCTGCAATGTGGCGAAATAATTTTTACGCGGTACAGCTCAAAGGAAATTACATAATCAATACCGGCTTCAATGATTCAGCAACTCATACGAAGGTCAGGCCCGGTTGGGCTCCAAATTCATTCTCAGAGAACCTAGAGAGTTGCTTCGACAATCTAGAGATAGACTTCGAATGTGATCGATGGCTATCAAGAAATGTTTACAGGTGTACTTTTGCCCAAATTGTAAAGAATTTTCTGAACAGGTTTATTCCGACGAAGTATAACAAACCATGAAACCGGAAATCTGGAAGAGATTTACCCACGGAAGACGCCGTCTATATGAAGCTCGAAGGCGCATGGCTAGGCAGATTATAATGAAATTGCTAAAAATGCCATGGAATCAGACTGTTTCAGTTCTCTACTTACCAAAGGACTTTGGCGATGTAAAAATAATCAAGGAAGTCATTCCTTCCCAATGGGTATCGTTTCAATCGAACACTTCTGTAGATAGGAACTTTAGTCATTACTTTAAACCTCGCATCAGCGTTAAATTGGATAATCCACTTATTGATTTTTCGACTGGCGATGTATTCGGGTGGGACAAGGTAAAAAGGCGTTGGTTACTGATTGAAGAAACAAGCGAGTGGCCGATTGAATACAGGATTCAATTTGCTAAGTCGCCAAGCAATTCTCGAAGTTATCCGAGACTTCATGGAAGCTATTTAAATGGAATTCTCTCCAAGAGCCACTATCATCGTTTGACTGAAGATGTTCCAACCCTTCTGACTCTCGGAGATGGAAATCCAATTCTTACAAAAGAAAATGACGAAGTACTCCTCAGAGATTTTTCTCTTGAAAATCTCCAAAGAATTGAAGACAATGGATTAGTTCAAGTAGATGAATTGACAATCCTCACAAAAGGATTAGACGTAGGATACCTAATGCCAGGATATCGGGATACATTGAAATCAGCAATGACTCAAAGTCGGCGAGGATGCTCTGATCGGCGATTGTATCTGACGCGAGTAGATGAACGCCGTTCTATTACCAATGAACCGGAGATACTTAAGTTCATGAAAAGTATGGAGTTTGAAGTAGTGTCCCCTGGAATACTCTCAATTCATGAGCAAGTAACTCTCTTCTCTGAAGCCAAAATTGTTGTAGCACCTCATGGTGGAGCACTAACAAACTTGGTTTTTGCTGACAATGCAGAGGTAATAGAGATAATGCCTAGGGATAGGATAAATAGATGCTTTGAATGGCAATCTAGAGTTTGCGGACACAGCTATACGAGATTACTGTGCGACACTAACGGCTTAAATCTCTCGGAATTAAAGCTCACGTTGATAGAGAAGTTAAAATCGTAGTCAGGACAACGCTTTGCCAAGAAAAGACACCAGGTCAGGTTTCGAAAAATCACTCCTGATTAGCGGTTCTTGTATCAACTTTTCCATTTTCTCAATGCTTCTTGAAAATTCGAAAACTTGATGTGCTGATTTTTTGAAAGAGTCAGAATCCTTCAGATTTATTACCCCTTTACTATTTAGCAAGCCTGCAGCATCGTCTCCCCAGTAAACGGGCACTGATCTACTAAGCCAGGCTTCAAGAGGTTTTTCTGTTACGTATCCAGGGAAAAGATCATTCTCGAAGCAAATAGATAAGAGATAGTTATTACCCACCTCTATCTTGTTTTCGACATAATTTCCAGAATAGCGACCAAAAACATCTACTGGGCCTAGCGTTTCAAGCTCTCTGATAAATCGCAACCGCACCGGATCAGGATTGTTGATAAAAGCACAAGCAAACTTCCTATTTTGTAAAGGTTTTCCTATTTCCAATCTAGGTCGCTTCAAGTCCTCAAAGGATATTTGGTGTTTTGCGTATGTTGCCTCATTATCAAAAAAATCAATATAGCTTAGTAGAAGTGGAAAGTAGATATTCCGTCCGTCATTTCTATCTAAATCAAAGCTAACTGTTAGATCTGCGCCCTCCGAGGGAATCCGACGATTCTCAAATGTAACCCAAACTTTCCTTCCTTTAATCATTGACAGACTTGAAATACCCCTTTGATGAGCAAGCCAATTTGCCATCCCTGTATCAGAGATTCTAGATTTAAGAAACAAGAAGAGCTTCTCTAAGAGAGAAATCTCAGGGTAACAACCTACAAAGGTAAGATCCTCTGAATCGATATCCGAACCGGAACCCAAGAACTCCGTTAAGGCGTCTCGGAACAGATTATCGTCTGAATCAAAGTCGTATGGAAAGTCAAGAAAACGAAGCACAAGCGCATACTAGAGTAATAGAATTTGTAAATCATGAATCGACTGAGGTTAGCCTTGACGAATCCCACTCTCGCATGGCGTTGGATTTCGAGGCGAGGTTCAAGTTTGACATCGATTGAGCCAGAAGAGATTAAGCAACTAATGCATAAGAAAGGCGCAATTATTGAGGCGGGCGCTTCAGACGGTACAGATACCGCCGTACTCGCCACGAATTTTAAAACGAACCATATATACGCTCTAGAGCCGGTCAAGAGTCAATTCGAAACCGTAATGAGCGTAACTAAGGGTTTAGAAAATGTAGAAGTTGAAAACTTAGCCCTCTCCACTTCTAACGGGCTTTCCCAAATGTATGTTGGTAATTCAGGTTATGGTATCTCAGGAATGGGTTCCTCGTCACTTCTCTTGCCAAAAAATCATCTCACGGAATTTCCCGAAATTAGTTTTGCCAGAACGGAAGAAGTGCAGACAGTAACGTTAAGTGAATTCTGTAGGCGTAAGAGTATTAGTTTCATAGACTTATTGTGGCTTGATGTACAAGGCTTTGAAATGAACTTAATTCTCCACGAGAGAGAGTTTATAAGAGAGTATGTAAACCTTATTCATATGGAGGTATCGAGAACGGAACTCTATGAAGGAATGATGCTATACAAAGAAGTCCTTGAAAAGATGACATACCTCGGATTCACTACGAGACTAAAAAGAGTTGGCAGAATAAGTGGCAATTGCTTGTTTCAAAACAATGTCTATATATAGATTCATTTAGATAATTGATATTCAATTTCTGCACAGAGTGAGTGGTAAATAACAATATGAGCCTCTTGGATGTGGGGGGTGCGATCTGACTTAACAGCCAGTACAACGTCAGCTGTTAAATGTTCGGCCCCTGTCTTTGAAGTTAGTGCAATAACTTTTACACCAATTTCTCTTCCGACCGCAATTGCCTTATGAATATTTTGCGATTTACCACTTGTTGTTATACAAATGAAGACATCATTTTTGGAAGCAAATGCGGACAATTCTCTAGCGAACTGGTCCTCGAAGGTTTGATCATTTCCCCAACTTGTAACAATAGCGGGATTACAGCCGAGCGCCATAACGGGATACCCAACATGGGGGATCGTAAAGTAGTTAACCAGCTCACCCGCTATGTGTATTGCGTCTGCGTGTGAACCACCATTACCGGCTGTGAAGATTCGGTGACCCGACCTAATTGCGCTCACACAAACATCTACTGCATTTGAATAAAGTTCGAGAAAATCGTCGTCTGCAAGAGAATTAGTTGCTTGACTCGAAGCGGCGTGATATGCAAGGAATCGCTCGCCAACAGACATGACTCTAGTTTTTCACAAAACACTGGCAATTACAATCATAGCGAGCAAAGAAACCAAGTGTTTTATACAACGCCCCCTCAATTCTTCGTATGAGTGAAATAATTCTCAAAGTACCTAGACAAATACCATATAACTGAAAAGACTGATCTTGTTCTATTTTTCTGTTGTTAGGGGTTAGATGCCGAAACCTTATTCCACCGATTGCGTGAAATAAACCATAAGGCACAGTATTCTTGTACAAATCTTTCGTAGAGGTAATTTTGCTTGGTTCAAGTACCTCTTCTATGAGTTCATGCATTTTGTTCACATTTCTTGTAACGTTTAGCTGTTCATGAAATGCCCTACTTACGAGGAATGAAGGCTTTTTAAGGTGAGTTGCTTCAACGCCGATAGTTGAGCCAAACGTAATGACACAGTCTGAGGACTTAAGAAGATCATAAGACCTAACGGGGGAATCTTGCATCAAGAATATTACATTCGAAGCCTCTACAGATTTAGCAAAATTTTTCCACCTTCTAATCTCCCGGGGTGACTTAAAAGCAAGATTAGGGTGCAATCGCACTATCAAGATTACTTTTGGATACGTCTCTAGGTACTTAATGAACTCCTTTAAAAAAGATATCTGATCCTCCCAGTAGCTTGATCCTAAATCAGTTGTGAAGAGTTCGTCCTCAGAAGAATGGAAGAAGACAATTTGCCTAGAGTAAGGGAAACTTCCCTTGAATACTTCATTCTGTTTTGATGTGAAGTTTTGGCCAACGCCAGCGACTCGGTCTTCGAACCACTTTGCAGCGATTTCTAACGTACTCGTGTCACCATGAGTATTAGCAAAATCTTCGGCAAAGACTTTCATCACCTCACACCTATACGCGATGCTGTGAACGGGTTTTTCAAATTCGAAATATCTGTCATGCCAGTTAGGAGAGAAACGCTCTATGAAGTTAACTGCGATTCCTAGGTCTAAGGCCGCTTGCCAAAAAGCTTTCTCTCGGTAAAAGCGACCATTGAATACATAAATTAAATCTGGACTTATTTCCTCCAGAAAGGTCTTTGCTGACTCATAAAAAGAGGAATATCTCTCAGCGTAGTGGGCAATCAAAGGCTCAGCGTGGATGTCGCAAGGTCGACTATCTCTAGTCTTAACAATAGTTTCCTCCAATCCGACCTTTCTTGCCGATTCACCGAGTACCTTTGCTCGGCCACTCACCCCCAACCTTAAAGGGAGTATTTCAAATAAATCATCATTCATCTTTTGCTTGATGCGCTCATCCTGCCATTTTGCACGTGAGTAATCGAGAAAACTCGAGATAGGTAAGTCTATTAGGGAATTTTCACTTTGATAAAGTTGCAAAAACGAAACCTTCGCTTCGCCAGAAGAGGCTAATTCAATTGCTGAATCGAGTAATGCGGCTCTCTGCCAAGAGTTAGCACTTAAGGAGACATATAAGACTTTTTTCATCGTCTAAGTCCCAGCGAGCGCCGTTTCATTTTGTTGCTAAAGACAGAAATTGCAATTCTTAGTTTATTACGACTAATTTTCACACCTTTGAATCTAGTAACCTCCCAAGAACCCCACGCTAGTTCCCTCATTTCGCTGTAAAGGAACGAGTTTCCAGCAAGCTCCATCCAGAGTCCTCGAACAAGGGCGCCATTTTTTCTTTCAATCAACTTTTGGGATGGAAAGCATTTAGGGACCGTGTCTATCCACCGGGTGAGCTCTTCAAAAGAATTTAATTTATCTGCAACTCCCAGTTCGTCGTACCAGCAGTCAGCAAGTATTGCCGATGGAATCTTATGGTATGCCGCTTCAAGTCCGATAGTGCTCCCAAATGATATTACCCCTAGAGCGCCCTTAAGTAACTGATAAGAAGAAACCTTTTCCTTGGCACCGATTACTGTTGAAGTATTTTCACTTGCTAAACCAAACCACCTAGCCTGCTCGTCTTTAGATTTGTTACTAAGATTTGGATGCAGCCTTATGTACAAATGAGAGCCAAGATTATTTCTAAAATAAATCTGTAAATTCCGTACTAACTGAACTTGCTCCAAAAAGGGTTCTGTCCAAGAGTCCCAAAATCCTATTGCCTCATCGTCAGAGTTGGAAAAGAAGACGAAGTATCTTTCAATCTCATTGTCCAAGCTTGGTCCTGAGTAGAATCTGTTTCTAGAACTTTCTAAGTCTCTAAAGTACTTGCTCCCTAAATCTAGGATTAAACTTGTATGTAATTGTCTTTCTTTTTCATACCAAAAGTCCTTCATTAATCGCTGGTTTAGGATCCGATCATGAAATCCTTGATTAAGTCTGACATGAAATCTATTGCGCGTTGTTTCGAAGAGGCTTACCTCAACTCCCATTTGTTTACAAGCATCCCAGGTTGCTCTCTCATGTAAAAAACGCCCGTTGTAAAGTACGACTCGAAAAGGTTGCCTCTCCTTTAGAACGTTCATTACTCCAAAGTAGGTCTCCAAATAAGATGTTAGTAAGAGTTTTAAGAGGCGTTTATCTTTTGAATAATTAATTGTGCGCTTACCGGTCTCGTACACAAAGGAATTTGCTAAAGCACCCCCAGGGGAGATTTCTTCACTGCAGAGAGTCGAGAATTCTTGCACTGCGACGAAGTTTTCACACTGTTTCAATAGCTCCTTGCGAATGAGATTGAAATCAGAGCGCTTTTTTATCTTGGAGTTTGTTTGCAACTCTATTGAGTTGATGGAAGAAAGAGCCTTTTTGAGGAATCTGGGGAAGAACTTAACAGTCCTTAGGGGACCATCGAGCCCCCTGGCCATTGTGGATGGGTATCTTGTCCCCCCGCCAAGCCAATAATAGGAGACAGGTCTATTTTGAACTTTGATATAAGAATCAATGATTTCGAGCGATGCAGCAATCTGGATACTGTTAGAAGTAAATTGAAAGCAAACTATCGGATTTAGGTCTTTATTATTGGCAGTCATTCAAGATTTTCAATCCTTAGCGGCTCTAGTGCTTGCACTTCCTGCAGTAACCTCCTCCCAATAACACTGTCCCAGGCTCCAGCGCTAACTCCCTCCATTGGCGATCTAATCTCCAAATCGTCTTCTGTTAGAACGTGACCCGAAGGCAGGGATCTAGAAAATACTAGCATCTTGCCCATTTTTCTTATGCCGCTCTTTTCCACATCGTGAAACTTCTTCTCCCCATCTCCGATTGCTCTTACCACAAGGGCGAGATCGCGAACTAATTTAGACATACCAGTTGGCTCAAGAGAAAATGCATGGTCTGTTCCTTTCATGGACCGGTCGAGCGTGAAGTGCTTTTCAATAATTCGCGCACCCAATGCAGCAGCTACCACGGAGAAAGCAATTCCTCGATCGTGCGAAGAGAGACCAACAACAGTTTCAGGATAGCGTTTACGCATTGATTCAATGACCTTTAGGTCCATATTCTCTGCTTCGGCGGGATATGCGGCAGTGCATTGCAGAATTCCAACATTATTAGGAATCACTGAGGCGATCGCTGAATCTATATCTGTCCAAGTAGAGCCTCCAGTACTCATAATCAACGGGAGATCAGTCTTTTGTGCATAACGAATCAAGGGGATACTCTTTAAGTCTCCTGACGCCAGTTTTAGCGCTGGCACTCCTAATTTTTGTAGAAAGTCAACACTTCTGAAATCAAAAGCTGTGGCGAAAAATATCAAGCCTTTGCTTTCAGCATAGTTTTTGAGGTGTTTGTATTGATTAAAGTCAAACTCAAGGGCCTCTCTATGCAAACCATAGCTATCTCCGAATGAAGTCGGACCCTGGTACGGGGAGTTGAAGAAATCTGGCGTAAAGAGAGTTTTATTGAATCTCTTTTGTAGTTTTACTGCATGCGCACCAGCATTTGCTGCGGCATCAAATATCTTTTCACAGAGTTCAATACTTCCTTGATGATTGTGACCAACTTCCGCAATAACAAAGGGCACAGAATCATCACTGATTTCAAAGTCAGCAATCTGCAGAACTCGCATACAAAGACTCCTACTCGACAGCGCCAGACTATCAGTATATGGAATCGCCAGCCGTAATTGTGTCATTTAACCTCAGAACATCCACAGCTCTGTCAAGGCGAGTTTTCAATTCATAATCAAATGTATCTTTTTGCATCAGAAATCTAAATTGACTTTCTATCAAATCATCTCCATGATAATGGAATTGAATTTCGGAACCATTTTCTTCATTAGACTTTATGCGAGCCGTTTTCGCAAAGTAGTCCCAAGTTGCAATCTCCTCATCCCAAGTGACTGTGCCACCCCGACTCATCGGGCCCCTTGCAAGGCTTAACTCAACATTGATTTTGGTTTGCCCTGGCTCTTTCTTTTCCATCGAGTTGAATAGTCTCAACCGATCAAACACCCCAGGAAACTCAAAACTAAAGAAAGTCTCAGACTTTAAAGACATCAAGTCGCCGCTCCAGATCTGCACTAGAAGATCTATCTCGTGGCTTAGCGCAAGAAGTACGCCACCTCCATCTCTTGAAGCTAGGTGATGGGTATCCATATTCCTAAAAGGATTCATGTCCCGCAAGTACTCTTTAAAGTAGATCTCAAGAGATTTAGGTGTCTTCCTAATGCTGCATATCTCTTTGATCCAGTTTGAGATTGGATTGAAGGAGTGTTGATAGCCCACGAGCACTGCTTTGCCTGAAGCTATAGAGGCATTTGAGATAAGAAGGGATTCATCTAAAGTTCTTGCAATTGGTTTTTCAATCAAGATTCGACGCGAACAATCAAAGATCATTTGAAAATATTCATAATGACTTGAAATAGGGGTCGCAATTACTGCAAGGTCATAAAAATTTGCAGTTTTTGGGATTGATTCAATATCGTTCAGCTTGTAATGCTGAGTTGGCGACTCACTTAAATTTATAGAGGTCAAGTCTTTAGAGATAAGCCCAACTTTTCGACCTTTAACAAAGACGTCAATTTCTGCCTCTGGAAACACCTTTCTCATTACTCGAGCGTGTCTTTGGCCGGCGGAACCAAGACCAATAACGAGGAATCTCATTTCTTCTTTGGGAATGAGAACCAATCAGGAAGGCTCGATCCAGAGAGAAATTCAGAGATTTGACTTATATCTGACAGATAATCTATGTCGTGCGAATATTCATCAATAATAAAAGGGAGAATCTTATCCCCGGAAGTATTGTTGAACTTCTTAACTGTTGCGAATGGCAGAATCTCAACGTAACCATCCTGATAGAAGGTCTGAGGAAGTATCTGGCGGGGTGCGTTGGCAGGATCTCCAACCGTAGTAATGTCTTTGTTGAATGCTGGGATCGCTTCTCGATTGTCCCTAACAGCCCAAGTCTTGAAAACTATTTCTTGGCTAAGTTTCAAAGATCTGAGCGCACTATAGTTATGTCGATTTTGGTCAAAATCCGATTTAGCCCTACTTATGGTTTCAGGGTTCCTTATAGGATGTGTTGGCCGCAGGAAGATGATGTCATCTTCTTCTCCCAAAGCCGCATCTGTTTCGAGAATGTGCAAGAGAAGTTCGTGATCCCGAGAAAGATCCTGGGCAAAGCTCGACGGACGAATTATCACTTCTGAGCCATAAGCAATTGCACAATCACGAATTTCCATATCGTCGGTACTCACGATTACGCGATCTACCCAATTCAATTTAAGAGCCGTATCGATTGAATAGGCAATCAGCGGATGTCCTTGGAGTTCCGCTAGATTTTTTCTTGGTAGAGACTTGGATCCACCTCTTGCGGGGATTACGGCTACGTTAGTCATTTACGAGGGACTTCTTCAGAAATCAGTAACTCTGCGCAGTTTTGTGGAGATGGGAACCTCTTCATCAAGGACTCTCTTCTCACCGCTTCCACTTACGACCGGAATACTGCGGATGTATCCAACAACCCTCTTCATTCCGTCCGGTTCCAACGAGGCAGACTGGTCTGATCCCCACATGGAACGATCTAGCGTCACATGCCTCTCGACGCAGACGGCTCCGTACTTTGCTACCGCTATCACACTAGGGCTAACTCCCACTTCGTGACCCGAATATCCAATAGGAATGTGAGGATATCTCTTCTTAAGGGTGTCTATCCACGAGAGATTCAGTTGCTCTGGCTTCGCTGGGTAGACCGAAACAGTGTGCATTAACACTAAGCGAGAGTTATCAATCTCCCGTACAGCTTGATCAATTTGTGAAAGCGAGCTCATACCGGTCGACATAAAAATCGTCTTACCAGTAGCGTTCAGTGCTCTTAGAAGTTCACGGTCGGTCATACAAGCAGAAGCAACTTTATGCGCTGTCACGTCGTATCTTTCTAGAAACTCAACGCTTGGTACATCCCAAGGTGATGCAAACCAATGTATATCAAGAGACTTACAGAACCTATCGATTTCGCCATAAGAAGTAGCGTCAAATTCTAATCCTCTTTTCAAGTCCCCATTCGTTTTACCATAATGATTTGGCCTCTCTTTCGCCAACTCATCAGGAGAATAAACAATCTCAATCGTTCTCTTCTGAAATTTAACTGCATCAAATCCTGCACTTTTTGATTCCTCAATGAGTTTCTTTGCGACTGAAAGATCACCATTGTGGTTAATACCAATCTCAGCAATCATGTATGTTGGAGAATTACTTGAGATGAACTTTTCTCCTACTTTTACAACGGTCATCTGTTTGGACCTCCCAGTCTTAAGTTATTGCTACCCTATACTATGCTTAATTTATGGTTTTCTTCCCAAACCTACAAGCATCAACTCTCGTGACCAACGAAAGAAGGGCTTTCTAGTATTTGCAGGCACAAATGGTGCGATTGATGCACAAAGTGCATTTAGAGTCGGATTGTTCCAGGTTATGGGTAATTGTCGAAACCTGTAACTTTCAATCTCAACGAAATCTGCAACACCCAAAATCAACTTCATTGATCTTCGCGTCATTGGTCGTACGTGAGTAAAGTCATCAAAAAAAGTCTTAAAATTTGCATTCCAATCGGGGGTAAGAGCAAGAAAGAGACCCCCAGGTTTTAACACCCGCCGGCATTCAAGTACAAACTCTAAAGCTTTTGGCATATGTTCAATAACGCTCTTTGAATAGACAACGTCAAATGAGTTCTCGCGATAGGGGAGAGGGTTCTTTACAAAATCAACTAATTTGAATGGTATTCCTTCATCTTTACACGCAGCACGGCTTGCATCGGAGATATCGCAACCAAATACATCCACGCCCAACCTCTTATATCCCTTTAGGACATCTGGTCTTCCAGCTCCTACTTCAAGCAGTTTCGCATTCGGTGGTATCTCGTGAAGTTCACACAAGCGCTTGGCCAATTTTTCAGGGTAAGTTGTTATCGGCCGTAACTTTTCATCATATTGGACACTTATGTAATCTTTAGTCACCAGAGATATCCTTTAACTTTTTAGAAATTGCCAGCGTTTCAAAAATTTCTTGTGCCATTTCCAAATCGTCTACAGTATCGATATCTAGAGCTTCAAGCTGATTAACTCCAACACCCAAGGTTGGAGCCGGGTAGCGAACTCCCTGTTTCATTAAGGCTCCCACGAGGATTGCATAACATCCACCTGTTTCCCATCCTTCTACACCTAAATCTTGTCTACGAGGGCGCTTGTTTCTGGTGTGACCCGACGGATCAATTTGCGCACCAACTTGCTTCCACATAAAAGGATGGCCATAGCGAATAGTGATTGCAGAACTATCTCCCTGGCTATTAAGAAGGGAATCTATACACTCATTAATTTTTGAACTTTCTAGGAACGGAGAAGTGGCCTGTAAGAGGACAAGATAATCTGATTCCTTTAAACCGATTGCTTGTATAGCATGGAGGAGGACGGCATCAGTGCTAGTGTCGTCCTGCGCAAGCTCCATTGGTCGGGAAATTACTTCCGCACCTGAAAGTTTTGCGACCTTCGCGATTTCATCGTCTTCCGTTGAAACATAGATCTCATCACACTTACTCTTCTTTGCTTGAGCAATTTTTAGTGAGAGAAGTGAGAAAGGTCCAATTGATCTTAAATTCTTTCTTCGGACACCTTTGCTGCCACCTCTTGCGGGTATAAAAGCAACGATTCTCATACCCTTACTCTATACGCGAGTGGTTAGAATGACATCGTGTCCAGTCCAGAGAATCCAATCTTGTATTGGCTAGAAACTAATGATGTTGCTCAAGAGGTTTATGTTCATTCTCGTACATTCTTCTCTAAGTACAAAAATGGTGCGTTCCAAAGCGATCTAGAAATCGAAGATCTCATATATAAGGAACACATCTATATCGATAAATCTGAGTTAATGGAGATTATCGAAACCACAGTCAAAACATTTAACTTCAATCCTATAGGGACAGGACTTGAACTCGGAGCAGGGTGCGCAGCCATTTCAGTCGAGTTGGCCAAGAAATTCCCCAGAATTGAAAGAATTTATGCGGTTGAGATAGTGCCTGAAATCGTCGAATTGGCTCAAACTGAACTTATTAGAATTGCAGGAGTCGAAGGTCGCGTTATTCCAGTTCTTGGAGATTTCGATAATTTGAAATTACCAAATGCTTCAATGGACTGGATCATTGAATTTGACTCCCTCCACCACTCCTTTGATTTGAGTCGAACTGCTCATGAGTCTTTTAGGGTATTAAAGCCTGGTGGTGTGCTAATCGCAATTGACCGCGCTCACTGGAGAACTTCCCGAAGTCGAATGGACTCCCTCGAAAATGAGCCCTATTCGAAGGCATTTCTCGAGGCAAGAGGTTGGGACGCAACAAAGAAAATTACTAGAGCCGATAACGGAGAGCATGAACATCTCATATCAGATTATGAAAGGCACTTTCGTGAAGCTGGCTTTAGTTCTTTTGAGTGGAGAAACTTGCTTGCCCCTGAATGGTCTGTTCTGAAATTATCATTAATATCACTAATTCCATGGAGACTACGAGCTAATACAAAATATCGATACGTTCAAATGTGGCCAATTTGGAAGTTATTTATCCCGATTATAACTTTTAGACTAACGAAACAAAGGACGTATAAGAAATTCATTTGTCTTGCTCGGAAGAAAAATTCTAAGAGATTTCAATTGAAAACAATTGTGTTGGTTACCAAGTAGTTCGTCCTCCGTCAACGACAATGTTTTGACCAGTGATGTAGCTTGATTGACTTGAGCACAAGAACATCGCTACGTCTGCAATCTCCTCAACTGTAGCCAAACGTCCGATTGGAATTCTATGGATTAACTCTCTTACTAAATTTTCAGGTTGCCTATCCAATACTGGCCCTGGGGACAGACAATTAACATGAATGTTGCGATCTGCAAGAATTGTAGAGAGGTACTTTGTCATCCCAACGAGCCCGTGCTTTAAGATTGAGTATGAAATGGGCTTGAGGAAAGTTTGTCTGCCCTCCGAGTCTATGTAGATGCGCTGATCAGGAGAGATTACACTCAAATCAGAGCCCATTAACACAATTGATTTGTGAACTGAAGGCTCCGAACTCATGCGCCGTAGGCAACTTTGAATTACATTGAGACCACCACGAATTGCAATATCAAACTCTTTTCCAATGCTGTCAAACTCTTGTTCTTGGAATGGCACTGCTGTTCCCTGATTTGAGGTGACCTTCGGATCGATTGCCGCACAATGGATGATGTTTGATACCAGACCCGGCATTGATCTTATCGATTCATCCACGGAGCTTTGATCTGAAATGTCACATGGGAAATGCTGAAAATCCCTAGAATAAATGTTGGGACTTTTTATATCCAAGGAAAAAACACGCTTACCTTGAACAATGAGTTTATTGATAACTCCCGTACCAATTAGACCCGACCCCCCAGTAACCACAACAAGAGTTTCTTGCATCTAACGCCACCCGAGCTTTAGGCAGAAATCAAGATATTCTCTAATTGTTTCTATTTCTTGACCGGTCTGTTTCCGCGCCACCTGGAGAATCATGTTTCCATCATAATTCATTCTTCGTAACTCTTCCGCAATCAAGTTAAAATTAGCATCTCCTTGACCCAGGGGCACGGTTTTGCCAAGGTACTTTCTATCCTTGATATGCACATTGAAGAGTTTCCTACCACACACTCTTATTTCTTCTAATGGATTGTTTCCCAAAGATGCGCCATTACCAATATCAAAGTTAAAGCCCACATGTGGGATGAACTCGATCTCCTCTGCAATAAATTCAATGAGCGGGAGTGGAAACTCGCACTCTAATGCAATCTTGAATTGTCTTTGCGAGCAAAATTCTTCTAACTCTGCAAGATGTGAAATCAAGATTCGAAGCGTTGCCAGATCATCTTGCCCAGACTCAGCGACAAGTGGAAGTACGCCTAATTTTACTCCAACTTTGCTGACTGAATTAACTACTGCTTTTAAATCAGTGATTGACGACTTCAAGCCCGTTAGAGGATTTGACCTATGGATAGGAGCCTCTAAGAAGCAATCGAGGGTAATAGAAGTTACGGAAACGCCATGTTCCTTGATTATCTTTCCAACTATTTTCTCATTTTCTTCATCCATTATGGGATTTTCAAACATCCGAAAATAATCCAACGTCCATTCAATGAGCTTTACAGAAAGTAATTGCGCACTGGCAAATTCTTCCTTCCAAGAATTCCAGGGAAACTCCTGAATCTTCTCACTTAGTGGGCTCGATAAGCGACCTTGCATTATTCCAATCACTTCTTATGATCCTGTATAAATCTCCGACGTAGAATTACCTCAGGTTCAAAATAATTTCGCTTCCTTGTAAGTTGATCACAAATTTCAGATGCAAGCTCTTGCAAATTCAATAAGGTACTAGGGTCTTGATCTGGGACCAATCTCCCCATCGAGTTGTCAATGGTGCTGAATGAAATGAGCGAGAACCGAGTGTTTACCGAGGCGTACTCTTTATTCAATGACTGCAATAAACCCTTAATTCCGAGTTTCAAAGCCCCGTAAATACTTGCACCTGCTCCAAGGTCGTAAGCTGCTGTAGAGCCAACCACAAATACATCACGCTGCCTTGATGAGTTTGAATCCTTCAGGAATCTCCTCATTATCGATACAACTGAAGAAAAGTTTGCTTCAATCAATTCGTTTAACTGTTCGCTTGAGAGTTGTTCAAGAGATTTGAAGATAAAGAAGCCATTTGTAATTAAGAGTGTATCTACTTTGGCGTCTATGCTGAGTAAGTTGTAACTCTCTACTACTTCAACAGGGATAACTAGTTGTCTCTTTCTTTCACTCTTTCTACTAATCAACCGAAATTGAGTACCTCTTTTTGCTAGCTCAATTCCAATGGCTTGTGCTAACTCTCCCGAACCGCCAGTAACTACTATCATTGATTAGATTCCTCGAAGTACTCATTCAGGTATTGTTCCAAAGTTGACCAACTTTCAGGTTTTAAATTCAATTCAGTATGGATTGTATCAAGAATAACAGTTTCTGTCGGCATATCAGAGAGCTGTTCTTCGTTTTCGATTTCGATCTCCATATAGTTTGAGAATAGTTCCAAGATTCTCTGAATACTATAAGAATGTGGCGCAAAGACATTTACTGTTCTTGTTTGTGATACATGTAAAGTTTTCTGGGCAAATTGCGAAATACAAAAGGCGTAATCGTCTACATGTCCATATTGTTTGGTTGAGTCAAGAGAAGCATATAAAGAAATTTTCTGCACTCTTTCAGACCCATTGATAAGTTTTGCAATGAGTCCAAATCCAGCATTCGCATAAACATTCGCAAGCCGTAGAATGTCAAGCCCTATTCCATACTTCTGACATCTAACTCTAATCTCATTTTCAATATCAACTTTGAGCTTGGCGTAGGGTGTTTCTGGCTGCAAAGTAGAATACTCTGTCACGTGAATACCGCGATTTGACCCATATACAGCACCGGCTGAAGATAGAAGAATGAAGCGATTTAGCTGTGTAAAGTCCAAGTCTTCTAATGTTCTAAGCATTTCTCGAAATGCGTTTCCAGACTCTAAATTCGAGATTCTACTATTGGAAGTTCCGGCAGCCCAAATTAACACACTACTTGGTTCAAAACTGGATAAATTTCGTGGAGCTAATTTTGCAACCTCCCCAAGCGCCATCGCAATTCTAGATCCAATCAAACCTTGTGCTCCGACAATTGTAATCTGCGACATTAGTTAACCAATTTTGGCATAGTACTCTTTTGAAGAGCCACAAAATTCTATGCAACCTTCTCTAAGAACAACAAGCAAATCTGCTTTAAGTGCCAAATTTCGATCATGCGTAACGACAATTTGTGTTCGTCTACGACGATTAGACAAAAGAAGATTTACAAAACTATCTGCATTGTCTTTGTCCAACGCGCTAGTAGGCTCGTCGAAAATCAATATTGGGCGGTCGGAGAGAAATGCTCTTGCAATCCCGATTCTTTGTCTTTCACCGCCAGATATCCTTCTTTGAAATGCAACTCCATGCTCACTCTTATCAGACTCTCTTAACTTAGAGAGTCGCAAGGAATCAACGATTTGATTGAGTTTTTCCATATCCGGTGAAGGCGTGGCCAAAAGTAAATTACCATTAACACCCGAGTTGAAAATATAGGGTGTTTGAGTGCAATATCCTACTAGGTTTCGATTTGGAGGTTTTGATTCACCTTTATCATCGAAAAACACAATCGAGCCTAAGTCGGCAGATAAAAGATCAGATATTAAATCTATAAGTGTCGTCTTGCCTGAACCAGATTCACCCACTATCGCTACGAAAGCACCTGGCTCTATCTTGAAGCTAACTTGGTTCACAATTGCCTTCCGAGAGTCTTCTTGCGCGAAATAAGAAATCTTTGATAAGTCAATACCGAGAACTTGATCGTCTCTAATCTCACGAAAATCTTTACTCCCCGGATCCTGCTTTAAAGACTTGAACTGATTTGACATCTCAAAGTAAGTCTTAACCATTCCTTGGCTCATTTGAACAGACATAGTTATTGCTTGCAGTCTCTGTAAGGATGGAACAATTCTCAAACCAACAGACATAAACAATACGAGGGAAGTTAAGGCACGCCGTATGTCAGAGGTGTATAACTCAAAGGCTACAACAAAGAACGTTGAAAATAAGATTATTATTTCTAGGTAATATCGGAAAAGATTATTTAAGAATGAAGTCTTTTGGCCTATAAGAGAAATCATACCTCTTTCCCTACTAAAGTATTCATTGATTGTTTCACTGAGAGAGTAGACTTTTATTTCCTTTACCGCATTGAAACTTTGAATTATTTCTTCATTCATAGCTGCACCTTTTGCAGACGCTTGATGACCGTAAGTTGCCATTCTTCCCCGCAGCCAAATTGAGTAAATACGCTGAGAAGTAAATAGAAGCAAAATCAAAACTAAAGTCACCTCTGGCGTAGCCAAAATAAGAGTTGTTAGAAGTATCAGAACAGAAATCAAGTCTCCAGTTACGGTAATCAAGGGAGCAATGACACCCGTAATTAATCTTGAGCTACCCATCATTAGAGCCCACTGAGCGTCTCCCACCCTAATCTTTCTAACTTCCGAAAGGGGTGCATTAAGCAGTTGAGCAAAAAGACTTGTAGAAAGAACAGACTCTTGACTCGCCATCCACCGTATCATTCGGTAATTCACGTTTGCGCTAAGAAGTGTCTTTGAAATCAAGAAAATTGAGGCTGTGACGGCAAAAACAAAGATTAGAGTTGAGCTGTCAATCGAATCACCAATAAATCTGCGCAAAACTATCTCAATTCGCGAGGGTCTTTCGTCACCGCTTATCAATTTAAAAGCTAGTGTTCCACAAGAAGCAAGAAGTATGACTCCCATTAAATCTAACAGTGCAAGAAAAGTGTAGATCGGGATAGTGGTCTTAATTCTCTTCCTACTTCGTTGATCTAGAAGCAGATAGACTTGGCGCACTAATCTAACGTTTGGATTCGATGATAAGACTGTGCGAATTTTCAAAGAGAACACTTGCCAATAATAGGGTCTTGTGCTGGAGCAAAGCGTGTTAGTAGTGATGTAAGTGGGCTACCTGGGTTACCCGGTTGGTTCGGTCTAACTGCAGGTAAGGCAAAATTATAGATTGATGAAAAAGACAATCTCTTTCTCTTTTATGCCTGTGATATGTTGTCACCGGATTAGCAAAATTGTAAGGTCATAAGTAATATGTCCTCTTAACAATTCCTCGCGAGGGGGTAGAAGTGCCCGCTTATAACAATCAATCTTTGACAGATATCTTTAAGGATAAAATCAAGGAATCAAGCTTTCTGGATTTTTCCCCTCCCGAGAGTTTAGTTCAAGGATTAGCGATTAGTTCCAGAGAGCTAGCTATAGAGAAAGGTCTGAATCTAAACGATTTAGACTCAATTGCTGGAGTTCAAGGCCTACCACCACTTCAAATCTTAAAGTCTTTGATTGAGCAATTAGACGATGCACATTTGATTCCAGATTTACATGGTTTAGGAATTGAACTTGGGGCTGGGCTCGCACTTTTAAGTATCGTTTTGTTGGAAAGAGACACAAAAAGGCAAATTGATGGAATCCTAGCTCTGGAGGCGGTCAAACCATTTGTTGAACGAGGGATACAAAAAGCTGGAGCGGAAATTTTGGGCGAGAGAAAAGGTAGCCTATTACCCTGTTTCGGAATTTTTGAAAGCATTCCTGTTGCAGACGAAACGTTTGATTTTGCACTTCAGATTGAAAGCTTGCACCATGCCGAGGATTTAGGGGTTGCCGTTAAAGAACTTTCTCGAATTCTAAAGATAGGTGGAGTTGTTTTCTCACTAGATCGTTCTTGGATAAGTTCAACCAAGAGAGAAGTTTTGGATCAGTTACTCAATCATGAATACTCAAAAGAGTGGTTAGCAGCCAAACACTTCCCGCTCGGAAATAGATTTACTCGCAGAGATAATGGGGAACATGAATATACAGATCAACATTGGATAGAGACTTTTAGAGACAATGGATTGGTATTGAAGCGGATAGTCCACTTAAATCCACAGATAGAAATGTGGCATGTAAAGAAGAGACTAGTGACCTGCCTCAAACTCACAAGTTTACTTGGAGTCAAGATTGAGTCTAGGAAGGGAATTCTAAGAAGTTGGTTTAATCAAACTCTCAAGCGTAAACCCAAAATTCACTCAAATCTCATGGTTTCTCCACATCCTCGCCCTCTCACATTGTTTGTGTTTGCTAAGGAGTAAAAATCCTAAGAAGGGTCTAGCGAGAGTTAGATAATCTAAATCCGAAGTGGAGCAAGTGGCTGGGGACGGGATCGAACCGTCGACCTCACGATTTTCAGTCGCACGCTCGTACCAACTGAGCTACCCAGCCAAAAAAACAATCGCGACCCAGACGGGACTTGAACCCGCGACCTCCGCCGTGACAGGGCGGCGCGCTAACCAACTGCGCTACTGGGCCATCGCGTCCCCAACGGGATTTGAACCCGTGTTACCGCCGTGAAAGGGCGATGTCCTAGGCCCCTAGACGATGGGGACGTGCGCTGAAGTATATCTATGAATTGCGAGCTAATTAACCAAAGTAGCGCAGAGAGGAAACAATTTGCGAGCTTTTCCGATTCATAAATTTGGAGTGACAGCCGAAACTGACTGCACTCAATCCAATACTTTTCACGGATTCAGGAATTGGGTCAACTCAGAGTCCTTCACTCATGCAAGTTTTTGCCCTCCTTGAGCTTGTAGTCAATTACAAGTCATAAGTACTTCAGTAGGTGCAACATTGAACGACGGCTATATGACCCCGAGTTTCGGTAACATTTCAACTTAGTTTTCAAAATTAAATCTCGACCGACTAGTTTTAGGTCTCCGTACCTCGAATTTACTCATTTTTAAGACTTTTGAAATCGATTGTAATTTATTTTGTACTCGCAGATTAGAGTAATTGACAAATCGGAACTGAGTTGATTTTCACTGTACCCTTAAGCCTCTTGAATGCTTAGGGCCTTTAGCTCAGTCGGCAGAGCAACGGACTTTTAATCCGTGGGTCGTCGGTTCGATCCCGACAGGGCCCACTTGGACAACTCAAGCAATGAGTTGTCAGTTTTGACGAATCGAAGGTGAATACCATGGGGTCCAAAGCAGTGCTTGTTGTCGCAATAGTGAAGAACGAGAGACAGACAATTCATGAGTGCGTTTCAAATCTCCTATCACAGAAATCCAATTGCAAGTTTCTATTTTCTGACAATCATTCAAGTGATGGAACATTTGAGTACCTCAAAATAGTTTCAGAAACCAGCTCGGGTTTTGAAGTAATCCAACCAGAAAACGAAATCTCACTTCCCCTACACTTCAAATTCCTTTTGGATTACGCTGAATCACACTATCCTGAAGTCCCATACAGAATTTTGATTGGAGGTGACGACTCCTACGCAGGTACTGAACTCTTAGCATCATTAGTTGAAACTTGTGAGTTTCAACGAAATTTCAATTCTTATCCAGTAATTGCATTACCTGCGTTAAAGTTATACAACGTGAGTAATCCTGAGAAATCTCGGACATTGTCCAATCTAATGTTGCTAAATTCGAGAAGCAAAGTGTTAAGGACTCTAGGATTAGCAATAGCCCCAACTGAGTTTGGTTACTATAACTTTGTCTTGGGGTTAATGAGAACTGAAGACTTCAATTTTTGGGGAAGAAGCTGGTTAGAATCACTGAATGAGAGAGATTTCGAACTGCATTCCCGAAGAAACATCGAATCAGAATACTTCGCCTCGTATAAACTTATATTGAGAAACAGAGTGAAAATAGTTTCCACTCAAACCATGTTAAAAAGACAGCATAATAGAAGCAATGACGAGACGAGAATCAACGTGACAGAGAGTACTTCTGAATCGAAAGTGACGGAAGAGAAAACACGTTTGACCATAGTGAAGCATCAGTTTAGACACTCATCACACCTAATAAGGTCCGTTTGGAGGTACCGATCGAAATTCAGAGTCGATGCTCTGATGCTTGGGATTCTGGGAGGATTAATCGCAACCCTAAGCAATATGCTTTATTT
>Ga0194118_10001954_pt1 | contig 27596 bp, 26 predicted proteins | sample TA2MahsurfametaG_2_FD_148662 | JGI IMG/M metagenome (GOLD analysis project Ga0194118, IMG submission 148662) | Freshwater microbial communities from Lake Tanganyika, Tanzania - TA2015013 Mahale N5 surface | ecosystem: Environmental > Aquatic > Freshwater > Lake | place: Tanzania: Lake...
CCTCTTGCCTTTCTTCCAGTCTCAAATTCAGAAACTTCAGTTATCTGGTCAATAAAAAATAATTCTGTTAATGAAAAAATTGTAAATAATAAGAAAGATTTATTAAAATTTTTTAATATTCATTTCAAAGAACTATTTAAAGAAATAATCTCAATTTCAAAAATTCAAAAGTACAATTTAAATTATAGTTTTAATAAATTAATAGATTCTAAAAGAATTTTATTATTTGGTGATATTGCAAATAAAATTCATCCAATAGCAGGCCAAGGCTGGAACATGACCTTAAGAAACATTTTTTCTTTAATTAAAGTTATTAAGCATAGCCAAAATTTAGGCTTTGAGATTGGTAATGATATTTTTATTAAAAAATACTTAAATGAAGTTAACTCAAATAATTTTATTTTTTCATCATTAATTGATGGAGTGAGAGGGATTTTTGATATTAAAAATACTACTTACGCTAGCTTAAGAAAAAATGTGTTAGTTAATCTCAATCAAAACGCATTTATTAAAAAAAATTTAATTGATTTAGCAAACAAAGGATTATTTATTTGATTTTTCAATCTTTAGTAATTTTTTTTTAAGATTAATTCCTCCTCTTGCTGAATATCCACCTAATGAACCATCTGATCTAATGATACGGTGACATGGAATGTAAAGGGGCAATCTGTTTTCTCCACAAATTTTTCCAACTAAACGAGGGTGTATTTTTGTTTGATTAGAAATATTTTTATAGGAAACACATTTTCCATAAGGAACCTTTTTAATTTCCTTCCATATTTTTAATTGGTTTTTTGATCCAGTTACTTTTGTTTTAAAAGTTAGTTCTTTTCTTTCTTTTTTTAAAAATTGCCTAATTTCGTCTTTAGCTTTTAGTAATTGTAATGAAGGTTTTTTATTAGCTATTTTTTCAAATTTTATATGCGTAATAAGTCCTTGATCTTCTATAACTGAGATAAATCCTATACTCGTATTAAAAGATAATTGGCAAGTTGACATTTATAATAAAAGTAAATCATATCATTTTTTTATGTCAATATTCGCATTAGCCACTGCCCCTGGTATTTCTGGTTTAGCAGTTATAAGGGTGTCTGGAAAAGAAGCTTTTAAAATTGCAAAAACTATAACAAAATTAAAAAAAATTAAGGCAAGAATTGCTAACTTTTCATTCTTTTATGATAGTAAAAATAAAATCATTGATAAAGGAATTTTTATATTCTTTCCAAAACCGAACAGCTACACTGGTGATGATGTTGTAGAATTTCATGTTCATGGAAGTAATGCAGTTGTAAAATATTTTTTAGAGGTTTTATCTAAGTTTAAAAATTGTAGATTAGCAAAACCTGGTGAATTTACCAAAACAGCTCTACTTAATAAAAAAATTAATTTAATTCAGGCTGAAAGTTTAATTGACCTTATTAATTCCGAAACTGAATTGCAAAGAACTCAGGCTCTAAGGGTAATGAATGATGATACCACTAAAGTTTATAATAGTTTAAGAACTGATTTGATAAAAATATTAGCTGATTATGAGGCTGTTATAGATTTTTCCGATGATGAAGTAGGAGACAGTGTATTCCTTAATAACAGAGATAAGTTATTGAAAATAAATAATAAAATTAAAGAAATAATTCAAAAAAGTCAAAATTCTGAAAAAATTAGAGAAGGATTTAAAGTTTCCATCATAGGACCAACAAACTCGGGTAAATCATCCTTAATAAATTGCTTAGCTAAAAGGCCAGTTTCAATTGTTTCAAACATTCCAGGCACAACTAGAGACCTTATTGAAGCAAGCATTATGTTAGATGGAAAATTAGTAAGATTTTTTGATACAGCGGGTTTGAGGCGTTCTAAAAACGTAATTGAAAAAAAAGGAATTTCGCTGACTACTGAAAATTTAAAAATTTCTGATTTAAAATTATTTCTTTTTGATCATACACAAAAAATAGATAAAAAAATTTTAAAATTATTTGATCAAAAATCTATATTGGTTTTGAATAAAGTTGATATTAAAACATCAAAAAAATTTTTAGATAACAAAATTTATAAACCTATAAAAATTTCAGTAAAAAAAAATATTGGCATTTCAAAACTTATAGATGAAATATCTAAAAAAATCGCTGATCATTTTAAAGTAAATGAGGATAGTATAATTTCAAGACAACGACATGTTAAAAGCCTTGAAAATACTGTCTTTTTTATCGAAAAATGTCTTAAAAAGAATTTTATAAATCAGATCGATTTGGCAGCTGAAGACCTAAGGCTTGCTGTAAGAAATCTTGGTGAAATAGTTGGCTTTGTTAATGTTGAAGAACTATTAGATAAAATCTTCAAAGATTTTTGTATCGGAAAATAAATTAAAAATATCTTATCTTTTAAGTTAATGGGATATATAAACTCCCCATGAATCTAGAAAAAGATTTTGATGTAATTGTAATCGGAGCTGGACACGCTGGTTGTGAGGCAGCAGCAGCTGCTGCTAGATCTGGGGTCCACACAGCTCTTATTACTAATTCATTATCAACAATTGGTGAAATGTCCTGCAACCCAGCAATCGGTGGCCTTGGCAAAGGGCATTTAGTAAGAGAGATCGATGCATTAGATGGTATTATGGGTGTGGTTGCAGATCAATCTGGAATACAATTTAGATTATTAAATAGCAGCAGAGGTCACGCTGTTAGAGGACCAAGAACTCAGTCAGACAGAGAGCTTTACAAAAAATATATGCAACAAATGCTATTAAACTATTGTAATTTAAGCTTTTTTTATGATCCTGTTAGCAGATTTGAGTTTAACAAAAATAAAATCATTTCGATTGAAACTCAGTCTGGAAATTTTTTTAGAGCTAAAAAATTTATTTTGACAACTGGAACTTTTCTAAATGGACTAATTCATATTGGTGATGAAAAAATTTCAGCAGGACGAATAGATGAAAAACCTACCCTTGGATTAAGTGAGCAACTAAAAAAATTAAATTTTAAAATTGGAAGATTAAAAACTGGAACACCACCAAGGCTTGATGGAACAACTATTAATTATGAAAATTTAGAAATGCAGTCTGCAGATGAAAATCCCTTTTTCTTTTCATATCTAACAAAAAAAATTAATGCAAAACAAGTCTCCTGTGGAATGACCTATACCAATGATAAGGTTCATAAAATTATTGAAAAAAATTTAAAACGAAGTGCCATGTATTCTGGCTCTATTAAAAGTGTTGGCCCTAGATATTGCCCTTCAATTGAAGATAAGATTGTAAAATTTAAAGATAAACAACGTCATCAAATTTTTTTAGAACCGGAGAGTCTTTCAACGAATGTAGTTTATCCAAATGGTATATCAACTTCACTTCCAAAGGAAATTCAGCAAGAAATATTATTTAAAATCAATGGTTTACAAAATGTTCGTATGATAAAGGCTGGTTACGCAATCGAGTATGATTATGTTTTTCCAACCGAATTAGATTTTACTCTAAAAACAAAAAAAATAGAAAATTTATATCTTGCTGGTCAAATTAATGGAACCACGGGATATGAGGAGGCTGCTGCCCAAGGTATTGTTGCCGGTCTTAATGCAGCAATGTCTGTTAAAAATTTAGAGCCAATAAAATTTGAAAGATCTCAATCTTATATTGGAGTTATGATCGATGATCTAGTTACTAAAGGCGTAACTGAACCTTACAGAATGTTCACATCAAGAGCTGAGTATAGGTTAACTCTAAGAGCGGATAATGCAGATTTACGATTAACACCTTTAGCTATTAAACATAGATTTATTTCTGATAACCGAAAATCTAAATTTGTCATAAAAATCAATGGTTTAAATGAGTTTAAACAAATCTTGTCTAAAAAAATAGTTTCTCCAACTTTTCTTAAGAAAAACGGCATTAAAATATCTCAGGATGGTAAAAAAAAATCCTTACTTCAAGTTTTAAAGTTTAAAGATGTCACGTTAGATAGGCTAAGAAAAATTTTTTTAGACCTTCCAAAATACGATAATGAAATTGAAGACTTAATAAAAACGGAATCTCATTATAGCGGCTATATTTTGCAACAACAAAAAGACATCAATATATTTGAAAAAGATGAAAAGCTTCTAATTCCAAATTCTATTGATTATAATTCTATTTCAGGTCTTTCCAATGAGATAAAAAGAAAACTAAACGATATTAGACCAAAAACTTTCGGACAGGCTTTAAGAATAGATGGAGTAACTCCAGCTTCCATAAACATTTTAATGATTTATTGTAAAAATTACTTTAAAAGGGCATCCTGATATAATGGATGAAGATATTGATTTTTTTAAGAAAAAATTCAATGTTTCACGTGAAACAATAGAAAAATTAAAAATATATCATAAATTCTTAATAGAAAAAAATAAAACACTTAATTTAATTGGTAAAAATACAGAAAAATCAATATTTTCAAGGCATTTTAAAGATTCAGCTCAGATATATGATTTAATCGATAAAAAATTAGATATAATAGATATAGGTTCAGGAGCTGGATTTCCTGGAATTATCGTTAAAATTCTTATGGAAAATGAGAGTTTAAATGGAAATATTATATTAATAGAAAAAAGTCGAAAAAAATCAAATTTTTTGAGAGATTTGTGCATAAAATTAGACTTAAAAATCAAAATTGAGAATAAAAGAATAGAAATTTATAATTTTTTAGAAAATAGCACTGTAGTTTCTAGGGCGTTCAAATCTACTTTAGATACAATTAATATTCTTTATAAAAACATAGAAAATATTAAAGAATTAGTTTTGTTAAAAGGAAAAACTTATCAACAGGAAATAGATGATGCTAAAAAAAAATATACTTTTGAGCTAGAAAAATTTAGAAGCATTACATCGAATGACTCATCAATTATCAAAATTAAGAACATTAAACTTAATACAACTTAAAGTTGTAAATGCCTAGGATAATTTCTGTCATAAATCAAAAAGGCGGCGTTGGCAAAACTACAACAGCAATTAATTTAGCTGCAGGCCTTGCCCTAAAAAATTTTAAAGTTTTATTAATAGATTTAGATCCTCAAGGTAATGCATCCACAGGGGTTGGAATAACTCAAAGTGAAAGAGAAAAATCTATTTACGATTTATTAATAAAAAAAGATTCTTTTGTTGAATGTATAAAAAAAACAAAAATAGAAAATTTAAGTATCATTCCAGCAAATGCAGAATTGTCTGGTTTAGAAACTGAAGTTGCAAATAATTCTCAAAAAGCTTTTTTACTAAAAAATATTATTGATGGTTCAGAAAATATTTTAGAAAAAGAAAAGTTCTCTAACATAATAATTGATTGTCCACCATCTCTTAGTCTTTTAACAATTATGTCTTTAGTAATTTCGCATTCATTAGTTGTCCCATTACAGGCTGAATTTTTTGCACTGGAAGGTTTAAGTCAATTAGTAAAAACCATTGATCGAATAAAAATTAATTTAAATCAGAATTTACAGATACAAGGGATAGTTTTAACTATGTATGATAAACGTAATAAATTGTGTGCAGATGTTGAAAAAGAAGGACGTAATTTTTTTGGAAACAAGGTTTATAAAGTAAATATACCTCGAAATGTAAGGATTTCCGAGGCTCCCTCCTTTGGAATGCCAGTGATCCTATATGATAAATATTGTGCAGGGTCCCTTGCATATAATCAGTTTGTTGATGAGTTTTTGGTTAGAGAAAATTTACAGGAAAAAAAAGTAGCATAAATGATTGGAAATAAATTTAAAGGCCTTGGAAAAGGTTTGTCGGCATTGATGGGTGATGTGGGGCCTGAAAATATTGAAACAAAAAACCTGGCAGAAAAAATTCCTATTCATTTTATATTTCCAAATCCATCCCAACCAAGAAAAAATTTCGATCAAAATTTATTAAATGAACTATCAGAGTCAATTAAAGAGCAAGGTATAATACAGCCTATATTAGTTAGAAAAAAATCAGAGGATAATTTTGAAATTGTAGCAGGAGAGAGAAGATGGCGAGCAGCGCAACTTGCAAAAATTCATGAAGTACCTGTGATTGTTTTAAATATTGATGATAAAAAATCATTAGAGTTTGCAATCTTAGAAAATATTCAAAGGTCTGATTTAAACGGAATTGAGGAAGCCCTAGGATATGATAATTTGGTTAAAAAATTTGGTTATTCACAAGAAACTTTATCTAAAATTTTAGGAAAAAGCAGAAGTCATATTGCAAATACATTAAGGCTTGCAGGTCTTCCCGAGGAGATACAAAGAATGATTGCTGACGGATTGTTAACATCCGGACATGCAAGATGTTTGGTAAATGTTCCAGATAATATTAAACTTGCAAAAATGATTGTTAATAAAAATCTTTCCGTTCGACAGGCTGAGTTCTTAGTTAAAAAAGAACAAGTTTTTGGAACACTAAAAAAAATTAAATCATTTAATAAAGATAGCAATATTAAATCTTTAGAAAATGAGCTTGAACTTAGTATGGGAATAAAAGTTGATATTAAAAATAAAAAAAATAATTCAGGCGAAATTAAATTCACATATAAAAATCTGGAACAGCTAAATAAAATTATTAGTGTCCTTAAAGGATACTTTAGATAAATTTTGAGTAAAAAAATAAAAAAACTGAGTATCTTGGGCTAATTCATTTCTCTTGAAATTTGTCTCGATAACATTCAAGTTAATTAGTAGTTTTTCAAGTTTCTTCGAGTTCCAAATTTTCAAAATATTCTTAATTCTATCTTTATCCTTCCAAAAGATCGGTGGTTTATATTTTTCAAGTTTTTCGTCTATTGAAAGTTTTTTATCTATTTTTTGAATATCTAAAATTTTCATAATAAATGATCTTAAGATCATTATAATTTCTATGAAATTTTTTTCATAATTAGACATGTTAGATACAAAATCATTAATATTTTTCTCATTTTTAGATAATAAAATGTCAATAATTTCGTCATTTTTTTTTAAATCATTTTCTGTGCAAATTTCTTCGATTACCTTATCAGTAATTTTTTTTGTATTTTTATAAATATTCATTTTCTCAACTGCTTCTTTAATTTTAGATCTTTTAAGAGATGAAAAATTTAAAATAGTATCAATTTGGTTTTCAGTAAGTTCTAGTTTATGCATTTGAACTTGTTGAATTAAAAATTTCCTGATATCAAATTTTGTTTCCTGGTAACAGGGTATGCAAATAGAGGTTTTATCGTATTGACCAAATAGTCTTAATTTTGAATTTTTCTGTAAAATTTCAGAATTCAAAATTATTAATGTATCTTGAATATTATTTTTAATTGAATTTATAATTTCTAAAATTTTATCTGAGCAATTTTTTATAATGGTTATATTCTTGTTTTCCTCAAACAATGATCCATTTAAATAGTAATTAATAATATCATCTGGTTTTTTTAAAATATCATCTTCAAAAAGGACTTTTGAGTTTTGATTTTTATTTTGGAATTGAGATAAAATTTGAATGTTTAAATCATTTATTAAATCTTGATTTTCTCCATATAACAAAATTATTTTATTTATGAATAAATCTTTTCTTTTAAAATTTAGTTCGGATGATTTTAATATCATCTTATTACTTTAATAAAATCTTAGATTTTATTAAAATATTTTGTACAATTGAATCTAGCATGATTTTTTTTTCTTGATTTTTTATCAAGGCATTATTGACAAGATTGTCATCAACAATGACTCTTTTATCTTTTGTTACAGCATCTTGATAAACAACAACTCCATTTTTATCGATAAATTGATAACTGACAGTTAATTTTATTAATTCTTCAGTTGCGATTCCCCTTGAGTCGATAAGTGAATTTGCGATGGAGTCATATATTTGTGCTTTAAATATATAGGCATTTATATTTTTTTCATCTTTTGAAAAGTTAAGCTTTTGCTCTAAATTAAATGCTAAATTTTTATCGCCAACAATTTCTGATTTCGAAATTAATATTTTTTTTATATCACCGGTATAGAGAGGTGAAAATCCACAATGACTTAAAAACACTAAAAGTATAATGAAGTTTGTTATTTTTTTAATCATTAGTTACTATATTTAGAAGTTTGTTCTTTATAAAAATTTTTTTAAGTATTTTTTTATTATCTAATATAACTTTAATATTTTTAATTGCTAAGGATTTACTGAAAATATTTTCTTCATTTTCTTCATAATTAGCATTGATAATTGCTCTCTTTTTGCCGTTAATTTGTATTACAATATCTACACTATCTTTTTTTATAATATTATCTCTGTATGTTGGCCATTGTTGTAATACTAGATCTTTTTTTTTTGTAATTTTTTCCCAACACTCATTAGCAACATAAGGAAGAAATGCAGAAATAATTACAAGATATTTTTTGTAAACTTCAATTATAGTATCTTTATTGATTTCCTTTTTTTCAATTTCTTCATTAAGTGTATTTAAAAAAATATAAAGTTTTGCTACGGCGACATTAATATAAAATTTTTCTATACATTGACTAGTTTCTTTTATTAATGTGTTTATTTTTGTTAAGAATATATTTTCAGTTTCTATTTGTTTTTTATCTTTATTGTAAATTTTTAATTTCTCATAAGTTCTATATATTTTTTGAACATACTTAAAGGCTCCCTGGATACCACTATCACTCCATTGAATATCTCTGTCCGGCGGACTATCAGATAAAATAAACCATCTAACGGCGTCAGATCCGTAAATCTTTATAATATCATCGGGATCAATAATATTTTTTTTCGATTTAGACATTGCTTGACTATCACCTTTAAAAACCTTTTCTTTATTTTCGAGAAAATATTCATTATCTTTTTCTATAACTTCTTTTGGGAAAACCCATTTTCCTTTTTCAGTTTTAAAGGTTGGATGACATACCATTCCTTGAGTAAAAAGATTTTTAAATGGTTCTAAAAAATTTAATTTATATTCATCCCTTAAAGCTAATGTAAAAAATCTAGAGTACAAAAGATGTAGTATGGCATGCTCAACACCACCTACATACTGATCCACAGGCATCCAGTAGTTAACATCCGTTATGTTAAAAGGTTTATTTTTTTCATCAGGAGAACAAAAACGTAAAAAATACCAAGAAGAGTCAACAAAGGTATCAAGTGTGTCAGTTTCTCGAATGGCTTTTAAGCCAGTTTCTGGACATTTAGTAAATTTCCAAGTTGGATGGTTTTCCAAAGGGTTTCCCGGCTGACTAAAATCTATATCTTTTGGAAGTTTAACTGGAAGATCTCTTTCAGGAACTAATATAATTTGTCCATCTTCTCTATACATTATTGGAATTGGACAACCCCAGTATCTTTGTCTGGATATTCCCCAGTCTTTAAGCCGGTAAATTATTTTCGCTTTACCAATTTTCAAATTTTCTAATTTTTGGATGATAGTTTTTTTTGCATCCTCTACTTTAAGTCCATCAAGAAAATCAGAATTAATTATATAACCATCATCCACATAAGCTTCGTCAGAAATACTGATTAGTTGATCTTTTTTTGGTGTTACCACAGGTATAATTTCTAAATTATATTTTTTCGCAAACTCTAAATCTCGTTGATCGTGAGCTGGACAGCCAAAAATAGCCCCAGTTCCATATTCCATTAAAATAAAATTAGCTACAAAGATGGGAATTTTTTTATTAGAGAAGGGATGCAAAGCAGAAAATTTTGTTTTAAATCCTAATTTTTCATTTTTTGATATCAAAGACTCACTATTTAAATTTGATTGTGCCAATTTTTGAAAGTTTTCAAAAGATGGATTCCCTTTTAAATTTTTTGTAAATGGATGATCTGGAGCAATACCAATAAAAGAAGCGCCAAAAATTGTATCAGGTCTTGTTGTAAAAATTTTTAATTTATTATCTGGAAGATCGGTTGTAAAATCAATTTCACAACCCTCAGATTTACCAATCCAATTTTTTTGCATGAGTTTTACTTTTTCAGGCCAACCTTTAAGATTATTTAAAGAATCTAAGAGTTCTTTTGAATATTTTGTAATATTTAAAAACCATTGACTTAATTTTTTTTTCTCAACTACAGCTCCAGATCTCCAGCCTCTACCATCGATAACCTGTTCATTTGCAAGAACGGTTTTGTCAATTGGATCCCAATTGACAAAACTTTCTTTTTTATAAGCGAGTTTATTTTTATAAAATATTGAAAAAATAATTTGCTGATGTTTATAGTAATTATCATCACAAGTTGAAACTTCCTTATCCCAATCGATGGAAAGTCCAAAACGTTGTAACTGTGACTTCATGTAAGAGATATTTTTTTTGGTCCAATCTAAAGGGTGTAAATTATTTTGGATGGCAGCGTTTTCAGCAGGCAATCCAAATGCGTCCCAACCCATAGGATGCAAAACATTAAAATTATTTAATCTTTTATAATTAGCAATCACGTCTCCTAAGGTATAATTTCTAACATGACCCATATGAATATTACCCGAAGGATAAGGAAACATCTCTAAACAATAAAATTTTTCTTTATTAAGATTTTGAGTTTTAAAAATTTTATTTTCTAAAAAATAATTTTTCCATTTTTCTTCAACTTCGAAGAAATTATAGTTCTCCATAAAAATTATTTAATTTTCTTTTTTTCGTCTTCGATCTTTATAAGGCGTGCAGTTGTAATAATTGTATCTTTTACAGATAAATTAAAATTTTCATTTAGTGCGATTGTGCTACACAAAGCTTGCGCATTACAAGTCATTTTGTGACTTATAACCACAACTGAATCGCTTCTTAATTCGTTACTTAAGAATCTTACCGTAATTTTAATTTTTTCTTGAGGATTTGTATTTTCAGAATACCAATCGGTTACCAAAATGCCGCCAGAATAATCTATGCTTGCAAGGGGCATAAAATCTAAACTTTTTAATGTTGCTCGCCATAGGACATTTGAAGTTGCGAAAGAAAAAGTCGTATCTTTTGACCCTCTTCCCAAATCTCCAAAAATTCCTCCTCCCTTTTCAACGTTTTCTCTGATTCTTTTTTTTTCATCAAGTTCATAGGTTTTTTTTTCGCCAGTGACAGGATCTACGGGAGCGCTACAGGAAAATAGGCCTAATATTAAAAATATTGATAAAAATCTCATATTATTCACTGAAATTATTCATAAAATTAATAATTTTTTTTAAAATTATGAAATTTATATATAATTAATACTAAATAGTCTTTGTTTTTAGTGGTTTTTTATGTTGCAAATATACCACATATAATTTTAAATTTTATCAAATTATTACTTAGAAGTAATATTTTTGCTTTGTCTTTGATAAAAATTTCTCATTAATTCATTAATTTGAATTAATAATTTAACTTAAATAAGGAAAATAAATGAAAAACAAACTATTGATAACTACAGCTTTAGCGAGCTCTTTAGTTGCTGGAAGCGCAATAGCGCAGACAACAATTACTGGATCGTTAGGCGTAAGTTACAAATCAGTTCAAGGTAAGAATAATACTGCGAACGGAAATAGCTTTGGAAAAGAATCTCAGATTAACGTACAAAACAAAGGTAAATTAAAGATCGGTGGTTTGTCTTACGCTGCAGGTTTTTCTCTAGAGTTTGATGGCGCAGATGGAATATATTCTTATACTCCAGGAGCTTCAGCTACGACAGGAACAGCGGTTAGCATTGCACAAGCTGCGGACATGTCGGCAGGAGCCTTCAATAATGCTAACGCAGTTAGTAATGTCACTACTGTAACAGGAACAGGTAGACAAACTGGATCAAGTGGATGGCATTTAGAAAATAATTACATAGATATCATTAGCGAAAGCACTGGTACTACGTTAACTATTTCTGGTGACCACATTCAGAATGCTCGAGGTGGTGGAGCAAATATCGTTGGTCAACACGCTGAAGACTTTACAGGTGGTGTTAACGGAACAACTGCTTCTCTAGCTATGGATTATGCTGGAACATCAGTTGCTGAGTCTTTTGGTATTGGAATAGTACAAAATGTAGGAAAATTAGGAAAAGTTTCTTACCTTTACGTTCCAAATCATACAGCTCAAGGAGCTCAATCAGGTAAAAATAGCGTGCTTCAAGCTGCTGGCGTTGTAGCAGATGATGGCGATGCTGTACTTGGTTCTGATGATTTACCAATTGCTTACGAGTATGGTTTTATCGGAGACTTAGGTGTTAAAGGCTTAACAGTTAAAGCTTTCCAAAGCCGAGAAGGCATTAAAAAAAATGCTGATGGTGTTGCTAACATTAGCAAGACTAAAGGTCAAAACCTTGGTATCAGATACAGCGTTGATGCTTTCACAGTTGGTGTGGCCCAAATGAAACAAAAAGTTGGAGGTACGACTGCAGCAACTGACAATCTAGAAACTAAACAGATGGAATATGGTTTAGGTTATGCTGTCAATAAAGATCTAAGCGTTGGTCTTTATATGAACAAAGCTAAAAAAGATGGAGCAGCTGAAAATGAAAAAACTAGATCTATTGCAGTTGGATACAGCTTAGGACCAGTGGCTTTATCAGCTCAATACGGTAAAGTTGAGAGTATGAATGGAGTAGCAGATAAAGATGCTAACGTTCTATTCATGGCACTTACAACAGCGTTTTAATTATTTAATTATAATTTAAATAATTTACTAAAAACCCCACTTGTTTAAATACAAGTGGGGTTTTTTTTTTAAGTTAATTTGAGCATTGATCTGTGAGCAATATTACTAATTCTTAAAAGTTTAATCTTATTTAAGTTAGAGTTATTGATTCCTCCCAAGGCACATAGATCAATTTTCCAATTTCTTGATATTAATCTAAACTTACTACTGCCTAAAATTTTATTCCTAGAATATTTTTTATTATAGAATAGTGGTGATAACATCATTAGAGTGCAATTTTGGATAGTTTTAAAATAAAAATCTAAATTATTGTGAACAGATCCTATAATTTTTAATTTATAATATTTATTTAATATTATCCTTCTATTATCCGCTGTAATATAAATGCCTGCTGTATTATATTTTATCGCATTTTTTAAAGAATTCACTATGTAAAATGGTGCGTTAATTTTTTTACAAAACTTTCTTATCAGTTTACAGTTGTTTTCATTAAAAGGTTCAAAATTATCTGTATAATAAATAATAGAAACTTTTTTAATTTTTTTAATCTTTAATGAAAGCTCGCTATTAATTTTATCCAAAAAAATATAATTATGATATTGGTTCATTGTTAATGAATATAATCAATAATCTAAAAAGCATTAAGGAAAATTTAATATCCTTTAAATCAAAGGCTACAACTATTGTCGTTTGCAAAAATCAGCCAATTATAAAAATTAAGGATCTTCTAAATCATGGACATTTAGATTTTGGAGAAAATAAGGTTCAAGAGGCTCAGCAAAAATGGCAAGAAATTTTGAATTTAGATAATAATATCAACTTGCACTTCATTGGTAAATTGCAATCTAACAAAGCTAAACAAGCATTTCATATTTTCAATTATATTCACTCCTTAGATAATGAGAAATTGGCAAGGTCTTTTAGCGATTTGGAAAATTTTTATAAAAGAAATATTAAATATTTTGTCCAAGTAAATATTGGTAATGAAGAACAAAAAAATGGAATTTCTATAGAAAAGTTAAAACCATTTATTAAATATTGTATTTATGATTTAAAATTAAACGTTATTGGTTTAATGTGCATTCCTCCTGTAAAAGGTGATCCCTCAGTGGACTTTAAAAAATTAGCAGAACTTGCAAAAGAAAATAATTTAAATGAGCTTAGTATGGGAATGAGCAATGATTATGAAAGTGCAATTAATAATGGCGCTACTTTTATAAGAATAGGAAGTAAAATCTTTAATTAAGATTTTTTAATTAAAACTTTAGTATTTTTTTTGATTTTTTTTATAAGTATAATTAAATCTTCTTTTTTTAACGCAACGCACCCTTCTGTACTTTCATAATTTTTTCTAGCAACATGTATAAAAATTGCGCTACCTTTATTCTTAACTACGGGTTTCATATTGTAGTTAAGCACCAAAATTAAATCATAAATGTTATCTCTCCTATACAATTTTTCATGACCATATTTAGTTGGCAGTTTTATTAATTTGTTATATTTTTTACTTAACGGATCATCACACCATGCAAAATTTTTATTAATTTTATATAGTTTTATTTTTGAATTTATTTTTTTTAGTCTATCGTTTCTATAATAAATCTTTAATATTTTATAAGTTCCAATTGGAGTTATTTTATCTCCTTCCCTTTTCTTTTTACCAATACCTCTTTTGCCTAAAGCACATTTAAACTTTAGTTTTTTATATTTAAGGCACCCAGATTTATTTATAATAATCATGTATTTTGTATTATATATGTTTTTATGAATAATATTCACCTTACTATTTTAGGATCTGAGAAATTTACAAATTTGCTTAGTGAGCTTGAAATTAATAAATTTACTATTAACAGGCTACCGTCTAATTATGATAAAAAAATATCAGTTAAAATACTCTTTCCTGAAAATTTAAAAATAAACGAAGTAAAAAATCATTTATTAAAAAACGATCCAATGGTTTTATTTTTAAATAATAAAGATTATATTAAGAAAAATAATTTGAATTTACTCGACTTCCATCTAATTCTGGAACTTCCAATTGATATTCTATCTTTTAAAGAGATATTAAATATTTTACTTACCAAATATAATTTTTTTAAAAAATCTAAGATTATTATTAAAGATTATGAAATTGATTCTAATGAAAGGTCTATTTCTAAAAAAAAAATTAAAATTAAACTTACAGAAAAAGAATTAGAGTTGATTTTGACTCTTAATAATAACAATGGTTTAAATAAATCTTATCTACTTAAAAGCATTTGGAAGCACACTTTAGATTTAGATACACATGCTTTTGAAACACATCTTCATCGTTTAAGAAAAAAAATTAGTAAATATTTTAGAGATGACAATTTTATTATAGAAAAAAATTCACACTATTATCTAGTTAATTAAGTCTTGCTCCAATTCTTTGAATAATTTTAGCTGCAAGCTCTGAACCTGTTTCAAGACATTTTTTTATATTAGAATTTTCTAAATATTCTTTAAAAAATCCTGATGCAAACAAGTCGCCCGCTCCTGTTAAATCTACAATTTTTTTAACTTTAATACTTTCACAATTTATAATCTCATTATTTAATATAGCCATACTACCAGCTTCGCTTCTTGTAATAATGATTAGTTTATTAATTTTTTTTATTTCCTTAATACTATTTAATAAGTTACTGCTCTGCATTAATTGATTAATTTCGCTTTCATTTCCAATTAAAATATTTAGATCATTGATGAGTAGTTTAAAGAAATTCTCTCTATGTCTAGTTACGCAAAAAATATCAGATAAACTCATAGCAATCTTAACATTATTTTTTTTTGCTAAATAGATTACATGTTTAAACATTTCTTCGCTTAGCCCTTTATCCCAAAGGTAACCTTCTAGGAAAATAAGCTCATAATTCTTAATATGATCCTCACTAATATCATTTTTTGAGAGTTGAGATGAAATACCAAGATAAGTACACATGGTTCTTTCAGAGTCTGGCGTTATAAAAATAATAGATGCACCTGTTGGAAGATTTTCATCTTTTTCAAGATATGGAAAATTAACATTAATTTTTTCAAGACTTTTCTTATAAATATTTCCAAATTCATCAGCGTTAATTTTTCCAATAAATGATGGATTACCACCCAAATAGGATATTCCTGCCATGGTATTTGCAACTGAACCTCCTGCCTCAATTTTTTCAACTTTAATAGTTTTTTTTAAATTTTCAAATTCTTGTTTATCTATTAGTTTCATAGAACCTTTGGTGAGATTATTTTCTGATAAAAAATTATCATTTACTTTTACAAATACATCTACAATAGCATTTCCAATACCAAGAATTTTTTTAGACATTTTTATCTTCATAGAGACATATTTTATTTATTACACATTTTTCACAAAGTGGTTTTCTAGATTTGCAGGTATATCTACCATGTAAAAGAATCAAGTGATGTGCTTTTTTTAAAAATTGATTTGGTATTATTTTAAGAAGCTGTTCTTCTACTTGGTGTGGATTTTTTCCTTTTGTTAGGCCAGTTCTATTACTTACTCTGAATACATGTGTATCCACTGCAATAGTTGATTTATTGAAAGCGGCATTCAAGACAACATTTGCGGTTTTTCTACCAACGCCTGGAAGATTTATTAAATCCTCAAAATTATTTGGAATTTTACTTTTGTGTTTTTCAATTAAAATTTTTGAGAGATTATATAAGTTTTTAGCTTTTGTATTAAAAAGTCCAATACTCTTAATCATTTTTTTTATTTTGGTAATTCCAAGATTTACAAAATGTTTTGGGGTATAATACTTTTTATAAATATTTCTTGTGACGTTATTAACGTTTGTATCAGTGCATTGAGCTGAGAGAACTACGGAAGCTAAAAGTGTAAATTGGTTTCTATATTTAAGTGATGTTTCAGGTTTTTTAATAGTTTGATTTAATAGTTGAATAAGTTTTAAGGCTTTCGATTTATTTAATGCCATTAAAAATTGAAAAAAATTAACTTACTTTAGATTAAACATGTCTTGCATATTAAATAACCCTTTATTTTTTTTACTTAGCCATACTGCAGCATTTAATGCCCCCTCAGCAAATAATTCTCTAGAAAATGCAGTATGTTTTAATTCAATATTTTCAATTTTATTATTATAGATAACAGAGTGCTCACCAATCGTTTTTCCTTTTCTTGTAATAAAAAAATTAATCTTATTGTTTTGAAGATTTCCTTTTGTATTTAAAAAGTACTTACCTTTTAATTTATCTAAATTTTTACCTTTACCTTTTGCAACAGCATTTGCCAGCATAAGGGCTGTCCCAGATGGATAATCTATTTTTGCGCTATGATGATTATCTAAGATTCCAATTTGATAATTATTTGGGATTTTTTTTGATAAAATTTTTGAAATATATTCAAGTAAATTTATTCCTAAACTCATATTACCAGACTTAAATATTGCAATTTTTTTTGAGTATTTTTTTATTATATTCTCTTCTTTTTTTGTAAACCCAGTTGTTCCAATGATAACTTTTTTTTTTAATTTTTTTGCAAAATTTAAAATTTCAATTGAGGATTTCGGTCTTGAAAAATCGATTATAACGTCAGTTTTTTTAAATGCATCCAAACTATTATTTTGAATTTTAATTCCTTTAAATTTTTTTCCAATTTTAAGATCAGTTAAGCTATAAAGTTTAAAATTTTTATTTTTTGATATTTGGTTAATTAATATTTTTCCCATACGACCAAGGGCCCCAGCAATAGTGATATTAATTTTTTTCATTAACCTCCGCTCCAAAACTTTTTAGCTTTATTAATAAAATTTTTTACTTCAGAGTTATTATCTGAATCTTCTAGAGATTTAAATTTTATGAGCAAGTCTTTTTGTTCTTTGCTTAAAGATTCTGGAATTATTACATTAGTTTCAAGGTAAAGATCACCAAAATCATTTTCTCTCAAAATTGGCATTCCTTTACCTTTAAGCCTAAACTGTTTTCCAGATTGTGTCCCTTCTGGAATTTTAACCTTTGATTTTCCACCATCAATTGTTGGAACTTCAATTTCAGCACCTAGTGCAGCATCAGTCATAGAAATGGGTAATTTATAGTATAAATTTTCCTCAGATCTTTGGAAAATTTTATGTTTTTGAACATTAATTAAAACGTAAAGATCACCATTGGATCCTCCTCTGTAGCCAGCATCTCCTTTGCCTGATAATCTCATTTGCGTACCATCATCAACTCCTTTCGGGATTTGAATGGATAGATTTTTTTTGGTCTTAACTGCGCCAGAGCCTCTGCAATCTTTACATGGATTTGATAACATTTCTCCATCTCCACCGCAGTCTGGACAAGTTTGTTGTAGTGTAAAAAAACCTTGTTGGGTTCTAACTTTTCCATAACCATCGCATGTTGAACATTTCTTTGGTTTTGAGCCAAGCTCAGCTCCACTTCCAGAACATTTTTCACATTTTTCATTTGAAGATAAATTTATAGTTTGTTTTTTTCCAAAGTAAGCTTCTTCTAAACTAATTTCTAAATTAATTTTTAAATCAGATCCTCGGTTAGATCTTGATTTTTTTGATCGCCCACTGCCTCGTCCAGAGCCCATAAAGTCGCCAAAAAAATTATCAAAGATGTCAGAAAATGCTCCAGACTCAAATCCACCAAAATCAAATCCTCCTGCACCGCCACCGCCTTCAAAGGCAGAATGACCGAATTGATCATAGGAAGATTTTTTCTTAGGATCCGATAGAACCTGATAGGCTTCGGATGCTTCTTTAAATTTTGACTCTGCAGTTTTATCGCCTTGATTTCGATCAGGGTGATATTTCATTGCCAAAGTTCGATATGCTTTTTTTATTTCTTCAGGTGATGCTTTTTTATTTATGCCAAGAATATCATAGTAGTCCTTTTTAGGCATATTAAACCAGGTTTAAAAGCTAATGAATGATTAGCCTGTTTTTTTGTTATCGTCTTTTACTTCTTCGAACTCTGCATCAACGACATCTTTTTTATCCTCAGGTTTAGCATCACTTTTATTGTTCTCAGATTTTTCTTGCTGAGCTTTATAAATCGCTTCACCTAGTTTCATAGAAGAAGTCATCAGTTGCTGAGTTTTGGTCTTAATATCTTCAGTTTTGTCAGATTTAATAGCCTCTTTTAAATCTTCCATATCTTTTTCAATTGTTTTTTTATCAGTTTCAGAAATTTTACTTCCATGATCTTTTAAGCTTTGTTCAGTTGAGGCAATTAAAGAGTCTGCATGATTTTTAGCATCAACTTCCTCCCTTTTCTTTTTGTCAGCTTCTTTATTAGCTTCTGCTTCTTTAACCATTTTTTGAATTTCTTCTTCGGTTAAGCCGCCCGATGCTTGAATTTGAATTTTTTGCTCTTTTCCAGTTCCTTTATCTTTTGCTGAAACGTTTACAATTCCGTTTGCATCAATATCAAAGGTCACCTCAATTTGAGGAACTCCCCTCGGAGCAGGTGCAATTCCAGTTAACTCAAAATTACCAAGTAATTTATTATCATTTGCCATTTCCCTTTCTCCTTGGAAAACTCTAATGGTCACTGCTGGCTGATTATTTTCTGCAGTTGAGAATACTTGGCTTTTTTTAGTTGGGATGGTTGTGTTTTTATCAATTAATCTTGTAAATACACCGCCTAAAGTTTCAATACCTAAAGATAAAGGAGTGACATCAAGAAGAAGAACATCTTTTACATCTCCTTGTAATACTCCAGCTTGAACTGCCGCGCCTAAAGCAACAACTTCATCAGGATTCACACTTTGATTTGGTTCTCTACCAAAGAAATCTTTTACAGTTTCAACAACTTTTGGCATTCTTGTCATTCCACCAACAAGAATAACCTCGTTAATTTCAGATGCTGTATAACCAGAATCTTTTAGTGCAATTTTGCAAGGTTCAATGGTTTTTTCAATTAATTTTGCAGTCAAGGCTTCTAATTTTGCTCTTGTGATTTTCATGTTCACATGTTTTGGACCTGTTTTATCAGCAGTAATGAATGGTAAATTTACTTCTGTTTGTGCAGAGGAAGATAATTCAATCTTAGCTTTTTCAGCAGCCTCCCTTATTCTTTGTAAAGCTAACTTGTCAGTTTTTAAATTAATACCACTTTCTTTTTTAAATTCTTCAATAATGAAATCTGTAACCACAACATCAAAATCATCCCCACCTAAAGAAGTATTTCCGTTTGTAGATTTTACTTCAAAAACTCCATCACCTAACTCAAGAACCGATATATCAAATGTTCCACCTCCCAAATCATATACAGCTATAGTTTTTGCTTTTTTCTTATCAAGTCCGTAAGCAAGTGCTGCTGCCGTTGGTTCATTTATAATTCTTAAAACTTCTAGACCAGCAATTTTTCCAGCATCTTTGGTTGCTTGTCTTTGGGCATCATTAAAATAAGCTGGAACTGTGATGACAGCTTGCTTTACTTCACTGCCTAAATATTTCTCAGCGGACTCTTTCATCTTCATTAAAACAAATGCAGATATTTGACTTGGTGAATATTTTTTATCACGAGACTGAACCCAGGCATCAGTGCCGTTATCAGATTTAATAACTTTGTAAGGAAGTCCTTGGATATCTTTTTTTAAATTAGAATCATCAAAACTTTTCCCAATTAATCTTTTGACCGAAAAGAAAGTATTTTCAGGATTTGTAACCGCTTGTCTTTTTGCAGGAAGACCAACTAATTTTTCACTAGCCTCAGTGAATGCAACAATTGATGGTGTTGTTCGAACTCCTTCAGCATTTTCTAATACTTTTGGCTGCGCACCATCCATAATAGCAACACATGAGTTTGTAGTTCCTAAATCTATTCCAATTATTTTTGACATAAAATTTTATTTTTTATTAATTTGTTAGATCTATGTGGTGTTTAATTTAAAGATTACAACCTTTAAGGCTAAATTTTTTTGTTTTAAAAACCCTTAATTTATTTGACTTTGTTGCCTTATGAATTGGTATTAGTCTTTTTTTTTGAGATAGATACAAGGGCTGGCCTTAAAAGACGATCATTTAACATATAACCTTTTTGAATCTCATTAATCACCATTCCATCTTCCTGTTCGCTTTCAACTTCGTTTAAGGCTTGATGAAAATTAGGATCAAATTTTTTACCAATAGATTCAAAGGATTTAATTCCATTCTTATCAAAGCTATTAATTAATTCTTTTTCAATAAGTTCTATACCTAGCATTGTATCTTTAAATTCATCTGATTTAAATTTAGGATTATCTTTAAATAAACCAAATGCTCTTTCTAGGTTATCAGCAAGATTTAGTATTTCTCTTGCAAAGGAAGAGGAACTATATTTTATTAAGTCTTCCCTTTCTTTTTCCTGAATTTTTCTAAGATTTTGGTTTTCAGCTAAAGAGCGAAGTAGTTTATCATTTAATTCTTCAATTTTTTTTTCAAGATTATTTTCTAGATTATCATCACTATTATTTTCTAAATTTTTTTCAATATTAAGTTCAGTCCCATTATTTTCTTGGGTATTATTTTTTGTATCTTGATCTTTAATAGGAGCAGTTTCTTCTTTGTTATTCATAAGACTATATATTTAAAGCAATACTTTATAATTTTTTTGTCATATATAGGTACTATATTTTGAATTTCTAGCTTTATTATGAGAAAAGATAACAGAGACAATCTTAGTTTGAGAAAAATTGAGATAATTCCAAATTTTATTAAAAATTCTGAAGGTTCATGCCTTGTAAGATTTGGCGAAACACAAGTGGTTTGTACCGCTTCAGTGGATACAAAAGTTCCAAGATGGCTTGTTGGTTCTGGAAAAGGCTGGGTTACAGCAGAATATGGAATGTTGCCAAGATCAACCCATGAGAGGATGAGACGGGAAGCAGCAGTTGGTAAAATTGGAGGCAGAACATCTGAAATTCAAAGATTAATTGGGCGGTCTTTAAGAGCTGTTGTTGATTTAGGATTATTAAATGAAAAATTAATTACCATTGATTGTGATGTTTTAATTGCAGATGGTGGAACAAGAACAGCCGCTATCACGGGCGGTTTTGTTGCATTAAAATTATGTATTGATCATTTACTTAGACAAAAAGATATTAAAACAAATCCAATACGGCAATATATTGCAGCAATTAGTTGTGGAATCGTAGATGGTAAAATTCTATTAGATTTAAATTATGAAGAAGACAGTAAGGCAGAAATTGATGCTAATTTTGTAATTACAGAAAATATGCAGCTTGTAGAAATTCAAGCAACGGGAGAGAGAAAAACATTTTCAGATGATGATTTGAATGAAATGTTGAGAATTTCAAAAGGTGGAATTAAAGAAATAATACAACAGCAAAAGTCTTGTTTTGGAAAATAAGTTAAGTAGTTTAAAAAATATTCAATCTTTATTGATAGCAACTAACAATAAAGGAAAATTCTTAGAAATAAAAAAATTATTACCAAAGCATATTACTTTTTATAGTCCCAAAGATTTTAATATTTCAGAGCCTATTGAGAATGCAAAAACGTTTGAAGGAAATGCAGTAATAAAAGCAAAATATTGTGCACAAAAATCTAAATTAGTATCTTTATCTGATGATTCTGGACTTGAAATCTCAAGTTTAAATGGAGAGCCCGGAGTGTACTCAGCCCGCTGGGCAGGTAAAAATAAAGATTTTAAATTAGCTATTAAAAAAGTTTATACAAAAATAAAGAAAAAAAATAAGTTAAAAAAATTAAATGCTGCAAGGTTTTATTGCTCCCTAGCTATCGTTTTTCCAAATGGAATTTACAAAACTTTTAGTGGGACGGTTAGTGGCAAAATTTCAACTAAACCTATGGGAAATAACGGATTTGGTTATGATCCCATATTCATTCCAAACGGATATAAAAAAACCTTTGGTGAAATGAAGGCTGATTTTAAAGATAAAATAAGTCATCGCTACAAAGCATTTAGTAAAATAAAAAAATATTTTAAATATTAATTATGGAAAATATTAAGTTTATTGATCAGAATTTAGAAAAGGGTCTATACTTGGTATCAACGCCCATTGGAAATTTAGCTGATATTACTATTCGTGCTTTAAATATTTTAAAAAAATCAGATATTATTTTATGTGAAGATAAGCGAGTTTCAAAAAAATTATTGGATTATTATGACATTAAAGTTCAATTATTTTCATATCATAAATTTAATGAAAAAGAGTCTGTTGAAAAAATATTAGAATTTTTTAAAAAAAATAAAATAGTATCACTTATTAGTGATGCGGGGACTCCTTTAATATCTGATCCAGGAAAAATATTAATTAACGAGATTAAAAAAAATAATATAAAAATTATTTCAATTCCTGGACCATCCGCTGTTACAGCTGCTTTTAGCTTAGCAGGTTATAGTGATGATTATTATTTTTATGGTTTTTTACCTAAAAAATTAGGCGAGAGAAAGAAAGTCTATGAACAATTTTCAAATTTAGAAAGTTCTATAATTATTTTCTTACCAGCTAGAGATTTAGTTTCAATTATTAAAGAGATGAAAGAATTTCTTGGGGATAGGCAGATTACAGTTGCCAAAGAAATTACAAAAATTCACGAAAATATTATTAAAGGGAAACTAGATAATATTTTAGATAAAATTAAACCTATCGTTCTAAAAGGTGAGGTGACAATAGTATTGTCATCTGAGGCGAATAAAAATAAAGATCAAAATACAAATATAGATAAAGAAATTTTAGATTTATCAAAAAAGATGAAAACAGCAGATCTTGCAAAATATCTATCTAAAAAATTTAGATTTTCTAAAAAAGAAATTTATCAAAAAATTTTAATGTTCAATAAAAAATAATGAATTTTTTAAGAGTTATTTTTATCTTCTTATTTTTAACTTCCTGTATTGGAAATATAACATCAACTGTCTTTGGAATTGGTGTTAATATTGGTTTAGATCCACGCTCACCAGGATTATATTTAGATGATAAGTTGGCAGAGACTTTGATCATGAAAAAAATAGTCCAAAATAATTACAAACAAATCTTTTTAAATGTAAAAGTTATTGATGGAACGGCTTTATTAAGTGGTCGAGTTGAAAATGCTGAGGATAAATTAAAACTTACAAAATTTGCTTGGGAAACAGCTGGTATTAAAGCAGTGCGAAATGATATTGTGATTGCTGATGAAACCTCTTTTAAACAAAGAGCAAAAGATATCTTAATATCATCGCAACTTAGTGCTGCATTATTAATAAATAAAAAAATAAGTTCACGAAATTATAATTTAGAGACGATTAATGGAAAAATTTATATTTATGGAATGGCGCGAACTTCAGCAGAAATGGAAGAGGTTATTAAAGAGGCTAAATTAATCCCAGATGTTATTGAAGTTGTACCAAGCATTATTCTTTCTGATAACCTATCTAGAAAAAATTATCTTTAATTTTTTTTATAATTAATAACGTCCGATGAAAAAGCAGCAATGGCTGCCATATTGAAAATATCAGAAACTTTTGATCTTAACGTTGCAATCTCAATTGGTTTATTGAGCCCAATTAATAAAGGACCTATCAATGTGCAGCCACCAAGTTCCTTAAGTAATTTTGTAGAAATTGCAGCACTATGAATGGCCGGCATAATTAGAATGTTTGCTGATGCTGATAATTTTGAAAATGGATAAATAGTTTTAAATTTTTGATTTAAAGCTACATCTGGTTGCATTTCACCCTCAAACTCAAAATCAACTTTTCTATTTTCTAAAATATCTCTTGCTTCTCTTAAGTGAATACTTCTTTCAGACATAGGTTTTCCAAATGTTGAATGGGCTAGAAAAGCAACTCTTGGTGTAAAGCCTAAAATTTTTGCAACTCTAGCAGACGAGATTGCTATATCTGCTAAATTTTCTGCAGTTGGATACTCATGAACATTGGTATCTGCAATAAAAACAGTTCCTTTTTTTGTAACAGCAATAGTAAGGCCAAAAATAATTTCACCCGGTCTTTCATCAACCACATATTTAATATTTTCTAAAGTATCGCTAAAAGTTCTTGTCACACCTGTGACCATGGCGTCAGCATCACCAAGATCAACCATGCAAGATCCAAAAACAATCCTATTAGTTCTAATTAGTCGATCGCAATCTCTTTTTAAAAAACCTTTTCTTTGTAATCTTTTATAAATATGATTTGTATATCTCTCTCTTTGTTTTTCATCTTTAGAATTGTGAATTTCAATAGATTTATCAAGTGTTAGACCAAGATCTTTAAGTTGTTGTGCAATTTTTTCTGAACTACCAATTAAAACTGGTGTACCTAAACCATTATTTTTAAAATCAATTGCAGCTCTTAACATAGACTCTTCCTCGCCTTCAGCAAAAATAACTCTTTTTTGTTTTTTTCTAACTTGGGCATAAATATTTTGTAAAAAACCAACAGAAGGATCTAATCTTGCAGCAAGACTATCCTTATAAGCTGAGAAATCTTCAATCTTCTTTTGTGCAACACCACTTTTCATAGCAGCTTCAGCAACTGCTGCAGAGACATTTCTAATTAATCTTGGATCAAAGGGAGATGGAATAATATAATTTTTTCCAAATTTTGGTCTTTCACCACCATATGCCGCAACCACTTCATCCGGAACATCCTCTTTTGCAAGATCTGCTATGGCTTTTGCAGCTGCAATTTTCATCTCTTCATTAATTGTTTTTGCTCGACAATCTAAGGCTCCTCTAAAGATGTAAGGAAAACCTAAAACATTATTTACTTGGTTTGGATAATCAGATCTACCAGTTGCAATAATTGAATCACCTCTTGTTTGCTCGATTAATTCAGGAAGAATTTCAGGGTCCGGATTTGCACAGGCAAAAATAATTGGATCTTTAGCCATGGATTTTACCATGGCTGGAGTTACAACATTTTTTGCAGACAAACCTAAAAATATATCCGCTCCTTTCATAGCCTCTTCTAAAGTTCTAAGTTTTGTATCTACGGCATGGGTTGATTTAAATTGATCTACCTTAGGTCGACCTTTGTAGATAACTCCATCTCTATCTAGCATGACTACATTTTCATCAGGTAATCCCATTGCCTTTAATAATGAAATACAGGAAATACCTGCGGCGCCTGCACCATTTGCAACAATTCTTACTTTTTTTATTGATTTTTTTACAATTTCTAATGCATTTAAAATTCCAGCTACTGTAATAATTGCAGTTCCATGCTGGTCGTCGTGAAATACTGGAATTTTTAATTTATTTTTTAATTCTTGTTCAATAATAAAACAGTCCGGAGATGCAATGTCTTCTAAGTTTATACCTCCAAAACTATTTCCAATTTTTGCAATACAGTTAATAATTTCATCTGCATTTTGTGAGTCAACTTCGATATCAATTGAATCAATGTCAGCAAATCTTTTAAATAAAACAGCTTTTCCCTCCATTACTGGTTTTGAGGCAAGGGCACCTAAATTTCCAAGTCCTAAAATTGCAGATCCATTTGATATTACCGCAACGGTATTTCCTTTACTGGTGTAGTCGTAAGCTTTAGATGGATCTTTTGCGATTGCCTCAACGGGCACAGCAACACCTGGAGAATAGGCAAGCGCCAAGTCTCTTTGGGTAGACATGGGTTTACTTGCGATAATTTCAATTTTTCCAGGCTTGCCCTGACTATGATAATCTAGGGCTTCTTTTTCTGTAAACTTTTCCATAATATTGTTTTTAACAAAAATAAAACTGTAAGAAGAAGTTATTTTTCTTATATAAGTTCTTAGATTTTAAATTAAAACAAAGTTGAAACTAAATATCAAATGAATATTTTAAAGAATATCTCTTATTTTGGTTTTTCGACTTTTTTAAGTAGAATTCTTGGTTATTTGAGAGATACGTTAATTGCAATCTTTCTTGGAACCTCCGCCGTTGCAGATGCCCTCTTTGTTGCTTTTAGAATACCAAATACGTTTAGATCTTTATTTGCAGAGGGATCTTTTAATTCTGCATTTATTCCAGCTTATGCAAAGGAAAAGGGAAGTAAAAAAAATTATTTTGCAAATCAAATATTAAATTTATTAGTAATTTTCATTCTTTTTATAATTTTTATTATCGAAATTTTTGCAGCAGAATTTTTATTTCTAATTTCACCTGGTTTTAAAGATATTGATGGAAAATTTGATCTTGTAGTAGACCTTAGTAGAATTACATTTCCTTTTTTACTCTTTATTTCTATTTCATCTTTTTTATCTGCGATTTTAAATTCTAATGGAAAGTTTTTAATCACTGCTGCAGCACCTATTATATTAAATATTTTATTAATATTATCCTTAGTTCTTTTTCACGATTCTCACATAGAAATAGCCTACGCTTCATCCTATGCCTTAACTCTTGCTGGAATTATTCAGGTTATTTTTTTATTTTTTTTTGCAAAAAAATATTTCAAACTTAACTTTAGTTTTATTATTAATATTAATAAACAAGTTAAATCTTTTTTTTGTAAACTATTACCCAGCGTTTTTGCCTCAGGGGTAAATCAAATAAATATATTAATTGGAACTATTATTGCTTCATTTGAAAGTGGAGCAGTCTCTTATTTATATTATGCAGATAGAATTTATCAGCTACCTTTAGCTTTAACTGGTATTGCGATTGCAACCGTTATTTTACCAAGTTTATCAAAAGAAGTTTTCAGATCTAAATTAACAAAGGTAAATTTTATACAAAATCGTTCTTTAGAATTATGTTTATTTTTATCACTGCCCGCGACAATTGGAATCTTCCTTGCTGCAAAACAAATTATATCTGCTTTATACGGCTATGGCTTTTTTGACAGTGAAAGCGTTATTAATACCTCATCGGCCTTATTATTATTTGGAATTGGACTTCCGGCATTTGCGTTAATTAAAATATATTCTAGCTTTTATTTTGCACGTGGTAACACTAAGTTTCCATTTTATCTGTCTTTATTTTCAGTAATTCTTAACGTTTCAATTAGTCTTACATTGTTTAAAAATTATGGTTTTTTAATTATTCCATTAGCAACAAGTATTTCAGCCTGGCTTACGGTTTTGGTTTATCAATTTAATC
>Ga0194118_10001955_pt1 | contig 27585 bp, 25 predicted proteins | sample TA2MahsurfametaG_2_FD_148662 | JGI IMG/M metagenome (GOLD analysis project Ga0194118, IMG submission 148662) | Freshwater microbial communities from Lake Tanganyika, Tanzania - TA2015013 Mahale N5 surface | ecosystem: Environmental > Aquatic > Freshwater > Lake | place: Tanzania: Lake...
GCCGCGGTCGAACGGTCGCTCGATACCGCGACGCTTGCCGCATGTGCCGACTTGCCGCAACGCGCCGTGCGCTTGCACTTGCCCAAGCTCAAGCTCGAGCCGGCGGGCATCCGGCTCGGCGCGCACATCACCGCAATGGGCATGGGCCGCGCGTTCGACCGGCCGAAAGGCAGCGCCGACTTCAGCCGCATGGCACCGCGCAAACCGGACGATTACCTGTGCATCAGCGAAGTCGTCCACAAGGCGTTTCTCGCGCTCGACGAACACGGCACCGAGGCGGCGGCCGCCACAGCGGTGGTGATGATGCGCGCCACCGCGATGCTGCCCGAAGCCGAGGAGCCGGTCAACGTGCGGACCGACCGACCCTTCCTCTTCGCGATCCAGCACACCACAAGCGGTGCCTGCCTGTTCCTCGGCCGCGTCACCGATCCCCGATGAATTTCACTCCGTGAATCTTTCTTATCTCGATCCGCGCAACGGCGTCACGCATCCAGTGGATGCGCCTCGCTGGGGCGCGGACGACGGCGCGCCCCTGCTGCTCACGCCGTTGCCCGGCATCGGCGCAAGCGACATTCGCACGCGGGACCGCTCGTTGTGGCGCTACGCCGCGTCACTGCCCTTTGTTCCGAAATCGCCGATCTCGCTCGGCGAAGGATGCACGCCACTGGTGAAGGCCGACTGGCAAGGCGCGGCACTGCATTTCAAGTGCGAATGGTTTTCCCCCACCGGCTCATTCAAGGACCGCGGTGCCTCGGTGATGTTGTCATTGCTGCGCGAACAAGGCGTCACCGAAGTGCTTGAGGACTCGTCGGGCAACGGTGGTGCGGCAATCGCTTGCTATGCCGCGACCGGCGGCATACGCGCCACGATCCTCGCGCCCGCCTCGGCATCGCCCTCGAAACTCCTGCAAGCGCGGATGTCCGGCGCGCACGTCATGCTGGTTCCCGGATCGCGTCAGGACTGCGCCGACGAGGCCCTCCGCCTCGCCGCATCCGTGTTCTACGCCAGCCACAACCGCCACCCGTTCTTCCTCCACGGAGTGAAAACCCTCGCCTACGAACTGTGGGAGGATCTCGGATTCCGCGCGCCGGACAACATCGTGATTCCCTGCGGCGCGGGATCGATCGTCCTCGGCTGCGACATCGCCTTCGACGAACTGCTACGCGCCGGATCCATCGACCGACGCCCGCGATTGTTCGCCGCCCAGCCGGCCAACTGCGGACCGATCGCCCGCGCGTTCCTCGGCGAGCCGCCGCGGCCCGCCGAGCCAACCATCGCCGAAGGCACCGCCATCGAACATCCACTGCGGCTCGCGGAAGTGGTCGGCGCGCTGCAACGGTCGCAAGGCGGCGCGGTGCTGCTCGAAGAAGGCGAGATCCGCAACGCCTCCCGCGCACTCGCCAAACGCGGGTTCTATGTCGAGCCGACTTGCGCGCAAGCCGCGGCGGCGGCCGAGCAACTCATCACCTCGGGAACCATCCGCCCGGAGGAAACCACCGTGGTCGTGCTCACCGGCACCGGATTGAAGTCCGCCGACTTGCTTTCCGGTCTCGCGGACCCGTGAGGCGGTGGTGCACGAGGACGGGATCGAACCGCCGACCGACCGGGTGTAAACCGGTTGCTCTACCGCTGAGCTACTCGTGCGTCACACGCGCACGCTCGATGATCGGCGCGCGGCGATCAAGCCCCGAAGTCAACCGCGCGCTCTTCGTTCTCCATCTCGAATCACCCGGATCGAATGTCCGTTCCACCTTGGAATCCGCGTTCATGCGGGCTTGCGGCGGGCTGACGGGAATGGTTTGCTGGCTCGCGGATGCACCTGCGGCTCACGGATCAGGAACTGGCGACCTTGGTGGAAATGGTCAGCCTCGCGGCCAATGTCGCGTCGTGGAATCATCGCGAGGGATCCGACAAGCGGATCGCGACCTTCGAGGATCTGGAAAGCAAGATCCTCGAGAAGGCCGGCCATTCCGGGCTGGCCGAGTGGATCGAGTTCGACGAGGAGAAGCAGCGCCACCGGGTACGCCAGGAGGTCGAGGAACGCCTGTTCTACCACGAATGCTACGACGAGTTTCGCAACGAGAGTTTCTGGGAGGAACTGACGATCCGGCTCGCCGACCGCGATCTGGCCCGCGCGATCGGCGTGCAGGCGTGGGAGAAACTCGACGAGGAGGAGCGCCGCGCGCGCACCGCCGAATGGGAAAAACGCTACTGGGAAGAGTTCTCCAAACACGGCATCGAACGCGTTGCCGTGCTGTCACCACCCGGCGAAGGGTGAGCGCGCCGGAACACAGCACCGCGACACCACTGCGAACCCCGACACCCGATCATGCTCGATATCCGCATCCTCCGTGAACAGCCCGATGCCGTCCGCGAACGGCTCCGCCTGCGCGGCGGCGACGCGTGGTCACTCGTCGATGAAGTGCTCGCCTGCGACGAAACGCGCCGCAAAGCCGAGACCGAGAAACAACAGCTCCAGGGCACGCGCAAATCGGTCTCGAAGGAAATCGGCATGCTCAAGGCCAAGGGAGCGGACACCGCGGAAATCGAGGCGCAAGTGCGCGGCATCAACGAACAGATCGCCGCTCTCGACGCCGCCGCCGATGCGGCATCCGCCGCACAACAGCGGCTGCTGCTCGAAATCCCCAACCTCACCCACGACGACTGTCCGCACGGTGCCGACGAGTCGGCCAATCCCGTGGTGCGCGAATGGGGCGAACGACCGGCGATCGTCTCACCGGAAGATCACGTCGCGCTCGCCCAACGGCACGGCCTGATCGATTGGGACGATGCCGTGCGCATCGCCGGCTCCGGATTCGCCGTCTATCGCGGCAAGGGCGCGCGGCTCGAACGCGCGCTCATCTCGTTCCTGCTCGACCTGCAATCAGCCAACGGCTACGAAGAGGTGAACGTGCCGCATCTCGTGAAACGCGAGTGCATGGAAGGCACCGGCCAACTGCCGAAGTTCGAGTCGGACATGTACGGCACCGATCCGGGCGAGGACGGTGCCAACCGCCTCTTCCTCGCGCCCACCGCGGAAGTGCCGGTCACCAACCTGTACCGCGACACGATTCTCGCCGAGGCCGATCTTCCGGTGCGCATGACCGCGTACACGCCGTGCTTCCGACGCGAGGCCGGATCGGCGGGACGCGACAACAAGGGCATCATCCGCATGCACCAGTTCGACAAGGTCGAGCTGGTGCAGATCGTCCACCCCGACCGCGGCTTCGAGATCCTTGAGGAACTCACCGGCCATGCCGAATCCGCGCTGCAACGGCTCGGCCTGCATTACCGTGTGATCGAACTCTGCACCGGCGACATCGGGTTCTCCTCGGCGAAAACCTACGACATCGAAGTGTGGGCACCCGGCCACGGCAAATACCTCGAGGTGTCGAGCTGCTCGTGCTTCACCGACTACCAGGCGCGCCGCATGAAGCTGCGCTTCAAGGATGCCGCCGGCAAAAACCGGTTCCCGTGGACGCTCAACGGCTCGGGCACGGCGCTACCGCGCCTCTACGTCGCATTGCTCGAACAATGCCAGCAGCCCGACGGATCGATCCGCGTCCCGCAGGCGCTCGCGCCTTACTTCGGTGCCGACCGCATCGGCTGAGGCGCGATCCAGCCCGGCGGACACGTTCCGCTGCGGGTGCCGGTGCCGATCACGCGCCCCGACGCATCGCGCGTGGTCGAGCTGCTGCGTTGCGTGCTGGCGCGCGCGCAGGTCGTGGTGCCAACCGGCCGACCCGAGGCATCACGAAACTCGGTGCGCACCCGCGAGCCGAGGTCGACCCGCGACTTCGCCGTGCCGGTCACGCGTCCCGACGCATCGCGATAAGTGGTCGTCATCGACGCACCGCTCTGACGCGTGACCGCCGTGCCGGTGACGCGCCCCGAGGGATCGCGGAATTCCGTGCGCGGTCCGCCCAGCGACTGGCGGGCCACCGCCGTGCCGGTCACACGTCCCGACGCATCGCGGGTCACGGCGCGCACGCCGCCGAACGACTCGCGGGTTTCGGTGGTGGAAACGACCCGCCCGGACGCGTCACGCCGCACTTCGCGGCAGGTCTGCCCCGCCGATGGGATGGCGGACATCAGGAACAACAGGGCGATGCAACGACGGTGGATCATGGGAAATTGGACGCCAAATGCGGTGAATTCATTCGATTTGAACACAAAACCGCGGGATTTCAAGCGAATCGCGCCTTGCCACCCGCGTGGAAACGATGCATGGGTCCGCGCCCGCCGACTCGCCGACTCACCCGCACATCCGCCCGTCTCCCATGCCTCTTCCCATCCGCAACCTCGCCATCATCGCCCACGTCGACCACGGCAAGACCACCCTCGTCGACCAACTGCTGCAAGCCGGCGGTGCCTACCGGGAAAACCAAGCCGTCACCGAGCGGGCGATGGACTCGATGGACCTTGAACGCGAGAAGGGCATCACCATCAAGGCCAAGAATACCTCGGTGCACTGGGAAGGCCACACGATCAACATCGTCGACACCCCGGGTCACGCGGACTTCGGCGCGGAAGTCGAGCGCGTGATGAAGATGGTCGACGGCGTGCTGCTCGTCGTCGACGCCTCGGGCGGGCCGCAGGCACAAACGCGCTTCGTGCTGCGCAAGGCGCTGGCCGAGGGGCTCAAGCCGATCGTGGTGATCAACAAGATCGACCGGCCGCTCGCCGATCCGCTCAAGGTGCACGACCAGGTGCTCGAGCTGTTCCTTGATCTCGATGCCACCGAAGACCAGTTCAACGCGCCGTTCGTCTATGGATCGGCGCGCGACGGGTATTTCATGGACCACCCGGACGGCGAACGGAAGAACTGCGAGCCGCTGCTGCGCAAGATCATCAAGCACATCCCCGAGCCGGCCGCCGACCCCGCCGCGCCGTTCTCAATGCTCGTCTCCAACATCGAATGGGATGATTACGTCGGACGCGTCGCGGTCGGCAAAGTCCTCGGCGGATCGGTGAAAAAAGGCGACACCATCTGGCTGCTGCGCAATGACGGCACGAAGCAACAATCGAAGGTGCTCAAGACGTTCAGCTACTCGGGCCTCGCGACGCACGACTCGGAAGGCGGCACCGCCGGCGGCATCGTCGGTATCGCCGCGGGCATCGAAAGCATCGACATCGGCGAAACCTTCGCAGGCTCGCCCGACATCCCTCCCCTGCCCTTCGTCGAGATCGACCCGCCAACCGTGCAGATGCAGTTCTCGATCAACGACGGACCGCTGGCCGGCCGCGAAGGCAAGCACGTCACCTCGCGCGCGATCCGCGACCGCCTGATGCGCGAACTCAAGACCAACATCTCGATCCAGGTCGAAGACACCGACCAAGCGGGCGTCTTCAGCGTGTCGGCGCGCGGCGCGATGCAGATCGCGGTGCTCGTCGAACAAATGCGGCGCGAGGGATTCGAGGTCTGCGTCTCGCGACCGATGGTCATCTTCCGCCGTGATGAGGGCGGCGCGCTGCTCGAACCCTACGAGACACTCTACATCGAAGCGCCCGGCGATTACACCCAGGGAATCCTCAAGACACTCGCCAATCGCAAGGGACTCATGGAGCACATGGACACCGAACCAAGCGGACGCACCTTCATCCAAGCGGTGATCCCGACCCGCGGGCTCATCGGATTCGAAACCGAGCTGGTGAACCTGACGTCCGGCCACGGCATCATGAGCCACCTGTTCAAGGAATACGGCACGCACGCCGGGGAAATCGTCAACCGCACCACCGGCACGCTGGTCTCGATGGACAGCGGGGCCGCCACCACTTACGCGCTGCAGGCGCTCGAGGAACGCGGCATGCTCTTCATCGGCCCCAACGACGCGGTCTACACCGGCATGCTCGTCGGCGAAAACCCGCGGGTGGGCGATCTGCCCGTGAACCCGGTCAAGGAAAAGCACCTCGACAACATGCGCTCGTCCGGCAAGGACAAGACGTCGAAACTCACGCCGCCGCTGCGCTTCTCGCTCGAACGCGCGATCGAATACATCGACACCGACGAACTGGTCGAGGCGACACCGAAGAACATCCGCCTGCGCAAACGCCTGCTCGACGCCAACGCCCGCAAACGCGCGCTCAAGGGCGGCGAGGACCGCAGCAACCGCGGATGAGCCGACGCCGCGCGCATCGCACGCGTCATTTCACATCGAGATTCGCAGCCATCTCCGCATCGGTGGGCGTCGCCGAGCGCACGCCGTCGGCAGGCACCTCGACACCGGCGATCCAAGCAACCGCGTTGAGCACCACGCGCCGGTGGTCGTCGTGCCGCCAGTTCTTGTGGAAGTGACCACCGGTGAAGCCGAACCCGCGGCTTTCCCCGGCCGCCAGCGGCCGTCGGCTGGCCCACATCACATGCTGCGGCTCCTTGCGCTCGAGCACCGCCGCACGCACCTCCGGGTTGTTCGAGTGCGGACCGTCACGCCGCTGCAGCGTTTCCGTCGGCGGCAGATCGGTGAGGATGGGCGTCACCCCGGCCATCCCCTCGCGAAAGCGCATGTGGTAGTACCATTCGTCACGGATACGGAAGGAGCCGATGCCGCGCGTGATCGGATGGGCGGGCAGGTTCTTGAATTCGGCATCCCAATGCGGGTTGACCGACCAATGGGTCTCGAAATACCCGCCGATCAGATCCAGGAAGTCGCGACCCGCTTCGCCGGGAGGCACCTCGACGCCGTAGTGGATGCAGCCGATGCCCACACCCGCGTCGGCCATGCGGCGCAGCTTATCGAGATGCGGCAGCGCCGGATGCCCCGGACCGCCATCGGCGTAAATGACCACCGCATCCGCTCCGTCGAAAACCGATGCATCACGCGGCCAACCATCGGTCACCACCACTGCTTCGATCGGCAGACCACTGCGGTTGAGGTGATCGGCAAGCAACAAGCAACCGGCGCGGTGCTCGTGCTCGCCCGGCGGATGACTCGCCTTGCCGGCGATCAAGACAACCTTCCTGCGCTCGCGCGAGGCATCACCACCCTCCGCCGCTCCGGTCGAGCGGATCGAGATCGCGATCGCCAACACCGCAAGCAAGGCCGGCAGCACCAGCGCGCGCGGCAACCAGGCACATCGGGTTTTCGAGAGAGACATGACGGGATACTGGAATCTCCCCGCCCCCGGCGCACGGCTTTTATGATGATTTCATGCGGCTTCAAAAGCGAGATTCTGAACTGCGAACCAACGCGGATTTGAAAGGATCGCGGATCGTCAATCACGGCAGCCGCTCCTTCATCCTCTTTCCGAATCACCAATTACAAATAACCCATCCCCCTTCACACGATTTGTCTGTCCCTATGTAGTCTCCGGCGGCGGAGCACATTCCCCGATTTTGGCAAAACCCTATGCAATTCAAGGGTTTTCCGCCTTTGACCTTGACAGAAAACCGGACCCACCCTTGCTTCCGGCGTGCCTCCCGTCAACCCGGTGCCGTTGCCTGCTCCCCGCACCTCCCCTCGTCCGTCGTCCGCGTCATGATCGACAACACCGAGCGGCTGACCAGTCACCTCAAGGGTGCCCGCAAACTGTCGGATCCGCCGGTTTGCGCGTTGGACACCGAGGCCGACAGCCTGCACCGCTACCGCGAGTCGCTGTGTCTGGTCCAGTTCGCCGCAGCGGGTGGCGAGCCGGTGCTCATCGATCCTCTGAGCATCGACGACCTTGCCCCGCTGGGTCGTTATCTGTCGACGGCCACGGTGTGGATGCACGGCGCGGATTACGACATGACGATGCTCAAGAGGCAGTTCGGCAAGTTGCCCCCGGTGGTGCACGACACGCAGATCGGCGCGCGGCTGCTCGGCGCGCGGCGCTTCGGCCTCGGCGACCTGGTGAAGGAATACTTCGGCGTCGAATTGTCGAAATCGTCGCAGAAGGCCGACTGGGGCAAACGACCGCTGTCGGGAAAAATGATCGAATACGCGATCAACGACGTGCGCTACCTGCTCGACATGGGCGGGATCATCACCAGCCGCCTCAGGGACCTCGGCCGCCACGAATGGTTCGTCGAGAGTTGTGAAGCCGCGCGGCTGCGGGTGCTCGAGCGCGACGACAATGAGGACGACCTCTGGCGCGTCCAGGGCTGCGGCAAGCTCGACCGCTTCGGTCTGCTCTGCCTGCGCACACTGTGGCAGTGGCGCGACGGCGAGGCGAAAGCCTGGGATCGACCGCCCTTCATGGTGGCCAACAATCGCCAGCTCCTCGAATGGAGCACCGAGATGTCGGCCGGCCGCAACATCACGCTGCCTCGCCATTTCCGGCCGGACCGCGTGAAGCGCTTCCGTGCCGCCGTCGCGTCTATCGAGGCGGTTCCCGAGGCGGACTGGCCCGAGCGGATCGTAGCGAAACGCCGCAAGCGCACCCGCGAGTTCGAGCGGCGGCTCGACGCGCTGCTCAAGGACCGTGACAAAGCGGCCGCGAAGCTCGACATCGATGGCTCGCTCATTGCGGCCCGCGCGGCGCTCGAAACGATCGCCGCCGAGGAGGCCGCGCCCGCAGACTTGTTGCTTCGTTGGCAGTTGGAGCGACTCGGCATCGCCGAAGGCCGCGCCTGATGCCAAACAGCCAAAGCCGCGAAGGCCGGGCGCGGAGGATTTGACGGAGCACACTGGAAACGGTTTGATGCCCATCCCATGCGGCATCGATTTTTTTGCTGTGCTGTTCTTGCCGTGTTGCTGACGGGTCGGGTCGCGGCTGACGAGCCCGGTGCCGCGGCACGGGAACCACTCCGCGTGCTGATCCTCGACCAGGACACCCCGACGCGCCCCGGCAGCCAGCGCTTCATGCAGGGATTCCGCGGCGGCATGCGTGAGGCCGCGCCCGCCCATCATGAACTCTTCAGCGAAAGCCTCGAGCTTCGCCGACTCGACAAGTTCAAGCACGAGGAGAACGTCATCGACTGGCTCGCCTCGAAATACGATGGCACGCGTTTCGACTCCATCGTCGCCGCTTCCGATACCTGCCTGCAAATCGCCCTCGGCCTGCGACAACGCATCGCGCCGGAGTCGACCATCATCTTTGTGGCGATCACTCCGGATCGCGCCGCGCCTTATCTCGCCGAACCCCGCCTCACCGGTGTCGTGCACGAGTTTCCGGTCGGCGAAATCCTCGACATGGCGCTGCGGCTCTTTCCGCAAACACAACGCGTCGTGCACATTGGTCACTCCGACGGCGTACGCAACATCGGCCCGTTCATCCCGCGTCAACTATCGGCCGCCGCGAATGCCAAAGGACTCGAACTCGTTGATCTGTGCGACTTGTCCCTGGCGGATCTGAAAGCACGCCTTGCCGCGCTATCGGCCGACACGGTGGTCTTTTAAGACTCCTATTGGCGCGAACCCTCGGGTACGAATCACGTGCCGGCGGACGTGCTTGAAGACATCAGCCGCGGCACCACAGCGCCGTTTTTCGGCATCATCGACACCCACATCGGACGCGGACTGCTCGGCGGCCACTGTGTCGACCTCTTCCAACTAGGCTCCGAGGCAGCGCAGCTGGTGGGGCGTGCGGCGGCGAAAAGCACCACCACGCCTCCGTTGAAAACACACCAGACCCGGGTGATGTTCGACGCTCGCCTGCTGGATCGCTTTGGCATCGATCGGGATGCGTTGCCCCCGGGCAGCACGGTCCTCTTCGACGAACCGGGGCTTTTTGAAAGACACCGCGTTTCGGTGATCGGAGCCATCGCCGCCTTGATGATCCAGGGTCTGCTCATCACCGCGCTGCTCATCCAGCTCAAACGCCGCCGCACCGCCGAAGCGCGTGTTCGTGATAGCGAGGTGCAATTGCTGTTGCAAGTCGCCGAAGCACCCATTCCCATTGTGTACACCGTGCGCGGTGGCAACAAGCTGGCCATCAACCGCGCGTTCACCCGCCTCTATGGATGGTCCACCGAGGACCTGCCCAATGAAAACGCCTGGTTCCGGCGGGTGTATCCCGACGACGCCTACCGCGCCGAAGTCTTGGAGCGCTGGTTGGCATCTGTTGATGCAGCACGCAGGACCAACGGCCGCATCGAGCCGATGACCTACCGGCTCACCTGCAAGGATGGCAGTGAGCGCGAAGTCGAAATCGCCGCCAGCATCGTCGGCGGAACCAGCTTCGGCACGTTCACCGACGTGACCGAGCGCAACCGCGCTGTGGCCAATTCGCGGCAGCGCGAAACCGAGCTGCGCGAAATCCTCGAAAGCCTGCCGTTCCCGGTGGCCGTCACCCGGATCGGCCCGGACATCCTCTGGACCGATCCCGCCGCACAAGTCCTCTTCCTCAACCGGAAGCACCGCGAAGCCTTCGGCTACTCACTGGAGGACATCCCCACCATCGCCGATTGGGCGCGTGCGGCGTATCCCGACGACGTGACGCTCCGCAATGAAATCTTAGCAGGATGGGATCGGAAAATCCAACGCGTCATCCACACGGGCGGCACCCTGCCGTTTCACGAATCAGTGATCACCACCAAGGACGGATCGCGGCGCGATGTCGTGATCAGCGCCGTCGCCGTGGGCGACCGTCTCGTCACCTCGTTCCTCGACGTCACCGAGCGCAACCGCATGCTGCGCGAGCTGCGGGCCAGCGAAGAGCATTTCCGCACCATCGTCGCCAAGGCACCGGTGGCGATCGGATACGAAAGCGAACTCGGCAACTACATCAATGAGATGTTTACCCGGTTGTTCGGATACGCCCAGGAGGAGGTTCCCGATTTCGAGTCTTGGCTCGCCATCGCCTACCCGGACGAGGCCTACCGGGCGGAAGTCGTCGAGCAATGGCAGCGCCACTACCGAGATGCCCTCGAAACGGGCAGCCGTGTGGTGCGCGCCGACGAATATCGGATCCGCTGCAAGGACAACAGCACACGGGAGATCGAGATTTCCGGGATTATCGCTGCGGATCGTGTTTACGTGGTTTTTGTCGACATGACCGAGCGCAACCGGATTCAGCGCGAAATGCGCGAGTTGCGCGACCGAATGGCCCACGTCTCCCGGGTGTCAACCCTCGGCGAACTCGCCGGATCCCTTGCCCATGAGCTCAATCAACCGCTCGGGGCCATCCTGCGCAACGTTGAGACGGCCGAGCAATTGCTCGCTCACGCCACGCCTGACACCGCCACACTGCGCGACATCGTCACGGACATCCGGCAGGACAACGCGCGTGCCGGTGCGGTGATCGACCGGATCCGCGCACTCGTAAAACAGCAGCCGCTGCGGATCGGCGAGGTGCACATGGCCGGGATTATCCGCAACGTTGTCGCCATTGTCAGACAGAGCGTCGAACACAGCCGCATCGCCATCGGGATCGAATGCGCGGACGATCTGCCGTCGGTACGCGGCGACCGCTTGCAGTTGCAGCAGGTCCTGCTCAATTTGCTGGTCAACTCCATCGAGGCCATCGGTGAGCGCGGCGACGGCCGGATCGAGATCCGCGTCGCCGGAGAGGGTGCCTGGCTCCGCGTGAGTGTTCGTGACAACGGCGGCGGCACGGATCCCGCGCTCATGCATGAACTCTTCAACGCATTCCACACCACCAAGGCCGATGGCCTCGGCATGGGCCTCGCCATTGCCAGGTCCATCATCGAGGACCATGGCGGCCGCATTGCCGCGGCTCACGAAAACGACGGATTGGAGATTGCTTTCACCATTCCGGTCTGGCAGGGTGTTGGTTCAACATGATGCCGACCATCCATCTGGTGGACGACGACGCCTCGTTCCTGCGGAGCATGGCGCGCCTGCTGTCGGTGTCGGGTTACCGCGTGTTCACCCACGATTCGGCCGACGCCTTTCTCGGGCACGAAGCCCGCACCGCGCCGGGCTGTGTGCTCACCGACTTGCAAATGCCCGGCAAGACCGGTCTCGACCTCCAGGCGGAACTGGCCGCGAGCGATCACCCGATGCCGGTGGTGTTCCTCACCGGACGTGGTGACATTCCCACCTCGGTGCGGGCGATGCGCGGTGGGGCCGAGGACTTCCTGATGAAGCGCGCCTCCAAGGAAGAACTGCTCGATGCGATCGAACGCGCACTCGAACGTGACCGCCGTCAGCGCGCCGCACGCAGCATCGCGGATGAAACCTGCAAAGCGATCAGCGGACTGAGTCTGCGCGAGCGCCAAGTCCTCGCCGGCGTGGTCCGCGGACTGCTCAACAAACAAATCGCGGATGAACTCGGCGTGGCCGAGCGTACCGTGAAGCTCCACCGCACCACGCTCACCCGCAGGCTCGGCATCAGCTCGCCGGCCCAGCTCGCCCTGCTGATCGAGCGCGCGGGGATTTCGCTGCGCGATCTTGCGCCGACCTTGGTTTTTTTGGAGGGGGGTAGAAACCGCACCATGGAGCGGAAGCGATGATTCTCCGGAGTCGCCTGACTCCCCTGTCTGGTTCGGATGGAAATGAGCGAGTGACTGAGGCTCCGCTGATCCCATACCAAGAGATGCGGCCGTGGCTTGCCCACTGCGTCATCGCGCAAGCCCTTTCGGATAGTTGAGTTGCCGGTCACTCTTCATCAAGATGCAGACATTGCGGCGCACATCGCGCCTGTCCTCATGCACGACCCGTCACCGGATCCGGATCCCCCGCGCAGCCAATCGCTGCGTCATGTATTCATTTGGATATTGATCGTCTTATTTCTGATTTTGTTCTGGCTTGCGGTCGGCACGGTCGTCGCTGCTTGGCTTTTCTGATCTCCGGCTCATTTGGCGCGGCGAGCGGACTTCCCACTTTTCCGGCTTGTCGCCCCGCGGCGGTCTTGCCAGCCTGTTTGCCCATGATGCGCTTTCACCGCCTCCGTTCCGCCGTTCTGCCGCTTGCACTCACCGCCACGCTCCACGCGCAGCACCCGGACACCACTGGCTGGGAAGAGTTGTTTGCCGCCAACCTCTCAAACGCCCAATTGGTCATTCCCGCCATCGCCGCGATCTCGGCCGCGGATTCCTGGACATTCGAAAATGGTGAACTCGTTGCGAAAAACCCGCTCACCCTGTGGACGCGGGAGTCCTACGGCGATTTCATCCTCGACCTCGAATTCAAGACCACCAAGCAAGCCAACAGCGGTGTGTTCCTCCGCTCCGGCGACATCGGCAACGTCCTCAAGGCACTTGAAATCCAAGTGCATGAAAACAAGGACGGTCACCTCTACGGCATGGTCGGCGCACTCTACAACGCCTGCCCTCCCTCCAAGGAGATGGCCCGGCCCGTCGGCGAATGGAACCGCTACACCATCACCTGCAAAGGCCCGAAGATCACCGTGGTCTTCAACGGGGAAACCGTCGTCGATGCCGACCTCGACCGCTGGACCGAACCGTTGAAGAATCCCGACGGCACCGCCAACAAGTTCGCTGTCTCGCTGAAGGACTTCTCGCGCAAGGGCCCGATCGGCCTCCAAGGCCTCCATGGCCCGGGCCGCGTCTTCAGCGAAATGGCCCCTGTTCACTACCGCAATCTCAAGATCAAGCGGCTGGACTGAGCGCGATGGGCCGGAAGTTTCTGGCCTCACAGGTGTTTGCCATTGCCACCAAAACCGGCGACCCGAGGAGCGGATCCAGTGCATGTCGCTGACAAGGCTGGCCCAGTGCCAGCACTGACTGCTGCGCTGAAACGCGCAAGGCTCGCGCTCCGCTGATCAATTTGTCAGATGTCGGAGCGGTTTTTTGGATCAATGAGCAGTCCAATGATCGAAAATGAGGTGTCTGGGGGGCTGTTCTCTGGCTGGTCGGCGGAGGGCTATCGCCCGGGATCGAGTTGCCGCCAGTCGTCCTCCGAGAGGCAGCACGGATCGGCTGCGACGAGGTGGCCCGGAGCGATTTCGCGCAGCGAGAGGTCCATGCCTTCGGTTTCCAGGTAGCGCGGATGGCCGAGCCGGTGGCCGAACGCGCTCCCTTTGGGCGGGTCGATGGGCGAGGGGACGTCGCCTTCGAGCAAGATTTTCTCGCGCTTTGCCTGCGGATCGGGAGTCGGGATCGCGGAGATGAGCGCCCTGGTGTAGGCATGGCGTGGATCCCGATAGATCGTTTCGGCCGGGGCGAGTTCGACGATCTTGCCGAGGTACATCACCGCGACGCGGTCGCTGATGTGTTTGACCACCGAGAGGTCGTGGGCGATGAACAAGTAGGACAATCCGAAATCGCGCTGCAGCTCGACGAGCAGGTTGAGGATCTGCGACTGGATCGAGACGTCGAGGGCCGACACCGGCTCGTCGCAGACGATGAGTTTGGGTTTGAGTGCGAGCGCGCGGGCGATGCCGATGCGCTGGCGCTGACCGCCGGAAAACTCAAACGAGTAGCGATCGGCCGCGGATGCCGGCAGTCCGACTCTCTCGAGCAGCTCATCCACCTTCCTCGCTCGTTCGGCGCGGGTGCCGATGCGCTGGATGACGAACGGCTCCTCGATGATCGAGCGCACGCTCATGCGTGGGTCGAGCGACTCTGCCGGATCCTGGAAGATCATTTGAAAATCGCGGCGCAGCGGTCGCAGGGCCGATTGGCCGAGCCGGGTGATGTCGTGGCCTTCGAAGCGGATGTTGCCGGAGGTCGGCCGCAGCAGCCGCACGATGGCCTTGCCGAGGGTGGACTTGCCGCAACCGGATTCGCCGACCAGTCCGAGTGTCTCGCCAGGCGCGATGTCGAAGCTGACACCATCGACCGCGCGCACGTCGGCGACGTGGCGGCGCATCACGCCGCCGCGCACCGGAAAGTGGATCCGGAGGTCGTCGACGGAGAGCAACGGGGCGGGGTTCATCGTGCGTGGGTGAAGGGGTGGGAGCGGTCAGCCCGGCAGTTTGCAACAAACCGGGCAGGTCTCCGCCCAGTGGCCCGGGAGGACTTCGGTGAATGACGGGCGCGGGACCGAAGGTGATGCGGTGGTGATGCGGCCCATGCGCTGGCAGAAGCGGCAGCCGTGCGTGTGCTCGGCGAGCGAGGCGACCATCCCTGGAATCGTGTTGAGCACCGACTTCGACGGCGTTTGCAGAGTCGGGATCGAGGAGAGCAGTCCGCGTGTGTAAGCGTGAAGCGGATTAGCGAAGAGTTCGTGGACCAGTGCGCGTTCGACGACGCGTCCGGCGTACATGACGACCACTTCGTCGCAGGTTTCGGCGATCACGCCGAGGTCGTGGGTGATCAGCACCACCGACATCCCCATTTCAGACTGCAACCGTGCGATCAGGTCGAGGATCTGCGCCTGCACGGTCACATCCAGTGCGGTGGTCGGCTCGTCGGCGATGACCAGCGACGGCCGGCATGCGAGCGCGAGGGCGATGACAATGCGTTGGCGCATGCCGCCGGACAACTGGTGGGGATAATCCATCATCCGTTTCTCCGGTGCCGGGATGCGGACGAGCTTCAGCATTTCGACCGAGGCGTCCCATGCGTCCTTTTTCGACAGGTCCTTGTGCAGGCGGAACACTTCCGCGACTTGTCGTCCGATCCGGTGCACCGGATTCAGCGCCGACATCGGTTCCTGGAAAATCACGCCGATGTCGCCGCCGCGGATCCGGCGCATTTCGTCGTCACCGACCGCGGTGAGATCGCGATCCTTGAACCAGACATGTCCGCCGAGGATGCGTCCGGCTGGCTGGGGCAGCAGCCGGACGATCGACATCGCGGTGACGCTCTTGCCGCAGCCCGACTCGCCGACGATGCCGACGGTTTTGCCTGACGGCACGTTGAACGACACTTGGTCGACAGCGCGGAGCATGCCGGCATCGGTCTCGAACGAGGTGATGAGCCGGTCCACCTCGAGGATGTTTGCGGGTGTGGCCGGGTTCATCGGGGCGGGTTGGTTGGTTCCGGCGGCGTGCCGGGCTCGGCGGATTCCGGCGTTTCGTCGCCGACGATGCGGTAATCATCGATCACGCGTGTCGACTCGGGGAAGCCGATGCCCTTGCGTCTTGCTTCAAGGGTTTCGCGTTTCTTGTCCTCGTCGATCCATTGCACGAACACTTCGTGGGGGTCATAGATGACCGGCGGGCAGAAGCGTGTTTCCGGGCAATCCGGCCAGCGCACCCAGCGCCACGAGCCGAGGCGGACGAAATCGACGGAGTATCCCGGCGAGAAGAACGCCTCGTCGTGGATGATGCGCTGCAGTTGCCATGCGGCGTCGCGGAGTTCTTCGATGGTGCGGCTGGTGCGCAGGCGCTCGCTGAGCCGGTCGGTGTCGGGTCGGCCCCAGACGAAGGTGTTGTTGGTCTGCGGCCGCGGATTGCCCTTGTCGTCGAACGCGTTGGTCGAGTGGAGGAACTGGTGGAAATCGGGCATCGGCGGCGTGATCAGCCAGCTGCCGAGCGAGAGCTCGTGCTGTTTCTGCATGCCCTTCTTGTAGGCGACGGTTGTCTCAAGTCCGTCGAGTCGCAGCTCGAATCCGCAACTGCGCGCCTCCTCGCGCAGGATCGCGAACATGCGGTCGGTGACCGGGGTCGCCGGATACGTCACGGCCAGCGACAGGCGTGTCCCGTCGGGTCTGCGCAGGATGCCGTCGGGTCCCTCTTCGGTGAATCCGGCGGCGGCGAAGGCCGCGCGCGCCTGAGGGATGGAGAACGGCCGTGCACGGATCGACGGATCACTGAAGTGGACATATCCCTCGTTGAATGCGTTGAGCCGCTGGTAGTCGCCGCGGAACATGACGTCGATGACCTTGCGCCAGTTCACCGCGTGTTGGATGCCGATGCGGACATCGCGGTTGTCCAGCGGAGGCTTGCTCACGTTCATGTAAAGCCCGCGCGGCACCTTGGGATAGCGGTTGTAGAACGTGACGCGCTCGATGTACCCTTTGTAGACCGGCTCCATCTCCGATTTCTCGTACCAGTAGTCCGGGCGTGTGAGGTAGAACGTGTCGAGCTCGCCCGCGCGGAACAATTCGAAAGCTTTCGATTCGTCGCGCACCACCGTGTGCACGATCTTGTCGGGATTGTAGCGGTGGCGGTAATACTTGCGGTCGCGCGCCCACCAGTCCTTCACGCGCGTCTGGGTGATCGACGCGCCTTTGACGATGTCCGCCTCCCTGACCTCGTACGCTCCGGTGGTGGGCGGGAACCGCCACTGGTAGCGTTCGTTGTAATCCGGCCCGTATTCGGCGTAGAAGTGGGGCGGTGACGGCGGGATGCCGCCGGCGACGGCGGGCGCGAGGTATTTGGCCTCGGGCAGCGAGATCGAGAGTGTGCGGTCGTCGTAGACGGTGAACTGCGCGACATTCTCGCGGAAGTACTGCTTCGAGTACGGGTTCACGACGTGATCCGAGATGCGGATGTACGCGCTGACCATGAAGTCGCGTGCGAGGACCGGGACGCCGTCGGAGTAGCGCGCCTCGGGGTCGATGCGAAAGTAGGTCGTGCGGCCGTCGGCCGAGACGGCCCAGCGGTGGGCGCAGCCCGGGATGAGCCCCATGGTTTCGGGATGCAGATTGACCAGCGGCAACTCGATGGCTTCGTAGATCTCCCCGCGGAACGAATTGTTCGCGTTTTCGCCGAAGGGGCGGATGGTTGGCGGGAAGCTCGGGATGAAGCGGCGGAACACGCCGCCTTTTTTCGCTGCGGGATCGCCGATCTCCGGTTGATCCATCCCGTCCTCCCAGACGAGGTCCGGCGGGAGTTCGTCCAGCGTAGTGAAGCGGAAGTAATCGCCGAGGCCGCTGCGGAACCGCCATTTCTCCAGATCGCGATCGAGTCCCTCCGCGATGATGCGCAGCGACTCAAGGCGCGCGCCTTGGGCATTGGCGATTTCGGCGGTGATGCGCTCCCGTTCACGCAGCGTCGCCTCGTTCTGTTCGGTCAGCCAGTTTGCGATGTGGCGGTTGTAGGCCGGCACGAATTCGTCGAACCCGAGGTCGCGCCGGACCTCCGTCTCATCCTGGCGGCAGGCGAGACCCGCGAGTGCGGCTGCACCCGCAATCAGCGCGGTCAGATGGTGTCGGATCCGTCGCATCAGCGGTAGTAGGTGAATTTCTTCGGATCGAAGGCCTCGCGCACGGCCTCGCCGACGAAGGTGATCAGCACCAGCAGTCCGACGAGCACGGTGAAGGTGGAGGACACCAGCCATGGTGCGGAGAGGTTCGACAGGCCGTCGTTGAGCAGGCGTCCCCAGGTCGCGTATTCCGGAGGCAGGCCGAAGCCGAGGTAGTCGAGCGAGGTGAGCGCGAAGACCAGCCCCGACATGGTGAACGGGACGAGCGTGACGATGATCGCGACGGTGTTGGGCAGCAGGTGGCGGAAGAGGATGCGCGGAGTGCGTGCGCCCAGCACGCGTGCGGCGGCGATGTAGTCGCGCTCTTTGTCGCGGTAGGCGGCGGTGCGCATCAGATACGTCATGCCCATCCAGCCGAACGCCACGAGGATCGTGAGGATCACCGGCAGACCTTTGAATTTCTCCGGCACCTTGCTCGAAATGATGATCACGACAAAAAGGAACGGCACGTTCGAGAACACTTCGATGAGGCGTTGCACGGCGAGGTCGAACCAGCCTCCGAAGTATCCCATCATCATCCCGATGCTGATGCCGATGAGGTAGACGATGGGCAGGTAGATGAGCGCCGCCTTGAAGTTCACCTGCAATCCGCCATAAAGGTAGGCGAGCACGTCGTAGCCCTGCGAGTTGGTGCCGAGCCAGTGGCGGTCGGCCGGCGACGGCGGCGACGGGTGGTAGCGGATCGCGCGCAGCGACTGCAGCGGATCGCCGAGGAATGCCTCCTTGGTTCCCGGGCCGGTGTAGCGCTCGGTGAGCAGGCGGCCGTCTCGGTATTCGGCGGTGTAGCAGGGCGTGCCGTCGGCCAGCCAGCCATCGGCCACGCCCGAGAGCCTGCCGTCGCGCAGCGTGAACCGCAGGCGCATCCGGTCGTGGTCGGCGTCGTGGTAGCTGCCCGCCAGCCCCCAGTAAGGTTTGCCGTCGGCGGAATCGCAGTGCAGTCCGTCGATGCGTTCGAGCGGCCGCGAGCGCGGCGGAAGCGTGTCGCCGGTCGGGTCGTAGGGGATGGGCGGCAGGATGACGCGGCCGCTGCCGTCGGCCTCGAGCACGCGCTTGAGCTTGCGGTAGTCGGCCGGCGCGTCGGCGAGATCGCCGAGGATGCCGAAGTCGCGGTTCTTGAGTTCGTTCGGAAGGAATGCAGGGAAGCTCCAGCGGCCTTCGTGTTTCACGGCCAGTGCGCGTTTACCGACGACCGTTTGGTCGAGTGCGGCGAGTGTGGCGAGCACGCAGAGGATGACGAGCGACCAATAGCCGCGATTGATTTCGCGGAAGCGGCGGATTCGCCGTTGGGTGAGCGGGTTGGGCGGCGTGCCCGAGAACGAGCGGATGACGATCAGTGATCCGGCGGTGATCAGCACCACCGTGCAAAGCCAACCGAACCACGGGAAGGCATCGTCACCCGATCCGCTGTGCAGCCAAGGCACGTCGCGGCTGGCTTCGAAAAACCAGCGCGCCGTGGGAAATGCCACGCCCGCCAGTTCGCCCGCGGCGGCGAGCAGTCCGAGCAGGATGCCGATGAATCCGGGGAGGCGCATGGGTCACTCGAATTTGATCCGCGGATCGACCGTGGCGACGATCAAGTCGGAGATGATGTGGCCGACGAGCATGAGGAATGCCGCGATGGTGAGGGTGCCCATGATGACCGGTTCGTCGCGGGCGATGACCGATTGGTACTGGAGCAGGCCGAAGCCCTGGATGTCGAAAACGGTTTCGACCAGCATGGATCCGCCGATGAACACGGTGACGAGGTTGCCGAGGCTGGTGGCGATGGGGATCATCGAGTTGCGGAACGCATGACCGAAGACGGCCCTGCGGAAGCTCGCGCCTTTGGCCACGGCGGTGCGCACGTAGTCGGCGGCGAGGTTGTCCATGAGGTTGTTCTTGGTCATCATCGTCAGCACCGCGAACGAGCCGACGATGTAGCAACACAGCGGCAGCACCGTATGGTGCGCGAGGTCCTTGATTTTGCCGACCGTGTCGAGTTGGTCGAAGTCCGGGCTGGTGAGCCCGAACAGCGGGAACATCCCCATGCGCGCGCCGAGGTGGACGATGAGGATCGCACCGAGGGCGAATCCGGGGATCGAGTAGCCGAGGAACACGAGCACCGAGCTGGCGGTGTCGAGGAATGTACGGTGCTTGAGCGCTTTGAGCATGCCGAGCGGCAGGCACACCGAGTAGCTGATGAAGGCGGTGAGCAGGCCGAAATACACGGCGATGGGCATGCGTGCGAGGATCATCTCGTGCACCGGATCATTGTAGACAGTCGATCGCCCGAGGTTGCCTTGCAGCAGGCCCGAGATCCGGGTTTGATAAATAATGGCGCGCGGACGATACGCCGGAGTGGTGCTGCTGTCCGGGTTGCGCCGCTGGAATCGCTCGACCCGGTCCTCTGGTGATTCCAAACGGGTTTTCCATCCTTCATCGGATACCGGCCGATCGGATTCGGCAAAGACGGCGTCGATTCGGCCATCGGGTGTGCGCGTGACATCGACGAGGCGCCCATCGCCCCGCAGGACGACCTGGGTGCGTTGGTCCGATCCGGCATCGGCACGGATTCCGCCGGACCGCGCGCCGAACTCACCCTTCGAAATGCGGGTTTCGCGCGGTACCAGGCCGAGCCACTGGCCGTAGGCCACGAGCACCGGTTTGTTCAGTCCGAATTGCTCCTCGATTTCCTCCATCTGCTCTTCGCTCAGGCCGCCCTGGGACTGGGTGGATGCTGACGAGCTGCGGCCGCCTTGGTCGGCCCCGCGTGCGGCTTCCTGCAGCATGCGGTCCATCGCACCGCCGGGAACGAAGCGCGTGATGGTGAAGACCAACAGCGTGATCCCAACCAGCGTCGGTGGGATGAGCAGCAGTCTTCTGAGGAAATAGGCTTTCACGAGGCGACGTGGCATTTCTAGCCGGGGCGGCACCCCGTGCAAGAGAAAGCGTGGTTGCGTTCCTCGGGATCGGCCTGCACACTATGCGCATGGAACTCGATTTGATCGATGTCCGCTTCGACTTGCGGAGCATCCGGCCCCGCGAGCTGGAAGAGGCGCTCGAGGATCCGTTCCTGGTGCGTTTCCTGCCCGATGCCGAGCGAGCCGATGGTGCGACGCGGTTTTACGCGCTTGGCCGCACGGTGTCCGACCGTCACTTGTTTTTCTCGTTCTGGACCGACGGGCGGACGACCCGCGTGGTGGCGGCGCGCGAGATGTCCGAGACCGAGCGCCGGTTCTACGACCGCAAGTACGCCGAGTTCCGGTAAACCATTTCACCTTTGCACGTCATGAAGGTCATTCACCAATGGTCAGAGATTCCCGAGTTCGGCGACGAGTCGGAGGAGGCCCGTTTTTGGGAGTCGCACGAGTTGTCGGGCCGACTGATGGCGGCCTCGGTGCATGAGGCGGACTCGCGGGAATCAACAACGATCACGCTGCGCTTTGATCCGCGGATGCTCTCGCGCATCAAGCGCATCGCGCGCGCGCGCTTCCTCAACTACCAGTCGATGATGAAGCAGTGGCTTGCCGAACGGCTGGAGGATGAAATGCGCCGCTTGTGAAAATGCGCGCGCTGACGAGGCATGCCCGGTGGTGGTTTGCGGCGTGGCTGCTCTGGTTTGCCGCGGTGACCGTGTCATCGTCGTTGCCCGGCATGGGCGGTGGCGGGCCGGTGCTGCAGATCGACAAGCTCGCGCATTTCCTGTCCTACGCCGCGGGGGGATTCCTGATGGCGGGCGGCCTGTCGCGTTTGTATGCGGAGCGACCGGACTGGCGGGTGGTCGTTTGCGCGGCGGTGCTGGTAGCCGCGATCGCGGGGTGGTTCGACGAGTGGCATCAATCGTTCACGCCAATGCGCAACGGGATGGATCCATGGGACTGGCTGGCCGACATTTTCGGCGGCACGGCTGGCGCGTTGATGGTCCGCGCGCTTCATCGGCGCTTGTGACCCACCGCATCCGATGCTTGCTTGTCGGCGATGCAGCGTGAGACCGATGGGACGCGCCCGGTTGGAGCGACAACCGCGCTGTGGCTGCGGGTGCTTCTCGGCTGCTGGTTTTTTTACAGCGGCGGCATGAAGGTGTTCGGCAGCGGGATCGATCGATTCACGCGCGATGTCGCGAACTACCGTCTGGTCGGCGAGCCGTGGGACGCGGTGACGGCCTTCACCGTGCCGTGGGCGGAAATCATCGCCGGTCTTTGTCTCATGCTCGGTGTGTTGCGACGCGGTGCGATCCTGACGATCGGCGGCTTGGTCGTCGTGTTCGCCACAGCCGTTGGTTGGGCATGGTTTCACCAACTCGACATCGCCTGCGGCTGCCACGGCGGCGACGCGAAGATCCGCTACTGGGGCAAGGCGGCCGAATTCGCCGGTTACTTCGTCGCCCTCGCCTGGCTCTGGCGCGACGAGGTCCGCCGTGGCGCGAGGCCGTCCGCACCCTGAAATTTCGGTGGACATCGGCGGCTCCGGGCGCTACCCATCCGCTCCCGCGCCCCGTTGTTTTCGGCGCGTATCCGGCAGAGTAGCTCAGCGGTAGAGCAGAGGACTCATAAGCCTTTGGTCGGCGGTTCAAATCCGCCCTCTGCCACCACCTCATCGCCCTGCGAGTTCGCGGCAGATCGGGCAACTGCCGTCGCGGCAACCCCGCGCGGTACAGTGTTCGCGACCATAGAAGATGATCCGTAGATGCAACCGGTTCCATTCTTCGATCGGAAAAAGGCGTTTGAGATCGCGCTCGGTCTGTTCGACCGATGTTCCAGAGCTGAGTTTCCAGCGTTTGGCCAACCGGTGGATGTGGGTGTCGACCGGAAACGCCGGGACACCGAAAGCCTGCGCCATCACCACCGAAGCGGTCTTGTGGCCGACTCCCGGCAATGCCTCGAGCGCCGCGAAATCGGCGGGCACGAGTCCGCCGTGGTCGCGCACGAGGATTTTTGATAGATCGGAAATCGCCTGCGATTTGCGCGGCGACAATCCGCACGGGCGGATGATCGCGCGGATTTCCTCGACCGGCACCACCGACATCTCGCGCGGATTGTCGGCGAGCCGAAACAACGCGGGGGTCACTTGGTTGACACGGGCGTCGGTGCATTGGGCCGAGAGCAACACCGCGACCAGCAGCGTGTACGGGTCGCGGTGATCCAACGGCACAGGGGTTTCGGGATACAGCTCTGCAAGACGACGCAGGACGTGGGTGGCGCGCTCGTGTTTCTTTCGCATTGCGGCAACTCATCACGGTCGCGGCCGGGATGCAACCCGCGGTCTGAGCGCGCGCAGGTCTTGCGTGCGGCGGCGGCGGCAGCTAGGAGCGGGCGTTGTCACGCAACATCCCCAGCCCGGCCAAGCGTCTGCAATGGCAGGCCGAAGCCTTCGCCCACGCGCTGGTCGAGGCGCTCGTCGGCCGCTTGCCTGCGTCGCTTGCCTTCCGCCTCGGCGAGTGGCTCGGCCTCGCGGCCTGGCTTCTTTTTCCCAAGCGACGGGCGATTGTCCTCCGCAACCTGCGGATCGCCACGGGCGGCCGATTGAGCGCTGCGGAAATCCTCGACATGGCGCGCCGCAACTTCCGCCGCACGGGTGCCAACCTGATCTCCACCGCCCGCACAGCACGTCTCCCGGCCCGTCGCGTGCCCGAGGTGTTGCGTCTGAAAAACCCGGAACTGCTGACCGAAGCGCTCGCCGAGCGCCGAGGCGTAGTGCTCGTCCTCGCGCACATGGGCAACTGGGAATTGCTCAGCCGCATCGCCCATGTCCTCCCGCCGGGCACGCCGACGGGAGCGTTTTACCGCCCGCTCAACAACCCCGTGATGGACCGCCGCGTGCTCGGGCGACGTCAAGCCGATGGTGCCCGCCTGTTTTCCAAACGCGATCCATTCCACCAAGTCACCGGATTCCTTCGCACAGGGGGAATTGTCGGCGTGCTGGCAGATCAGCGCGTGGGCATGCAGGGCGTGGTCGTTCCGTTTTTTGGTCGGCTCACCCGGATGAGTCCCCTGCCCTCGCTGCTCGCTCGTCGCGCCCGTGCCTCTGTCTTCGCATTGTCACTCGTCGCCGAGCAGCCCGGCCGGTGGAAGGCAGTGCTCACCCGGGTTGAGGAACCGGCGGATCCCGCAGCCTGCACCACGGCTCTGGAGCAGGCGATGAAAGCCGGACTTGATGATGTCTTCTGGCTGCAGGACCGCTGGAAAGTGCAAGTCGCTCCCAAGCGGCCCATCCATCGTTGGCTTGGACCCGAGTCGGGGGGGGCGACCCCGCACCGTGCCTTGATCTGGTTGAACGATCCCTCCACCACGCCTTTGTCCGACGGCTGGCTGCATCCGGATGTGGCGTACGAACTGGTGATTGCCCGAGGTGAGTCTCCGCCGCCCTGGCTGCCCGCCGACATCCGGATCCATCATCCGCCCGGCAGCACGAACCCGCGCCGGCTGTCCCGATGGCTGCGAGGAATCGATGCGGACGGCCGCTTGCCCGTGGATTTTCTCGTCGCCCCCATGGCACCGGCGTGGCTGGTCATGGCCGCCCGCCTCAATGGCATCCGGTGGGTCGATCCGGGCGATCAAAATTCCTGAAGCGAGTGTCTCCCGCAAGCCCGACGATTTCAATCCGTATCGACCAGGAGAGATGCATGTGTTTGCCGAACGCTTGCGATCCTGCTGCCAGTGCGATCGGGTGACTGGGACGAAACAATCAAGCTATTGACGGTCGGCAGCGGAGGAACCAATCCGCCATGCTCATCGTTCATGCAGATATCCTAGCAAGCGCCCCTCGAACCGACAACCATGGAAAATCGGAAAGTTGATGGTGGAAGAACCTCAGAATTTGCTGAACGGGGGCCGGTTGAGTGACTCAATCAGGGGGTCGGCCGGACGGGATTGAATTGCGGCATGGATTGGGCTTTCAAACTCATTTCGGACATGGAATGAAGAGATGACAACTTGTCTTCTTCATTTGCATGTGGCAGGTATCTCCTCTCAAACAAATCGACGGCGACGTCGGACGAGTGCGTGGGCGACGTGCAGTCGGGAGCACACGAGGTGAGTAGAGCAACGATCGGCAGGATGGCGGGCTTCATTTGATCTGCATGCGCATCTTCAGCAGTGAAGGACAATAGGGGAATCTATGGAGCGACTCAATCGGAAAGTCGGCCAGGGGGCAGGCAACGGAGCTCACTGCAAAAGGCGTGCTGTGGAGCAGCCCAGGCAGGCGGGACCATTCTGTCAAGATTTGCAGCCTGACCCCAATTTCTGACCCCAATTTCCCGGTCGGTTGCGCTGATCAGGAGTCAGACGGCGGTGGCAAACGATTGGATTGCCCAGCGCTTGGCGATGGCCACCCAGCGTCGATGAGTCAACTCGTGAACCGATTGCGCAAAAACCCCAAAGCCGCCCGGCTACTGAAAAACACTACAACCCAAGGACTGACCCCGGTTACGACCGGTTGAGCCCTTTCCCTAGATGGTCGGAGATCATGAGCCGTAGAGATTGAGGAGGAGAAACATCAGCAGGTAGGCGAAGACAGCGGTTTCGCTCAGCGCGATGACAAACAAAAGCCAGACTTTCTTCTTCTTTTCCTCCGGCAACATTAGGCGGGTGAAATAAAACATCGTCGCAGCGAACGAAGAAAGGCCGAGAATCAACGGCAGATATCCGCCTTCTTGCTGCGTGCGCCGACCCTCCGCATACGAGTAGAATGTCACCGCAAAAATCAGGAGGCCGGTGACGACAGCCGCCGGAACAGGCCAGATTCGACGCGACGCAACTTCAGTGCTCATCTTTATGCCGAACGGACGAGGTCAGGTGCAACGCGCAGCGTCACGCTAGCTTCGCATCGTTGTAAGCTTGGATAATGTCTTTTTTGGAGAGGCTTTTGAAAGATAGGTTGAGGCCATCGAGAAATCTGAAATCCAGTTTTTCGAATACCTCCCTAACCCCCGGTTTAAGCGCCTTGACATACCAGTAGCTTCCTTTCGTAACCTCGAAAACGTCTTTGGGCGCGAAGTTCGTACCCACCTGGGCTATCGCGAAGTCAAAATCGATTCTCAGGTTCAGAAGCTCATCCTCGGTGATCCTGGACAGGTGGGCGTGCTTAAGCTCGAAGTCCTGATGGGAAAGATCGCGGGCGATCAGTTCGCGTTTCACGCTTCTTCTTTCCCAGATCTGGAAGACGGATTTCACTTCCACCTTTTCCCCGTCCGGAGTCCGGAAATCGTCACAATCGAACTGTTCCACCAGATGAAACATCGAATCCACACGGTTGTGGAACGTATCCTTGCGAAATGTCCTCGGAAGGATGAAGGCGACTACCCTGCTGAATTGGCATGCGCGGTTCACGAACTCAACAGCGAGCGCCCCCCGCTGGCCGAAAGGAGGGTTTCCGATAGTCAGGATGTTATCCTCGAACAACGGCGGCTCCCATTGGAGAAAATCCGCCCTCTGGATGCCATCCGCCATCGGCTCTAGGTCGATGCCGACACGGTTGGCGGGCGGAAGAAGCGAGAAAAAAGCTCCGTCGCCCGCAGAGGGTTCCAGAACCAACGCGAAGGATCCGAGATCATAGTTTTTCCCAACCGCATCAAGGCACCTTGCGGCGAGACGACGGCATGTGAAATACTGCTCGAGATCGACGTTTCTTTTTACGCGCTGCATTTTTTCGAGTCTTTCGAGGTGGTGAGTTAGACTAGCTGTTGATCCCGTAGAATCCAAGGAGCAAGTTGAATTTCACAGGAGTGATATAGAGGGATGTTTTTGAGACCGCGCCGGCGACGCCCGCAGTCTGGCGACAACCAAGAAAACCGTTCGGCGATTTGACCTTCGATGAGATTCTTCGGGCCGCGCGTGAGGCTTCGACGTAAAATCGGTAGTCCTCAGCAATCTCCTTGCGAAAACTTGGATCGTCGTCGATATCGAAAACGAATTCTCCCACAATGGTTCCCCCTTCGATGTCACCTTTCCTTGAATCGAACAGGACGCAGTTGAAATAGGAGACCTTGTCGAAAAACGGCGTCTTTTCCAGTTGGTTAAGATGCGAGAAGTCAGCATGACTCAAGGTTGTGATCCGTAGTGTCTGCTCGATCACCCAATTCTCGTTTTTTCGGATAACCCTGGTGGATTTCAGTTCCCCATCCGTGAAGTCGCGTTTTGCCGCAGAGTTGTTGCCGCCTCCCAAGAATACCTCCAATGCCCTGCCTCTCCAATTTTTGTCCTTGGATGAGGACGGAACTTTGCCAACTGCGCGCCCCATCGAAATCACGGGGAGAGCGAGGCTCACGCATTCCTTGAGAAGGGACGTCCGTTCCTTGATGGTTGATGCCCTATCGCCGTTGAGGACGGAGGGAGGAAAATGTTTTTCTCGTAGTTTTCTGGCCAGTTCGACGCTCATAAATTGCTTTGATTATGGATTGCGGTGTAACGCCCAACGCGCGGCTCAATCGGAACAAGGTGTCGAGAGTCATTCCCTTCTTGCCGCGCTCGATCTCACCCAGGAAATTCCTGTGGATATCCGCTCTCTCCGCCAATGCCTCTTGGCTGAAGCCCGTCTCGATCCTAAGTTTCCGGATGTGCTCACCGAGCAGCGGTTGAGATTCCACACCTCAGGCTACCCGCTCCGGCAACACACTAAAGAGTTCAATGCAACCCCCATTTCCCGTCCTCCGGTCCGGCCACCTGTTTCCG
>Ga0194118_10001957_pt1 | contig 27553 bp, 18 predicted proteins | sample TA2MahsurfametaG_2_FD_148662 | JGI IMG/M metagenome (GOLD analysis project Ga0194118, IMG submission 148662) | Freshwater microbial communities from Lake Tanganyika, Tanzania - TA2015013 Mahale N5 surface | ecosystem: Environmental > Aquatic > Freshwater > Lake | place: Tanzania: Lake...
GGGTGTTGTCCCACATCGCCTGGTGCGCTGCAGGCAGTTCTTGCCAGGGCACCACGGTCGGCGGGCTCACTTCGAGCTGGCCCGCAGCGATCATGTCGTTCATGCGTGCGACTTCAAAAGCGTTGCAAAGATGGGTACCGGCGATGGTTGCCGTCGGCATGAGTATGCGTCGTTGACGCATCCACACCTGCGGCGCATAGAACGTATAGCGCTTGCCTGCCATGGGCTCGCAATACACGACACGACCCGTGAACGGTTTGACGAGCGACGTCGAAGCCGCGAGAGCATCATGACCTGCGCGCTCGATGATGAGATCGGGATAACCGCGCGGGTTATCCGCCGAGCGCAGCGATCGACCAATCGCGCTACCAAACGGTTTCATGGTGCGCTCTTGGAACTGACGCACCGCCTCTTTGAAGCGAACGGTCTCGCGCTTCGCATCGGGTAACGGCGGCAAAGCCGTCGGCCAATCGAAATCTGCGCCTTCTTTGCGGCGGATTTCTTCGATCGAGACTACGCCACGCACCGAATCGCCATAGCCCAGCGACTGCACGAACTCGCGCTGGGCATCGGTAGCCGTCGCCACCACGAGGCGCCCACCCGCCTTGCGCACAGCCTCGATGGCTTCGAGACCCACCGGATCGAGCAGCGCATTGGCCGCGGCATCGCTGGCTGCGTTATTGCTGCCCGCTCCGTTGCTGCCAACACCGTAATAGAGCAGCACCGCTTCGCCCGCTCGCAAGCGTGCTCGGCGCAGCATTTCTTCGGGGCTCGCCGTGCCCTGCTTGCCGACAAACGAGAACCAGTAGCCACTGGTTGCACCATAGAACGTCAGCGTGCCGTACTCCGCAAGCATCTGGAACGAGCGCGGGAAAGACTCCTGCCCGGCATGCGAAACCACGTAGTCCGCGAGACGACCGCCGGCCTGGCGACGCATTTCTTCGAGAATGGGTTCGCCCGCGCGTTCCCAGCGGGCAATGGCCTCGGCGCTTTCGGGCACCACGGTGTAGGCCTCGGCCCAGCGCGCATCCCGACGATTGATCGCCCCGGAGGCGCCCTGCGACATGATGAACGCCGCACGCTCGCTGCTCGATACGAGACCAACGCTCGCGAGACCGTTGCGGGCCGCGCTCTTCAGTGCCTCGAAGCCGGTACCGGTCGCCGCACCCTCCACGAACAAAGTCTTGCCAGACTCGATTTGCAGCGTGGTGAACAGAGCTCGTACCACGGTGCCCAAATTGAGCACATAGGATCCCGCGGCCTCGAGCGTGAGATCCGGCGGCAGCGAATGCAGCTGCGGTCCCTGCACCAGTAAAAATTGTTGGTGGCTGCCGGTATCGGTTTCATAGCCCTGAATCGAGAACCCGGCATACATCGGATCGCGTGCTGCAAGCGGCGACAACAGATCGCTCTGCCCCGAATAGACGGTTACGAGATCGCCCACCTTGAGCCGACCTTCACGCTTGACCTCGCTGCCGACGGCAGCGATCAGCGCAACACCGCCCGAACCCGTGACGTGATGGTCGAGATCGTGATTGTCGAAAGGCGACACCGGGATACCGGTGATGGCCCAAATATCATTGAAGTTCACTTCCGAGGCGAGCACATAGACGAGCGCCTCGTTCGGGCCCGGCTGCGGCACAGGGACCACGATTTCGCGTTCAGCCACTTTCGGCAAACCATGCGCCGGTGCACCCGTACGTGAATCTTTGATCACTGCATGCCCGTACTGCCATTTGGGCAGTGGCGTGAGCCCGGGGAAGAACGGTGCACCGACCGGCAGCAACTCGCCGCGCTTGACGAGCGCCGGGAGCTCCGTGGCTCCCGGCGCTGTGTCGCGTCGCGTCGGCAAAGGCGCACTTTGCTTGTCAAAGAAAGCGCGAATGCCTGCCTTACCCCCCTCGGGATCCACAATCGCTTCAGCGAACAGCTGCGCCTCGCGGGCAAGGCCCGCCGCCAGCCCCGACGTCCAGCCCGTGCGTACTGCATCGAGTATGCGTTGGGCTGTTGTGCCGCGCCCCACAGCGCTCGCCTGCGCCAACAGACGCTGCACTTCGGTATCGGCCAGCGCTGCAGCAAAATCATCCTTGCCTGCGCCCTGCCAAGCGGCGTGCGCAGCGCGACGTGCAGCAAAAGTGCGTGCAACCAGATTGCGGCCTGCAGGCGCAGCAACATATTCGGCGGCAAGTCGCGTCGCGAGCGTCAGCACATCTTCGTCGTCGTCAGCGAGGGCCTGCAGCAATCCATCGGCATACACTTCCGTGGCCTCGAGCGTGCGTCCGCCCATGACGATTTCCAGCGTGCGCACGAGCGGCGCAGAGTGTCCAGCCTGTTCGAGCAGGCGCGGCAAGCGCTGCGTACCGCCGTAGCCCGGCAAAAGATTGAGACGAACTTCCGGCTGACCAAAAGTGGCGAGCGGTTCGGCCACGCGCACATGGCAGGCCATCGCGAACTCCATGCCGCCACCCAAGGCCACGCCGTTGATCGCTGCGATGGCCGGTTTTTCCATCGCCTCGATCTTGCGAAACGCCAGATGCGCATTGTTCGGCAAGGGCAAAGCCTCTTCGAGGCTGTGCACGTCTTCATAGAGCTGTCGGATATCTGCACCGGCGACAAAAGCCGATGTGCCTTGCCCGGTGAAGACCACGGCCTTGACGTCATCACGCCGCGCGACGTGATCGATGACGATATTGAGTTCATCGAGCGCGCGTTCATTGAGCGCATTGACCGGCGGATTATTGATGGTAACGACAGCGACCCGCTCGGCGGGCTTGCGCGAGCGGCGCTTTGCACCTGGCACCACACCCAGCGCGTGGTAGTGAATCCGGAAGTAGCGAAAATCTTCGAACAGCTGCTGTTCGTCCGCAACCCGCTGGCGCTCTTGCCACTCGCGAATCGCAGGGCGCAACTCATCGATGGATTCCGGATTGCGTAGCGTCGAGGTGTCGCCGACTTCGTGGCCCTCGACGAGGGCGCGCACCATACGTCGCATGTACTTGCCGCTACGCGTCTCGGGAAACTGCGTGACTTCGACGAAGTCTTCCGGAATCGCAACCTGGCCTTTTTCCTGGCGCACGGTTTCGATGAGACGACGTCGGTCTTCGGCAGTGAGCTTGCGCCCTGGTGCAGGTTTCACGAACGCCAAGGGGGTCAGACCCTTCTGCGCATGCGGCGCGCCGACGACGATCACGTTACCGACCGGCGAGTCCGGATTCACCTGCTTGTCACGCAGGATCGCACCCTCTATTTCTTCGGTGCCGAGACGATGACCCGAGACATTGATGACATCGTCAGAGCGGCCATGCAAAGAAAAGCCACCATCCGAATATTTGACGGCGAAATCGCCCTGCGTATAGGCGAGTCGATCGCGCCAGCGCACCCAATAGGTCTTGCGATAGCGGTCAAAGTCTCCACGCCAACTGCGGGCGATACGTCGACCTTCGAGCTTGAAGTCGCTCTCGCCGCCCCAGATCGTGCGACAAAGATAAGGAAACGGTGCGGCGATCACGATTTCGCCCTTCTCGCCAGGCTCGGCCTCGCGCGCGAGCACGGCGCCGTTCGCATCGGGCTCGCTGTCGGCGAGCCAAACATCGCCCATCACCCACGGCAGCGGGTAAGTGTGTGCGTCGGCGCGCAACGGGAAATCGCCGTTACCGTACATGTGTGTCCAGACGATGCCGCCGTGCTCGGTCGCCCAGTAAGAGTTCGTGTACCAAGGCGTCACCAGTTCCATGCCGAACTGCTGCACCACCGGTGAAGTGGGTTCGGCACAGAAGGTCGCAACGCGAAGACTGGAGCGCGAGTAGGTGCGAACGTCCTCGACGTTCTGCGGATCGGTCATCACCGTTTTCAGAAAGGTGACACCGGCCTTGAATATATTGACCTTGAGTCGCTCGATGATGCTTGCAAAGCGTCCGGCGCTCGGGAACACCGGTGCGCCCTCGGCGATCACGGTGGTCACGCGCGTCGTCAAAGCACCCGAAATCATGTAGCTCTGTCCGGTGATCCAGCCCGGATCTGCCACCACGTACATGACATCGCCAGGTCGCGCATCAAAGGCCACGCGCAAGGTGTGCGCGACGCCACTCACATAGCCGCCGTGAACATGCACGACGCCCTTCGGTTTTCCGGTCGAACCCGACGTGTAGATGAAAAACATCGGGAATTCGGCATCGAGCGGCTCGGGAGGTACCGAGGCCCAGATCGCAGCGACGAACGACCGATCATCGAGCGCGAGCAATTGCGCCTCATCGGCGACGGCATGACCCGCAGCGCGTGCAGCCGCGAGCAGCGTCTGCATCGCAGCACCCGTGAGTTCATGCGCCCAGCGATCGCGTTCGGGCCGCCACAGCAAATCAGCCTGCGCGGCGTGACGCACCACGATCACGGTGTCGACTCGTGCGGGCGTCGTCACGAGTGCGCTGGCAATCGCAGTACGAATGCGGCTCGCTTCGACGGGCGAGATGCCTGCCAGCCCCTCGAGTGCACGACCCACGCCACGCATGATGTCGGAACGCTCGAGCGTGATTTCATTGGCTACGACTTTGCGCGCACCGGCGAGAATGGCCTCGCTCTGCGCCGCATCGAGTCGCAGCGAGGCCAACGCCTCGGCCACAGCCGCCACCGCGGTTTCAGCAGGCACGTAGCCATCGAGCGCCGGATCGGTATACGCCTCTTTGAAGGCGACGATCTGCGCATTGCGATAGCCGCCATCGGCTGTGATCACGATTCTCGCGCCGGCGTTGTGGATGCGGTCGGAGAGCGTCTTGTCGCTGAAGCCGCCGAACACCGGCGTATAGACGATGCCGAGACGCTTGCAGGCTTCAGTCCAAAATACCTGCTCGGGGATATTCGGCATGTTGATGGCGATGCGATCGCCCGCCTTGAGCCCGACATCACGCAGCGCGAGCGCGCAGCGCGCCACCTCGAGCAGCAGCTTCTTGCGGCTGACGCTGTACGACACCACCGGCGCACCGCGACCACCGTCCTGCGACTGATCCCAGCGATCACCTTCGAACCACAGCGCCGCTTCGTCACCATGGCCAGACAGCACATGCCGATCGATTTCATTGAAGCAGGCGTTGGTCAACGCGTCGCTGAACCAGCGATAGAAAGGTGCATCGCTCTCGTCGAGGGCCGCACGCCAAGGCAGATAGTCGGCAGGCAACGCGGGCTCGACCGCAGCGCATGTCGCCGCATCGTAGCCGCGCCACTGGCGGTCCTCGTCGCGCCTGATCCAGGCGCCGCGGCTGCCGACCTTGGGCTCGAACCAATGAATTTCGCGGCTGGCGATATCGCCATGGTAGCGACCGGGATCGGCGCGACAGGCATCGCGCGCGGCCTGCCAGGCTGCGCGGCTGGTAATGCGGTTGATGAGGGCCGACGGTGGCGAAATCGCCACGGGCGCCGGGGCCGTGTCCATGGACCCGTTAACACTCGACATCAATGTCTTACTCCGCCCCCAGTGGTCAATCTACCACGGCAGTGTGTAAAAACACCCGTGTCAAACTTCACTGTCTTGCCGCACTGTCTTGCCGCCCGGCGCGCAGCAGCAGAACATTGCAACCTGAGGCAGCCCATGATCATCGAGCGACTTTGGCCCGCGAACGCGTGGCGCAATTACCACTATTTGATCGCCTGCAGCGAGTCCGGTGAAGCGCTGGCGGTCGATCCCCTCGACTGGGAGCTCTGCGCACGGACCGCCCGCGAGCGTGGCTGGACCATTACCCAGATCCTCAATACCCACGAACATGGTGACCATATCGGCGGCAATGAACCGCTGCGGGCGGCCACCGGCGCGCGAGTGCTCGCCCATGCGGGCGCAGGCGGGCGCATCCCCGGCTTGGATCGCGGGCTCGCGCACGGCGAGGTGGTGCGGGTCGGCAAGACGGTGGAGCTCGAGTGCCTCGATACGCCGGGGCATACTTGCACGCATCTCTGTCTGCTGGCTCGCGGCCGATCGGCGACTGCGGCGCCCGAGCTGCTCTGTGGCGATACCTTGTTCAACGCGGGGGCCGGCAACTGTCACAACGGCGGCGACCCCCGATTGCTGTACCACAGCTTCGTCGATTGCCTCGCGCGTTTGCCCGACGCGACGCGCATCCACCCCGGTCACGATTACCTCGCCCGCAATCTCGCCTTCACGCTCGACCGCGAACCCGGCAACGGTGATGCGGCCGTCCTGCTCGCCGCGATTCAGGGTCGCGACGGTGCGCAGGCACCGACGACCACTCTCGGTGAGGAGCGTCGAATCAACACTTTCTTCAGATTGCAGAATCCGGCAGTGATCGCGGGACTGCGCAGCGCATTTGCGGATCTTCCCGATCCACCTGACGCACAGACGATTTTTTTGAAGCTGCGCGAGTTGCGTAATCGCTGGTGAGCGGCGCTGCCGAGATCGTTCAGGGACGCTCGACGAGCTGCACCACCAAGCCTGCGGGCGAGGTCAGCGTCACCATCCGCGCAGGTCCGAACAAAGTTTCGGTGATGCCGTGATCGCGGGGTGCGCTGCGCATCGCCGCAGATCCGCGCTCCTGCAGCAAGGCAGCCGCACGCGCGAGCGCCGTATCGATGCTCGGTACAAAAAACGTCACTAACAACAAACCGCGCGCCGGCGGCACCGCCCGCGGGTACAAATCTTTGCTCTGCACGCCTTGGTACTGCACGATCTCGAGCCGCCCGTAGTCATAGGCAGCGTCACCGAAAATGCGCACATCGAGACCGCCCCCTGGTGGCAGGCCGATGGTGCGCTCGACCTCGGGGCCGGAAAAGCGGTGATACGACGTCTCATCGAGTCCCAGCACTTTCTCAAAGAAAGCCTTCTCGCCAAGATTATCGGGCGTCGTGGCAATGACCTGCGGGGCAACGCCGTAGCCCAAACAGCTGACGTGCTCGGGTTTGCCCTCTTGCTCGAGGAAGACGAGATTCACCGACTCCGGCCCATTCATGTGAACTTCGTGCACAACGATGCCGTCGGTTTCGAAGCGCCCGATCTTCGAACGAAATTGGTAGCCCGCGGCCTCGAGCTCAGCGTAACGCGTGCGAATGTCGTGCACGGCGATATCGACGCTTTTGGGGACAAGATCGGTGGGCGCCGCGCCGTCGCGTACCGGCGCGCCCGGCACACGAAACCGCACCAGATGCACCCCGCCCTGCTCGCGACCCGGCGTGACCAGCAGGGCCTGATCAATGATGTCGCCTTCGGCCAGCCCCCAAAGTTTGGCGAGTCCAGGGTCTGACCCTTGGCGCCGCACCACGATCTGCATGCCGAAGCGTGACACCCAAAGCCCAAGCGCCTGATCCATGTCGGCGACACTGATGACGACGTAGGCAAAAGCCTTGGCGGTGTAATTGACGGGTGGCACGACCGGAACCTCCGATGTTGATGGACGGGCAAGACCACGCGTAACCGAATCGGCACAGCCGACCAGTGCGAGGCAGCCGGCGAGCAAAAGCATGCGACCCACGGTGACGGCGACTACTGCGTGCTTGCCCACGACGACAGTATAGTGGCGGCCATGAGCGAGTTTTATCGGCGCAGCGTGCTCGTCCTGAGCGTGGGCATTTTGGGTTTTGCGGTGTGGCTCGTGCTCGCACCGTTCTGGTCGGCACTCGCCTGGGCCATCGTGCTCGCCGTGCTGCTGGCCCCGCTGCAAGATCGACTGATCGTGAAATTTGGCAATCGTCCTACGCTGGCCGCAACCACACTTACCTTGCTCACGCCCGTGGTGGTGTTCCTGCCCTTGCTGTTGCTCGGTGCCAGTTTTCTCGAGCAGGGGCGTTCGCTGGTGCAGGAGTTGCAGCACAGCCCGTGGCGTATCGATGGCACCCTGCTCGATCGCATCGAAGATTATCCGGTAGTAGGCCCGATCATCGGCTACCTCAGCGCTACGCTGGACGTCGACACGGCAGAGATCAACGGCTTTCTCGTCACCGTTGGGCAGACGCTGCTGCGCTATGCAGCCAATCTCGGCAGCCAACTGGTGCTCGGTGCTCTCAACACCACGCTCGCCTTCATGCTGATACTGTTTCTGCTGTTTTTCATGCTGCGCGATGGGCGAAAAATGCAGCAACGCGTCGCCAATTTGCTGCCGATGGAAGTCGCACGCCGCGACGAACTATTCGCATTGATCGCCAACACGACGCGTGCGGTCGTATATGGCTCGGGACTCACTGCGCTCATTCAGGGCGCGCTGACCGGCATCGGTTTTGCGCTCACCGGTTTGCCCTCACCCGTCGTATTCGGCGTGCTCGCCGCACTGTTCTCTTTGCTGCCCGCCGGCGGCACGGCCTTCGTCTGGCTGCCGGCCGCGCTCGCACTCGCGGTCATGGACCGCTCGAGTGCCGCGCTCTTCATGCTCGGTTGGGGTGCGTTCATTTCGGTAGCCGATAATTTTCTGCGACCGCTGCTGGTGTCGACGCACGCCCATGTCTCGACGCTGGCCGCTTTCATGGGCGTGATCGGTGGTGCCGCTGCATTCGGTGGCATCGGTCTCATCATCGGTCCGGTGTTGCTGACACTCGTCTCCGCTTTGCTGCGCTTCCTCGAAGAAAGCCAAGGCCGCGACCCGCGCTGAAAGCCGGTAGAATCGCGCGCCGCGCCGACTGCGCCGATTTCGCCAAGCCCATGGATCTCTCGCCCATCCTCAACCCGCTCAACGACGCGCAACGCGAAGCCGTGACCGCGCCCGTCGGCCCTGCGCTCGTGCTCGCCGGTGCGGGCAGCGGCAAGACCCGCGTGCTCACGCATCGCGTCGCTTGGTTGATCGAGGCCGAAGGCTCTTCGGCGCACAGCATCATCGCCGTCACCTTCACCAACAAGGCCGCCGGCGAAATGCGCGCCCGCATCGAGTCGCTGCTCGGCATGCCGGGTGCCGCACTTTGGATCGGCACTTTCCACGGTATTGCCCACCGCTTGCTGCGCTTGCATTGGCGCGAGGCGGGTTTGCCGCCGACCTTCCAGATTCTCGACGGCGACGATCAACTGCGGGTGATCAAAAAAATCCTCAAGGCGCAAGCGCTTGATGACACCCGCTGGGTGCCGCGCGACATCCAGTACTTCATCAACAACAACAAAGATGAAGGACTGCGACCCAAGGTGCTCAAAGACGGCAACGACCCCACGCGTCGCCAATTCATCAAGCTTTATCAGGACTACGAAGACGCCTGCCAACGTGCCGGCGTGGTCGATTTCGCCGAGCTGCTGCTACGCGCCTTCGAGCTTTGGCGCGACAACGCCGAACTGCTCGGCCACTATCGACGGCGCTTTCAGCACGTGCTAGTCGACGAGTTTCAGGACACCAACGCCATTCAATATGGCTGGACCAAAATGCTTACGGGTTCCGAGGGTGCGCCGTTCGTCGTCGGTGACGATGATCAGTCGATTTATCGATGGCGCGGCGCACGCGTGGAGAATCTGCAGACTTTCAGGCGCGATTTTCCGCATGCCAAGTTGGTGCGTCTGGAGCAGAACTATCGCTCTACAGGCACTATCCTCGATGCCGCCAACGCTCTGATCGCCAACAACAGCGGCCGGCTCGGCAAAAATCTTTGGACCAGCGGCAAGCGTGGCGAGTCGATCAAGCTTTATGCCGCCTTCAACGAACGCGACGAAGCAGAGTTCGTGCTGCAACGCATCAAAGATTGGGTGACCCGCGGTGGCAATCGGCGCGAGTTCGCCATTCTTTATCGCTCCAACGCCCAGTCGCGTGTTTTCGAAGAAGTGTTTCTTTCGGCGCGAATTCCGTACAAGGTTTACGGCGGTCTGCGCTTCTTCGAGCGCGCCGAAATCAAGGACGCTCTCGCTTATCTGCGTCTGGTTTCGAACCGCCACGACGACACCTCTTTCGAGCGTGTGATCAATCTGCCGACCCGTGGCATCGGTGCGCGCAGCGTCGAGATCTTGCGTGAATACGCGCGTACCGCGGGCGTTTCGTTGTGGAGCGCAGCCGTCGCCTGCACCTCCAGCGCGGCGCTAGGAGCAAAGGCCGCGTCAGCGGTTCAGGGCTTCATGCAACTCATCGAGCGCCTCGCCGCCGACACCCGTGAACTCGCCCTCAATGAAACCGTCGATCGGGTGCTGAACGCCAGCGGCCTGCTCGAGCATCACCGCAAAGAAAAAGCCGAACGCGGCGAAGCGCGGGCCGAGAACCTGCTCGAACTCGTCTCTGCGGCTCGGGGCTTCGAGCCGGAGCGGGTGGACGGCGAAGACCTGCCGCCGCTCGAGGCTTTTTTGGCGCATGCCGTGCTCGAGTCTGGCGAGGGACAAGCCGAAGCTTGGGAAGACTGCGTGCAAATGATGACGCTGCACACCGCCAAGGGCCTGGAGTTTCCGGTGGTGGTGCTCGCGGGTCTCGAGGATGGTCTGTTCCCGCATCAGCGTTCGCTCAACGATCTCGACTCACTCGAAGAAGAGCGTCGTCTGGCCTATGTGGGTACTACCCGCGCGATGCAGCAGCTCTATCTCACCTATGCCGAACAGCGTCGTCTGCACGGCATCGACAGCTATGGTCAGCCCTCGCGCTTCATCAAGGAAATCCCCGAAGAATTGCTCGCAGAGGTTCGCCCCAAAGTGCAAACCGGTCGCGGCGCCGGCATGGGCCTCGGTGGCGGCTACGGTGGTGGCGGCTATGGCGGCGGCGGGGGGTATGGCAGCGGTTACGCCTCTGGCGCAGGTTTCGGCAAGGCCGGCATGACAGGCCGTGGCGGACCGACCGCGCTGCGCGACGAACCCGTGGCGCCCGGTCTGCGGCTCGGTGCTCGCGTGCGCCATGCCAAATTTGGTGCCGGTGTCGTACTGAATATCGAAGGTCAGGGTCCGCACGCGCGAGTACAAGTGAACTTCGAATCTGCCGGCAGCAAATGGCTGATGCTGCAATACGCCAATCTAGAGACGACCTGAGCAGCGCCCGCGGGTACACTGCCCTCTCCTCATGACTGTTTCTTCCTCAGGTACCGCGCGCGCACCGTCGCCGAGTTTCTTGCAGCGACTCGACGCGGCGATGACCGCCAGTCAATCGATGGTGTGCGTCGGTCTCGACCCCGAAATCGAGCGCTTTCCGGCGCATCTGCGCCACTCGCCGCGCGCCATCTATGAATTCAACCGGGCCATCGTCGATGCGACGGCCGACCTCGTCTGCGCCTACAAACCGCAGATCGCCCATTACGCCGCCGTTGGTGCCGAAGATCAGTTGCAGGACACCCTGCGCTACATCCGGGAGCGTGCGCCCGGCGTCCCGGTGATCCTCGACTCGAAACGCGGCGATATCGGCAGCACGGCCGAAAAATACGCTCGCGAGGCTTTCGAGCGCTACGGCGCCGATGCCGTGACCGTCAATCCGTATCTCGGCCGCGATTCTGTCGAACCCTTCCTCGCTTATGCGGACAAAGGGGTGGTGATTCTTTGCCGCACCTCGAATGCGGGTGCGCGCGAGCTGCAAGATCTCGAAATCGACGGTCGCAAGCTCTACCAAATCGTCGCCGAAAAAGTCGCGCAAGAGTGGAACACGCGCAGCAATTGCCTGCTCGTGGTCGGTGCAACCTACCCTGCCGAGCTCGCCGATATCCGCCAGCGCACCGGTGACATGAGCTTTTTGGTACCGGGCATCGGCGCGCAGGGTGGCGATGTCGAACAAGCCGTGCGCAGCGGTCGACGAGCAGACGGCCGTGGCCTCGTCATCAATTCTTCGCGCGGAATCATCTACGCTGGCTCCGGCGAGGACTTCGCTGCAGCGGCTCGGCGTGCGACACTCGAGCTGCGCGAGGCGATCAACGCCGTACGCTGAAACTTCGCTCGGGGGGATCCGATGCTGCGTCTGACCCGCTATCAGTGGATCGTGCTCTTTGCCGCTTGGTTGGGCTGGGGTTTCGATATCTTTGACGGTCTGCTGTTCAACTATGTGGCGCCGAACGCCATCCCGACCCTGCTGGGTTTGCCCATCGGCTCACCCGAGGCGCGCGCTGCCACGCTTTACTGGACCGGCCTCATTACCGCCATCTTCCTCGTCGGTTGGGCCGTGGGTGGTGTGCTGTTCGGACCGATCTCCGATCGTTACGGCCGCAAACGCGTCTTGCTCATCACCATGGTGCTTTATGCGGTCGGCACGGGTCTTTGCGCCTTCGTGACCAGCATCGAGCAGCTCATCGTCTGTCGCATCATCGCGAGCCTCGGCATTGGCGGTGAATGGGCGGCAGGCTGTGCGCTCGTGGCCGAAGCGGTGCCCGAAGACCAACGCGTCGAGGCTGGTGCGGTGCTATACACCGCTGCACCCTTCGGATTGTTTTTGGCTACTGGCATCAACGCGCTGATCGCCGGTCATTTTTTTGCTGATGTACCCGAAGTTTCATGGCGCTATGTGCTGGTCTTTGGTCTCATCCCGGCCGCCTTTGCTTTCTGGATCCGCACCTTTGTCAAAGAACCCGAGCGCTGGGAAACCGCCGCCGCAACTGCGCCACCACCCAAGTTGCGCGAAATCTTTGCCCCGGAGATCTGGCCACGTACTCGCAGCGCCTTGCTCATGGCCATGGTGGCTCTGCTCACATGGTGGAGCTGCAATGCCTTCATCCCGGTGGTCTCGGCAAATCTCGCGCAAACAGAAGCCTTGCAGCTCGGACTCGACAAAGCAGCCACCAGCGTGCTGATCGAATCATGGAAGACGCAGGCCACCGCGATCTTCAACACCGGCGGTCTGATCGGCACCCTGCTGACCATTCCGCTCGCCAAACACTGGGGTCGCAAACCGATGTTCGCGACCTACCTTGGTCTGTCGGCCGTGTCGCTACTCTGCACCTTCGGGCTCGACCTGCCGCCGCAAGCTCGGCTCTACATGTACTTTTTCATCGGTTTGAGCGTGTTCGGCATCTTCGGTGCCTTCACGTTCTACCTGCCGGAGCTGTTCCCGACACGACTGCGGGCCACGGGCTCCGGCTTCACGTACAACATCGGTCGCGTGGTTGCGGCGGGCGGTCCCTTTGTCGTGGGTTCGATCGCCGCGGCAGGCGCCGGCGACGCCAGCGTGGTGTTCAACACCTTGTTCATGGTCGGCTTTGTCCCGGTGATCGGTCTCTTGTGCATCGGCTGGGTCATCGAAACCCGCGGTCAAAAAATTCCGGACTGACCGGGGTAGCCGCGCATCGTGATGGATTGGATCGCCGACATCATCATCGGCCTCGTCGAGGGGCTGACCGAATTCCTGCCGGTATCGAGCACCGGGCACCTGGTCATCACGCGTGCCCTGCTCGATCTTGAAGAGCAGATCGGCTTTCGGCAGATGATCGTTGTCCAGGGGGCAGCGATCCTCGCCGTGTGCTTCGAATATCGACAGCGATTATGGTCGACGGCAATGACTCTGACCCATGATCGTAACTCGCGCCTGTTCGTGATCAATCTTTTTTTGGCCTTTCTGCCGGCAGCGGTCGCAGGACTCGCCTTCGAAGACACGATTCGCAGCGTGCTGTTTGCGCCCGTACCCGTGGCTATTGCGCTCGTGATCGGTGGCGTGCTGATTCTTTGGGCGGAGCGTCGGCCTCACGAGGAGCGCGTCACCACGCTCGAGCAACTGCAACCTGGGGACGCTTTTCGCGTCGGCCTTTTCCAAATGCTCGCGCTATTCCCGGGCACCAGTCGCTCGGCAGCGACCATTCTCGGTGGCTTGCTCACCGGGCTGTCGCGAAAGACCGCCGCCGAATTTTCTTTTTTTGTGGCAATTCCGGTGATGTTGGCGGCCACCGGCTACAAGTTGCTCGATGCCCGCGAGCCCATCACGCTTGATGAAGCGCGTTCGATCCTGATCAGCAGCGTTGCGGCCTTTATCGCAGCATTGATCGCGATCCGCTTCCTGATCCGCTACGTTAGTCAGCACTCGTTCGCGATCTTCGCGTGGTACCGGATCGTGTTCGGTGGTTTGATCCTGCTTACTTGGCAGATGGGCTGGGTGCAGTGGTAGCGCGTCCGAAGTCGGGGTAAGGCCCGAGCAACAACAACATGAGGCCGCCGACCACGAACATGGCGGCGGCGGCAAGCAGCATCGGATCGTAGCTCCCTGTCGTATCGCGCACCCAGCCATAGAGCGTCGGTGACAGCGCTGCCATCAGCCCGAAAGCCATGTATTGCACGCCATAGATCTGGCCATAACTCTTCATGCCGAAATATCGTCCGGCAAGATACGCGACGAGATCGGTCTCTGCGCCTGACGCAAAGCCCATCAAAAACGCCGCGAGTACGGCCATTTGAAAACCGAGCGGTGCATCGCCCATCAGCAACCAGCAGGAAAACGCCGGCAGACAAAGAATAGGCACGGTCACGAGCGGCGCCCAAAAACGATCAAGCAGCAAGCCGGTAATGATGCGTCCAGCAAAGATCGACAAGCCGAACACGCTGAGCACGGTGGCGATGCTGGTCGGCTCGAAATTGCGAGCTCGAAGCATCGAAGGCAAGTGCACCAAGGCACCGGCATAGGCCAAGGTCACGATCGCCACCGACAGCCAAAGGATCCAGAAGCGCGGCTCACGCATCGCCTCGCCGAGCGTACGGCCAGGCAGAGAGCCCGCTGCTCCGCTGCCGATGCCTTCGGGGCGTTCTTCGGGGCGCGGCTCCCGAAACCAAAGCAGACCGATCGGCAATGCAATCAGCAGCGGCAGCAAGGCAATCAAGGCATAGCTCGCACGCCAACCGAACTCGCTGATGAAGTACGTGGTGAGAAACGGCAGGATGATCGCCGAGATGCTGGTACCCACCAGCGTGATCCCGAGCGCCAGCCCGCGTTGTTTGAAGAACCAGAGATTGACAGCGCGCGACCAGGTGACCGGCGTCGAGCCGATACCGAACAGGCCGATCATCAGCCAGACCAAATAAAACGCCCACAGTTGCCCGGGGATGATCGCGAACGAGGCGAACGTCAGACCAAAAATGGCCAGCGAAGCGAGGGCTACCGGACGCACGCCATAGCGATCAGCCAACCAACCGAACACCGGCGCGAGAAACGCCGCGAGCATGCCGTAGATGGTGACGCCCAAACTGATCTCGGTGCGACTCCAACCGAACTCCTGCTGCAGCGGATCAATGAAGAAACCGATGGTGTTGAAAGGCAAAGGCGATGCACCAAACGCCACGCCCAACAGCGAAGCCACCAGCACTTTCCACCCCAAACTCAACTCGGAGGGGTTTTTAACCGTCTTCTCATCGGTTGCAGCGCTATTCATGCGCCAAATCATACCCCTACGCCCCTGTTCGGTGGACCGTGTTGGGAGTACCCTACGACCTCCATGAAGATCGTGATCCTCGGCGCCGGACAGGTCGGGCGCACGGCGGCTTATCAGCTCGCCCGTGAGGAGGGCAACGAAGTCACGGTCGTCGACACCAACGAAGAATTGCTGCGCGACCTGCAAGATCGCCTCGACATCCGCACGGTCGTCGGTAACGCCGCCTACCCTTCAGTGCTCGAAGCCGCTGGCGCCGAAAACGCCGATATTCTGGTCGCGCTCACCAGCTCCGACGAAGTCAACATGATGGCCTGCGAAGTGGCTTACACGCTTTATCGCACGCCCACCAAAATCGCCCGTATCCGCTCGCAGGAATACACGCGCCATCCCAAGCTTTTTGGCGCCGAGTCCTTGTCGGTCGATGTGTGGATCAGTCCGGAGCAGCTCGTTACCGAATACGTCGAGCGCCTCATCCGCTATCCGGGCGCGTTGCAAGTACTCGATTTTGCCGGCGGCAAAGTTCGACTGGTCGGTTTGTCGGCGCGCAAAGGCGGGCTGCTCGTCGGACAAGCGCTGCGCAATCTCAAAGAACACATTCCGAACACCGAGGCCCGTGTCGTCGCCATTTATCGTAACGGCCGCAGCGTGCAACCCGAAGGCAGCACCGTCATCGAAGATGGTGACGAAGTATTTTTTCTCGCTGCCAAAGATGACATCCGCCGTTTCATGGCCGAGATACGCAAGGAAGAAAAACCGGTGCGTCGCGTGGTCATCGCCGGTGGCGGTCATATCGGCTATTCGCTCGCGCGGCAACTCGAGACCAACAATCAGGTGAAGATCATCGAGCGCGACCCGAAACGCGCGAGGCGGATCTCCGAAAGTCTCGAGAGTGCGATCGTGCTCGAAGGCGATGCCGCCGACGAAGAACTGCTGGTCGAAGAAAACATCGACAGCTGCGACACTTTCGTTGCGCTGACCAACTCCGAAGAAGCGAACATTCTCTCGGCCATGCTTGCCAAACGCCTCGGTGCCGCCAAGGTCATGGCGCTCATCAACAAGCCTTCGTATGCCGATCTCATGCAAAGCGGCAGCATCGATGTGGCGCTGTCGCCGCAGACCATCACCATCGGCTCGCTGCTCACGCACGTCCGACGTGGTGACGTCGTGCAAGTGCACTCGCTGCGACGCGGTGCCGCCGAGGCCATCGAGGCCATCATTCATGGAGACCAGCGCAGTTCACGCGTGGTCGGCAAGCGCGTCGAAGATATCGCCTTGCCAGAAAGCGCCAAAATCGGCTGCATCGTACGCGGCGCTGAAGTGATCATGGCGCACCATGACACTGTCGTTCAGGCCGACGACCACGTCGTGCTGTTCATCACCGATCGCCGTCACGTCGATCAGGTAGAGCGGCTGTTCCTCGGCGAAACCGCCGGCAGACGCTAAGCGCGTCGCTTCGACCATGCTGGCGGTCGCTCATGTGCTCGGTCTGATGATGGCGTTCTTCGCCATCACCTTCATCATGCCGATGATTTGCTCGATCATCATGCAAGACGGCATGTTCATCGACTTCGCCATCGCCGCTGCCATCAATGTGACCCTCGGGCTCGTCATTGCCGGTCTCACCCGTCGTTACAAACGCGAACTCAAGGCGCGCGACGGTTTTTTGCTGGTGACTCTCGCTTGGGTGTTGATGTCGGGCTCGGCGACAGTGCCACTGCTCATTGCCCTGCCCGATCTCAGCTTCACCGACGCCTATTTCGAAGCCACCTCAGGGCTGACCACGACCGGCGCAACCGTACTTACGGGTCTCGACGCTTTGCCACCGTCGATCAATCTTTGGCGTCATGCCCTGCACTGGTTTGGCGGTCTGGGCATCATCGTGCTCGCGGTCGCCATCCTGCCCTTGCTCGGTGTTGGCGGTATGGCGCTCTATCGGGCCGAGACGCCTGGACCCATCAAAGATGAAAAACTCACGCCGCGAATCACTGAAACGGCAAAAGTTCTTTGGATCACCTATGGCGGAATGACTTTGGTCGGCATCATAGGTTTGCGCCTGGCCGGTATGGGTTGGCTGGACGCCATCTGCCACAGTTTTTCAGCCATGGCGCTCGGCGGTTTTTCCACCAAGGATGCGAGCATCGGCCACTTCGATTCACAGATGATCGAGTTGGTGCTGATGTTCATCATGCTGGCGGCCGCCCTGAACTTTTCGCGTCATTTCATGGCGATTCGCCTGCGGTCGTTCTCCCCTTATCGACAAGACCCCGAGGTGCGCGCGGTGCTCACTGTACTCGGCGTCAGCGTACTGGGTGTTGCGCTGCTGCTGACAGTCCACGAGACCTTCGACGGCTTTTTGATTTCTTTGCGGCACGCCGCGTTCACGGTGGTTTCGGTCGCGACCACCACCGGATTTTCAGGCGAGACTTACGACCATTGGCCCGTTTTTGCGCCGATGTGGATGCTATTCCTGTCTTGCGTGGTCTGCAGCACCGGCTCAACGGGTGGCGGCATCAAGATGTTTCGCGCGCTGTTGTTGGTGCGTCAGGCACAGCGTGAAATGAAGCAGGTCGTGCATCCTTCCGCCGTGCTGCCGATTCGCGTTGGCAGCCAAGTGATTCCCGAGCGCATCATTGCCTCGGTACTGGCGTTCATTTTCCTTTACTTCATGACGATCGCCGTACTGACTTTCCTGTTGTTGCTGTCTGGAGTGGAGATCGTTTCGGCGTTCTCATCCATCGTGGCCTGCGTGAACAACCTCGGTCCAGCGATCGGACCCACCGGCCCTTCGGGCAATTATCAAGGCTTCACGGATTTCCAGACCTGGGTTTGCACCGTCGCGATGCTGCTTGGTCGTCTCGAAATTCTCAGCGTGCTCGTGCTTTTTTCGCCGGCGTTCTGGCGGAAGTAGCTCAATACCGCCAACTGCGCGTATCTGCGCCCTTGGGAGCGGTCATCAGCATGCGCTCGGCGGCCCAAGGCAGCACCATCTGCGGATAACGTAGTCGCGAATAAGCGTTGGCGCGGGTGTGGTCGCCGTTCCAGCAATGCTCGTCGCGGTCGCCGTAGTCGATGACGGCATCAGCCGCAGGCTCGGCGCTGCGCAGAAATTCTTCGACGGCATAGACGGCGTTGTTCAGGTAGTAGTTATCCATGTCGCCGACGTAGAGGCGCAGCTTGCCGCGCAGCTTCGGTCCGAGCGTTGCCCAGTCACGACGCAGGATGTGTCCGAGGTCGTAGTTGTCGCGCCAGTGGGCTGCGGTCACCGGGTCGATCTCGCCAGTGAGACGATCCCAGATGCGCCGCGGATAACCGTCTTCGCCGACCGGTGAATAGACCGATTCCCACACATCCCATTGATCGCCGCTGCGGCCTTTGGTGCCGAGTGCGTACTCCCAAAGATTGTTTTCTTCGATGGTGGTGTCGATGTGGCCGAGCCAGTTGCGATGCGCGGGACGCGGCGTGCGCTTGAAGCGATTCGGCATGTAGTAAGCGTTTTTGTCCTCGTAGATGTTCACCGTCATGTAGTGACGGAAGTCGATCGGATCGGGGCAGGCGATCCAGGCGCCGTTGTAATCCTCGGGATAGAACATCTGCACGGCCATCGCGATCCAGCCGCCGGTGCTGCCACCGAAAACGAAGCGTGCCCAACCCTGACCGATGCCGCGAAAGCGCTTTTCGATCTCGGGAATGAGTTCGTACTGGATGGCGTCGCCGTATGGACCGTTGTTCGCCGAGTTGACGCCGTAGGAGTCGTCGTAAAACGGTGTGGGGTGCTGGATCTCGACCAGCAGCACACGCGGGAAGCCCTTGCCGGTCCAGGCCTGGAAGAATTCCCACTCGAGCTGCTGCTGGATGCGGTTATAGCCCGCGAGTTTGAAGCGCTTGCTGTAGTCGGGTTTCAGGTCGGGGTCGGGCGGTGTCTCGCGCCAGCTCGAAGGCGCAGACGGAAAGTGGCCGTGGTTGATCACGAGCGGATAGCGCGCATCCGGATGGTCGTTGAAACCCTGCGGCAGCGTGACGAAGGCGCCGAGGTACATGTCGCGACCCCAGAACTTGGAGAGCCGCTCACTGCGGATGCGCACATATTTGACCCAGGGCGTTTCCTGGAATTGCGGCAGCGGCGGAATCACCTCGCTGAGCACGAGCTTGGGCAGCGGGCTCGCGTTGAGCGGTCCGCGCCAGCGCAGCAGCGTGGGTCGTGAGTAGAGATTGCCGGGCTTCTCGCGCCACTGCTGACCTTCGCCCTTGTCGGGCGGCAGCTTGAGCACTCGACCGTCGCCCAGACGGAAAGTCTCGTAGCGGTTGAGGAAGGCCTGCACGCGATAGTCGCCGGGTGGCAGATCTGCGAGGGATCGCACCGGAAATCCAAAAGCCGCTTCGTCGACTTTTCGGCTGCTGCCGGGCCGCCATCCTTCGACATCCAGGCCAAAGAACGGGATCGCCTCGGCGTCCCAATTGACGAGGAAGCGGGGTTCTTGAGTCGGCGACTGATCAGCCGGCGCGAAGATCAGCAACAAGCGACCGTATTGGGGACCGTCGCGGAATCCGGTGGGCAGCTGTACCTCGAAGCCGGTGGCTGCGACAGCCGGGGTCGAGGTGGCGGCCGCAGCGGGGTGAAGCGAGGCGGTGAGCAGGGTGGCACCGAGTAGGGCCACGGCGAGGAGTCGGAGCGGTTGGGGAATACGCATAACCCTCGATCCTACGCCGGGCTCGGCTCGGAGGAACCTGCCGATACAAGGGCATCCAACGTGATTTGCAGATTCACATAGAATCGCGCCCCTACGTATGCAGTACGCAGACACATTCGAGGTCATCGTGGTGGGTGGCGGCCATGCCGGCACCGAAGCCGCGCTGGCGGCTGCGCGCATGGGGCGGCGGACGTTGCTGCTGACCCAGAGCATCGAGACCTTGGGGCAGATGAGCTGCAACCCCGCCTTCGGCGGCATCGGCAAGGGGCATCTGGTCCGCGAGATCGATGCGCTCGGTGGGGCCATGGCGCGGGCTGTCGACCGGGCCGGCATCCAGTTTCGTACCCTTAATGCCAGCAAGGGTCCGGCCGTCCGCGCCACCCGTGCACAGGCCGATCGGCTGCTCTACCGGAAGGCCGTCCGCGGGGTCCTCGAGAACCAGCCGAACCTGTCGCTCTTTCAACAAGAGGTGGCAGATCTCGTGGTCGAAAACGGGCGTGTTCGCGGGGTCGTGACGATCAGCGGAATCCGCTTCGCCGCGCCCGCGGTGGTGCTCACAGTCGGGACCTTTTTGGCGGGTCGGATCCACGTCGGTCTCGACCAGCATTCCGGGGGTCGTGCGGGCGATCCGCCGTCCAACGCGCTGGCCGCCAGACTGCGCGAATTGCCGCTGCGGGTAGGGCGCTTGAAGACGGGTACGCCGCCGCGGATCGATGGTCGCAGTCTCGATTACAGCGTCATGGCGCCGCAGTACTCCGACGATCCGCTACCTGTGTTTTCATTCCTCGGGCGAGCCAATGAGCATCCTCAACAGGTTCCGTGTTTCATTACTGCAACAAATGAGCGCACTCATGAGCTGATACGCTCGGGCTGCGATCGCTCGCCGATGTTCACCGGCAAGATCGAAGGCGTGGGTCCGCGCTACTGTCCCTCGGTCGAAGACAAGGTCCATCGCTTCGCCGACAAGGACTCGCATCAGGTGTTCGTGGAACCCGAAGGGCTCTCGACCCACGAGGTCTATCCGAACGGCATTTCGACCAGCCTGCCGTACGACGTCCAGGTCGAATTCGTGCGCTCGATTCGCGGTTTCGAACAGGCCCATATCACCCGTCCCGGCTACGCCATCGAGTACGACTTTTTCGACCCGCGCGACCTGCATGGCTCACTCGAAACCAAGGTGATCGGTGGCTTGTTTTTCGCCGGTCAGATCAACGGCACGACGGGCTACGAAGAGGCGGGTGCGCAGGGCATCGTCGCCGGCATCAATGCCGCGCGGCAGGTCCGTGACCAAGCGGCCTGGGTGCCCTCGCGGGCCGAGGCCTATCTTGGGGTGCTGATCGACGATCTCATCACCCGCGGTGCCCCCGAGCCCTATCGCATGTTCACGAGCCGAGCCGAACACCGGCTGCTGCTGCGCGAGGACAATGCCGACCTGCGACTCACCGAGCAGGGGCGTGAGCTTGGACTCGTGGATGACGAGCGCTGGACCTTTTTCTGTCGCAAGCGTGACGCCGCCGAGGCCGAGGTCGGGCGGCTCTCAGGACTGCGGACCAAGGGCGTCACTGCCTTCGAGCTGTTGCGTCGACCGGAGGTCGGTTACGACGACCTGCCGGGTCTCGAGGCGAACCCCATGGCCAGCCTCGCCGCACTGGACGACCGACTACCCGCCGCCGTCCGCTTGCAAGTCGAAGTGCGGGCGAAGTACTCGGGATACATCGAACGCCAGCAAGACGAGATCGACCGTCAGCGCAAACACGAAGAGCTGCCTCTGCCGCAGGACCTCGACTACGGCAACGTGGCAGGGCTCTCGAATGAAGTCCGGCAGCGGTTGACGGCCGCGCGACCCGACACCCTCGGCCAAGCCTCGCGCCTGCCGGGCATCACGCCGGCCGCAGTCTCGGTGCTGCTGGTACACCTCAAACGCCGAACGGCTTGAGGGTAGGCGGCCAATCTATTTGATATGCGGCGGATAGCCGCGGCGGCCAAGCCCGGTCGGCGGACCTTTGGCCAAGGGCCGACGCAGCGCTTTGGCTGTCCACTCCTGACCCTCGATCTGCGGTGGAACATCCATCGCAAAAGCACCCCAGGTCTCTACCCGCTTGTTGCTTGACTCCCAGCCGGGCGGCAACTTCAGGTAGTCAGGTGCGTGCTTTTCGATGTAGGCCAACACTTTCGGCGGAACCTCGGCGGTGCCGGGCAGACCTTTGTGTGAATGCATCCGCCCGAACAGCATCGCGCCCCGCAAATCCGGCGCGGCCTTGCCCATCCGCATCCACGGCCAACACTCCGAGAGTCGCGAGAACCCGGCGCGCATTCGTGCCGTCGGTAGACCGCGATCCTGCACCTCGGTGAGCGAGGCGAACATCGTGAAATGTTCCGAGGGCGTGATGCGCTTTCCGGTCGAGTAACTCGGCCAGGCCTCCGGGGTCACCGGATTGGTGTACTCGTGTGCGTAATCCCACTCGAGCATTAAATCGTCGCCACAGCGTGAGAACGGCAGGTGAAAGGGATAGCGCCCGTCGGCATCCGGAAAGACCGTGTCTTCGTTCATTACGGTGGGAGAGTCGCCCGCTGCTCCATACATGAACTTGGGTACTTCGGTCGTGAGCGTGCCAGCGATCAAATCGTTGTAGAAGTGATAAACCTCGCAGCGCTCGCCGGTGATCGGGTTGTCCCAATACTCGAGAATGTCGCCCGTGCGCAGATCAGTGAAATAGCCGGTCTCACGCGATTTGATGCGCAGCAAACCGCGCGGGTCATGCTCGGCGAGCAGCACACCCGTGCCGGTGTAACCGAACACAGGCAGCAAGCGCTTACCCGGCAATTTGAGATACATGAGCCCGTGAAACCCGCCGATGACGGGTTCGCCGTACCCCGACCAGATCTTGCCGAAGGCGTAGAGGTTGTCGATGGGATTGGTGAAGTCGAGTGCTGGCGAGCGCAGGCCTGCAGGCATGCTCGTTGCCGCGAGCTGCATGCTCATCATGCCGCCGCCGAGCAGGCCGCCGCCTAACATCGCAAGCGCTTGCCGGCGGCCGACCAATGCGTCCTTCAACAACATCGATGAAGTCATGGCGTATCCTCACTGACAGCACTCAACCTGGAGCGCCTTTCGCGAGATTCGTCTGCACCATGAACATGATCAATCCTCAAGAATCCAACGTCCGTGCACTGCTCGCCCGTCGGCCGACGGGGGCGCCCGTTGCCGAAGACTTCAGCATCGTCCAGGAAGCGCCCGCCGCGCTCGCCGACGGTGAGCTGCGCATCCGCGGTGAATGGTTGTCGCTCGACCCCTACATGCGCGGTCGCATGAACGACGGCAAGTCCTACGTGAAGCCGGTCGATATCGGTGCAGTCATGTGCGGCGAAGTGGTGGGTCGCGTGGTCGAATCGCGCAATGCCCAGTTCGCGGTCGGCGATCAGGTTGCCGGCGATCTCGGCTGGCAGACGCTCGCCGTCTCGAACGGTCAGGGTTTGCGCAAGCTGATGCCTAATGTGCCCGCCGCGGCACAACTGTCGGTATGCGGCATGCCGGGCGTCACGGCCTGGTGCGGGCTGTTGCTCATCGGCGAACCGAAGCCGGGCGAGACCGTGGTGGTCTCCGCCGCGGCGGGTGCCGTCGGCAGCGTGGTCGGCCAGATCGCCAAGCTCAAAGGTTGCCATGTCGTGGGTATTGCCGGTGGCGCCGACAAGTGCCGCTATGTCGTCGATGAACTCGGCTTCGACGCCTGCATCGACTACAAAGCCGGTCGGCTGCGCGAAGATCTCAAGGCGGCGACTCCGAAGGGCATCGATGTTTATTTTGACAACGTGGGCGGCGACATCCTCGATACCGTGCTCGCCCGCATGAACCCGTTCTCGCGCTTGCCAGTCTGCGGACTGATTTCGCAATACAACGCCACCGAACTTCACGGTCTGCGAAACTTTCGCTCTGTGCTCGTCAATCGCATCAAGATTCAGGGCTTCATCGTGTTCGATTTCCGCGAACACTACCCACGCGCCATCGGCGAACTCGCGACATGGCTCGCTGAGGGCAAGCTCAAATATCGCGAGACTATTGCGCAAGGCCTGCGCGCGGCGCCCGCGGCCTTCATCGGTCTTTTGAATGGTGCGAATCTCGGCAAGCAGCTGGTAAAACTTTGACGTCTTCGACCTCGAGGAATATCCGATGACTGAGACACCGAGCATGGTTCGTGCCGACGGCACTTATCCCGTGGCCACTTTGCGTCAGGAGGCCATCACCGTCGGCGTGGTGCAGACCCGCGTCAACGGCGTCGATGGTGCAAACCCCGGACCGGGTTTGCGACGCAACATGGATTATTTTCTCGAGTCGATCGATATCGCGCAGGGCTACGGCGGGCGTTGCGACCTGCTGCTGTTCCACGAGTTTCCGATCACCGGCTTCACCAACTGGACGCGCGAGCAGCATTACGCGCTCTCCATCGAAGTACCGGGACCGGAACTCGAAGAAATCGCCAAAAAAGCAAAGCAGTACAACTGCTATATCGTCTTCGGCACCTACGCCAAAGATCCGGTGAACTGGCCGGGGCATATCCTGCACCTGATGGTGATGTGTAAACCGGACGGCAGCGTCGTATCGCACTGGAAGCAGCGCAACGTACGCGGCATGTTCCCGGGCTCGGAGCAGTACACCTCGGTGATCTACGACGTGTACGACCGTTTCGTCGAGATGTATGGGCTGGATGCCGTGATCCCGGTCGAGCGCACCGACATCGGCAATATCGCGATGTCGGCGGTGCAGTTCGAGCCGGAACTGTTCCGCTGCATGGCATTCAAAGGCGCCGAGATCATTTGTCGAGTAGCGACCGGTGGCTTCGAGTGGGACGACATGAAGCTCACGTCGTACCACAATAGCCTCTACACCCTGATCACCAACAATTCGGTGTCAACCCACGAACGCAACCCGGGTTTCTTCGAGGACACTGGCTATGGCGGCCCCGGCCGTTCGTCAATCTTTGGTCCGCGCGGTGTGGTGCTGGCCAAGGCAGGCCCGTTCGAGACCCGCGAGATTGCGCGCATCCCGATCGCCGAGTTCCGTGCCAAGCATCGCATTCCCGATCTGCATTTGAGTCTCTACAAGCCGGTGCTCGATCAGTATGTCGAGCGCTACGCACCGAACGGTTACCTCGATTATCTCCCCAAAGACAAGCGCGAGGCCTTCCAACACTTCGTCAAGCGGGCGAAGTGGCAGCACTACTGGTAGCACGCCGGTGTGGCTAGGCGGGCGCGCTCAGGTCGGTACCTCGGCGAGACCGCAGAGCGAGAACTTGCGACCGATATCGTGTTCGCGGAGCAGTGCGCCGGTTTCGACGTCGCGCTGCTGCAAGATGCCCTCAAAAAAATTGCTGAGCCAGAAGCGCGTCGGGTCCTGTGACAATTGCAGTCGCGACCAGCCGCGGCGCTCGGTAATATCATAGGTCTTGAGCTGCGAGCCGTCCGCCGCGAAGATCGCGGCGCCGTTGCCGGTCGCCATCAACACGCGACCATCCGGCGTGCATGCCAAACCGTAGGTTCCGCGCGGGTCGTCTGCACCCAGTACCAACAGATCATCGAGCTGCCGGCGTGCTGCGAGGTCGTAACGCATCACTCTGCGGCCGGTCTCGGACACGTAAATCAGCGTCTGCCCATCCGCTGCGAGCGTCATGTGGGTCACGGCATGGAAGCGAAACTTGCCGCCGTCGGTCTCCCGAGCACCAGCTGGGGACTACTGATCTCCCAAGGCACGGCCACACTCGATACTGCACCGTGGCTGCTGCTGATTCCCGCCGGGTTTCTCGCAGCAACAATGTTCGCCTTCAATTTCATCGGCGACGGGCTGCGCGACGCGCTCGATCCCAGGTCTCGCTGACAGTCACGGCACGCAACTTGGGTTGTGCCAGAATCGATCCTGGTTCAGGGAGTTCGACTGATGGCTCAAATATCGAATGAATTCACTCGCGGTTGGCGTCCCCTGCTCGCCGCAGGCATCGGGACCGGCGCAGGCGTCACCGGTCTATCGTTCTACGGCTTCGGCGTCTTCGTGCTGCCGCTGGTTGCGGCCTTTGGCTGGACGCGCGGCGAAGTCTCTGCGGCTGCCAGCTTCCTCATTTTGGGCTCAGCCATCACTGCGCCCATCGTTGGCTCGGTCATCGATCGCTTCGGAACGCGTCGCGTCGGCATCGTGTCGCTGCTGGCTCTGGCTGCAGCCTATGCGGCACTGACCACGCTGCAGGGCTCGCTCGCGATGTTCTACGTATCATGGCTGCTATTGGCTTTGCTCGGTGGCGGCACCACCCCCGTCGTCTGGACGCGGACGGTCAATCTTTGGTTCGATCGCGGGCGCGGTCTCGCCTTGGGTCTTGCTCTCGCAGGGTCCGGCATCGCCAGCATGCTCGCGCCGCCGCTGCTCACGCGAGTGATTGCCGATTACGGTTGGCAGACAGCGTATCTCGCCATGGGTGCGTTCCTGTTGATCGTCGCGACACCACTAGTGGCTTTGCTGCTCGATGAGCGACCTGCAGATCGCCTCGAGGCCAGCGATAAAGACTCGACCTCGTCGAGCCACACCTCGGCGGCGAGCGCCTTGCCTGGCGTAGAGTTTGCCGATGCGCGGCGCAGCGTCACCTTCTGGAAAATCGGCATCGGTTTTTTCTTTGTCTCGGCCGTCGTTGCCGCGCTCATCATCAATCTCGTACCGTTGTTGATCGACCGCGGACTGACGCCGACGGCAGCGGCAGCCACCGCCGGCATGATGGGTATCGCGGTGCTCATCGGGCGGGTGGCCACCGGATACTTGCTCGATCGTTACTCCGCCTCAGCGATCGCAGGCCTCGTGCTTGGCAGCTGTGCGCTAGGCTGCGTGGTGCTCGCCATACCCGATTCATCCGGCTGGATGCTGACGATCAGCGTGCTTTCGCTCGGTCTCGCCGCGGCTGCCGAGGTCGATCTCGTGGCCTATCTTTCCAGCCGATTCTTTGGTCTGCGCGCTTACGGCAAAATCTACGGTTGGCAGCTCACCAGTTTTTATCTTGGCGCAGCCGCCGGACCGCTTGCTGCAGGTTTGGCCTTCGATGCGTTCGGCAGTTACACACCGATGCTGGCGTTCGCAACCGCTGCTCTGCTCATGGGCGCCATGGTGATGGCAACGCTCGGTAAGCCACGCTACGCCGCTAGCGGCTGACGGAAAATCAGTCGCGACGCTTGTTGCGAAAGTGAACGACGAACACGACGATCGCGACGAGCCCCGTGATCCAGTGCGCAAGCGAAGTCCATGACCGCCACGCGTCACTGCCCAAGTAGTACAGAGCGCAACCACTGATCGTCAGCCAGACCAATACGCCGAACAGCGTACCGCCCGTCGGCTTGCGAACGCCGGCTTTCCAGCCGCGCACGACGTGATCGGACCACAAGCTACCGAATAGCCACACGGCTGCAAAAGAAAAGACGGCGTGTGCGATCAGCCACCCCTGTTGTTGCGGATGCGGATTGTCAAAACCGAAGGCATCAACCACGCGCACAAAATAGTGGAATACGAGCCATACCGCTCCGGTCAGCCAGGTGCCGAACGCAACGCTGTGCAACACTCGCCGACGACCCGGCGGCAAGACGCCCGTGCGTACTGCGGTTCGCTGCGCATTGACCGACCCGTCACTCAAATTGGTTACCCG
>Ga0194118_10001962_pt1 | contig 27479 bp, 25 predicted proteins | sample TA2MahsurfametaG_2_FD_148662 | JGI IMG/M metagenome (GOLD analysis project Ga0194118, IMG submission 148662) | Freshwater microbial communities from Lake Tanganyika, Tanzania - TA2015013 Mahale N5 surface | ecosystem: Environmental > Aquatic > Freshwater > Lake | place: Tanzania: Lake...
CCTTATATAGATTCTTATGGTAATTCACTTGTAGAAGAAGCATTAGAAGCTTTAGAGAAACAATTTGAACAGTGGAAAAAAGAATTAAGTCCTGAAGACTACCAGTTAAGAATATCCCAGCATCCAAGAAATATTAAAGAAGCTTTTGATCATAGATCTGTATCTGTTTTCCCTACACATTTAGTAGCTGCACAAGAAAGAAGAATTTTAGATAAAGAATATGCATATGAATTCTTGGATATCATGACAGATGAAAATGGAAAACCCATAGTTAAAGAAACTAATAAAAGACCTATTATGGAGTTTCCTATTTCTAAAAAAACAGAGGATAAAACAGGTGTACTTGTTGTATGGGAAAGACCTATTAAAGATCCTGTTTTTGGACAGTATTATGCATCTATTGACCCGGTGTCTGAAGGCAAGACAACTACCTCAGAATCACTGTGTTCAATATATGTAATGAAAGCTCCTGTTGAAGTAACTAAAGTTTCAGGCACAGAAACAGAAACTTATATAGAACAAGATAAAATTGTGGCGGCATGGTGTGGTAGATTTGATGATATTAATAAAACCCATCAGAAGTTAGAACTTATTATAGAATGGTATAATGCATGGACAGTGATAGAAAATAACATATCTCTTTTTATACAGTATATGATATCTAGAAAAAAACAAAAATATCTAGTGCCAAAGAGTCAAATACTTTTTCTAAAAGATCTAGGAGCTAATGCTAATGTGTTCCAGGAATACGGCTGGAAAAATACAGGTACTCTTTTTAAAGCTCACCTTCTTAGTTATGCTATAGAATATACTAAAGAGGAATTAGATGTTGAAACAAAAACAGATGGTACTATTGTTAGAACTAAGTATGGTATTGAACGTATACCAGACCCCATGTTACTTAAAGAAATGAGAGAATATGCTGAAGGAGTAAACGTGGATAGGCTAGTTTCATTTTGTGCTTTAGTTGCATTTATGAAAATACAACAATCTAATAGAGGATATTCTAAAAGAACAATAATGGATGATGCAGCTAAAAACTTGCAAAAGTCAGAAAATTTTTTTAAATTAAATAATAGTCCGTTCCGGCATATGGGTAAATCTTATTATAAAGGAATGCAAGGAGTTAAAAGATCTCCTTTTAAAAATTTTAAATAAAAGTTATGCAAGTATATAATGCGTTACAACTAAAAAAAGGAGCTAAGGTAGAACAGAACCGCATGGGTAGTATTACACAACCTTTGCAGTTTGTCCCAAAAACTGATAAAAATGAAGAGTGGGCAGCTTGGAATTTAGACTGGTTAGAATGGAATGGTCTAAAACAAATAAGAAGAAATGCAAGAAGATTGCTCAAAAACTATAAACTTGCAAAAGGTATTATAGATAAAACAGACTATATTGTTGAAGAAGATAATGAGTATAGAGACATTGTAGAGATTCTTACCAAAGAAGATGCTTCTGCACTTGAGTTAAAATTTTATCCTATAGTTCCAAATGTAATTAATGTTCTAGTAGCTGAATTTGCTAAAAGATCAACTAAACTTACATACCGTGCTGTTGATGAATTCTCATATAATGAGATGCTTGAGCAAAAACAAAAGATGGTTGAAGAAACTCTAATGGCAGATGCTCAAGTAAAGCTTACTGCAGCTTTATTAGAACAAGGTTTAGATTTAGCATCACCAGAGGCTCAAGAACAACTTAATCCAGAAAAACTAAAAACTCTTCCTGAAATAGAACAATTCTTTAAGAAAGATTATAGATCTATGATTGAAGAATGGGCTACACATCAACATAAAGTAGATGTTGAAAGATTTAGAATGGATGAGTTAGAAGAAAGAGGTTTTCGTGATATGTTAATTACAGATAGAGAATTCTGGCATTTTCATATGATGGAAGATGACTATCTAGTAGAACTCTGGAACCCAGTAGTAACATTCTATCATAAGTCTCCTGATAATAGATATATATCTGAAGGTAATTGGGTAGGTAAGATAGATATGCTTACAGTAGCTGATGTTATAGATAAGTATGGTTACATAATGACAGAAGAGCAGTTAGAAGCTCTAGAAGCTGTATATCCTATTAGATCCGGTGGTTATATTGTAGGTGGTTATCAAAATGATGGTAGTTACTATGATGGTACCAAATCTCATGAATGGAACACTAATATGCCTTCACTTGCATACAGACAATACACTACTGCAGTAGCAGGATCTGTAATGGATGGCGGAGATATTATAAATCAAATACTATCAGAAGGTGAAGATTACTTTGATCAAGGTACTGCATATTTATTAAGAGTAACTACAGGTTACTGGAAATCACAGAAAAAAGTAGGTCATTTAACTAAGGTTGCTGATAATGGAGAAGTAACAACAGAAATAGTAACAGAAGATTACAAGATAACTGATAAAGCTATTTATGATACTAGACTTTTTAAAAATAAAACAAAAGATAATATCATATTTGGTGAACATATAGATTGGATCTGGATTAATGAAGTTTGGGGTGGTATAAAAATTGGACCAAATATTCCATCATTTTGGGGTATGAATAACCCAGGAGGATTCTCACCTATTTATATTGGTGTAGATAGAAACCATATAGGCCCTCTTAAATTTCAATTTAAAGGAGACAGTACTTTATATGGTTGTAAGCTTCCAGTAGAAGGTTCTGTTTTTTCTGATAGAAATACTAAGTCAACAGCACTTATTGACTTGATGAAGCCATACCAGATTGGATATAACATTGTCAATAATCAGATAGCTGATATACTAGTTGATGAACTGGGTACTATCATTATGCTTGATCAAAATACTTTACCAAGACACTCATTAGGAGAAGACTGGGGTAAAAATAATTTGGCTAAAGCATATGTTGCAATGAAGAATTTCCAGATGTTACCATTGGATACTTCTATTACAAACACAGAGAATGCATTAAACTTCCAACATTTCCAAAAACTAGATCTATCTCAGACAGAAAGATTAATGTCTAGGATACAGTTAGCTAATCACTTTAAACAGCAGGCCTATGAAGTAATTGGTGTTAATCCACAAAGAATGGGACAACAATTATCTCAGATGACTGCTACTGGAGTAGAACAAGCGGCTGCTGCTTCTTATGCCCAAACAGAAATGTTCTTTATACAGCACTGTGATTATTTAATGCCAAGAGTACATCAAATGAGAACTGACCTAGCTCAGTACTATCATTCTACTAAACCATCTACTAGATTAACCTATATTACTAGTAATGATGAGAAAGTAAACTTTCAAATAAATGGAACTGATTTATTGTTAAGAGATCTAAATATATTTGCTTCTACTACAGCAAACCATAGATCTGTACTAGAACAGTTAAAACAATTAGCAATGACTAATAATACTGCTGGAGCAAGTATCTATGACTTAGGTAGAATAATACAATCAGATAGTATTGGTCAACTTAATAATGTTCTCAGAGATTCAGAATCTAAAGTACAAGCTCAAAAACAATCTGAACTACAACAACAGCAGCAAATGCAAGAACAACAATTACAAGCACAAGCTGAAGAAGGAAAACTTAAAAGAGATCATGAAGCTATGGAAGCTGAGAAGAATAGACAGAAAGATATTCTTATTGCAGAAATTAAAGCTGCTGGATACGGCTCTATGGCAGATGTTAATAAAAATGAAATGTCTGATTTCCAAGATGCTATGAAAGATATCAGACAAAGTGAACAGTATGAACAACAAACAAGTTTACAAAGAGAAAAACAAGTAAATGAAAATACTAGACAGAATCAAAAAATGAGTATTGAAAGAGAAAAAATACAAGCACAAAAAGAAATAGCAGATAAGCAGTTACAGATAGCAAGAGAGAACAAAAATAAGTTTGATTTTAAATCTAGTAAAGATAAAAAATAAACTTAGCTATATAATGCAAAAAAGTTGCTGTAGTATTTTAAATTTTTCAAGTTTATTTTGTATATTAAAGTATAACCATTAAAAAACCAACAAATGGAAGAAACCAACAAAAAGCCTGATGAACAGGTACAACAGTCTACAACGGTAGACCAAGTAGATGTAAATATTGATGAATTATTTGGGATACCCGGAGCAGAAAATGTAATGTTACCTTCTGATTCTGAAAAACCAGAAAAGAAAAATTTATTTACAAAAGAAGAAACAGATTTTACGTTCCTTGACAAAACTGCTCCTGAAGATAAAACTGAAGAAGCAGAAAAGAAAAAAGAGGTTGAAGAAACTATTGCTGAATTAAATGATCTTATCTCTCAAGAAGAAGATGCAGGTAATAAAGGTAGACCTAAAGTAGATAAATCAGGTCTTGCTGAGTTAGCTCTAAAAATGATTGAAGAAGGAACTCTTATTCCTTTTGATGATGAGAAACCTTTAGAAGAATATACTACTAAAGATTTTAGAGAATTATTTGAAGCTAATTTCCAAGAGAGAGAAGCTGAAGTAAGAAAAAATACTCCAAGAGAATTTTTTAATTCTTTACCTGAAGAACTTCAAGTAGCTGCTAAATATGTAGCTGATGGAGGACAAGATCTTAAAGGTTTATTTAGAACACTTGCTCAAGTAGAAGAAATGAGACAGCTTGATCCATCTGATGAATATGATCAAGCAGAAATTGCAAGACAGTATTTATATGCTACTAATTTTGGAACAGCTGAAGAAATAGAAGCTGAAATTCAAGATTGGTCTGACATAGGTAAATTAGAACAAAAAGCTAATCAGTTTAAGCCTAAGTTAGATAGAATGCAAGAAGAAATTATTGCAAGACAATTAGCTGAACAAGAAGAAAGAAAAGAACAGCAACAACAACAAGCAAAAGCATATACAGATAATGTATATAATACTCTTGCAGTTGGTGAGCTTGGTGGAATTAAGATTGATAAAAAAACCCAGAGTCTTTTATACTCAGGATTAGTTCAACCAAATTACCCTTCAATCTCCGGAAAACCTACAAATTTATTAGGCCATCTCCTAGAGAAGTATCAATTTGTGCAACCAAGACATGATCTTATTGCAGAAGCACTTTGGTTACTTGCTGATCCAGATGGTTATAAAAATAAAGTAAAGGATCAAGGAACTAAAAAAGCTGTAGAAGATACAGTAAGAAAATTAAAAACAGAAGAATCTAGAAAGACTGGTTCTTCAAGCTATGAAGAGCCTGAAGAAACAAGAAGAGCTAGTAGACCTTCACAACAAAGAACCATCTCAAGAGCTAACATGTTCAAGAGATTTTAATTAGTAACAATTTAAATAACAAATAAAAATGGCAACTCCAGTTTTAAACAATGGTATCTTTCTACGGGATACAGCCTATGCGGCAAGTTCACACGTAGACTCTTACCACTTGGTTAACATGTTGAAGGATGCAGAACCAATGGATCTAGGTCCAGTGGACCTTTGGGCTATGGCTCAGAAGGTTGAAATGCCTCTTTACCAAATGTCTAGCTTTGGTGGTAAAAATGTAATTATGGTAGATAATGCTCGTGGAGAGTACAGATGGCAGACTCCTGTATCTGTAGATCTTCCTTACATTATTGAAGATATTGAACCAGACAATGAGTTCAAAGGTGTAGATGGTGGTACTTTCCGTATCAAAATCAGCAAAAGAGAATTTGGTCATGGTGATATCATTACTTATGATAAGTATAATGGTGTTGAGATGTACATTACAAATGAAGATATCTTACCAATTGGTGATGGATTCATCTATACTGTACAACTTGTAAATAATGACAATTATAAATATCTTGAGAATAAGTATTTATCAAATGGTACTAAAGTATTCCGTAAAGGTTCTGCTAGAGGTGAGTATGGTGAAAGATTTTCTGACATCATCACTAATGCAGGTTTCCGTGAATTCTACAACTTTGTAGGTGGTGCTGAAGCTCACGTACATTATTCTATCTCATCACGTGCAGACTTGATGATTAAAGGTGGAATGAATGCAGATGGTACAGTTCCTGTAACTGAGATCTGGAGAACTTTTGATAAAACTATGGATCCTTCAATCACATCATTAGATGATATGATTAAGAAACTTGGTAAAGATAAAGTTAAAAGAGCATTTGATAATGGTGATCTTTCTAGAACATTCTTAACTACAATGGAAGCTGCTCACTTGAGCAAAGTTGCTTCTGACATTGAGACTTACTTAATGTGGGGACATGGTGGTAGAGTGCGTCAAGATGGTCCAGATGATGTTAGATTATCTGTGGGTCTTTGGAAACAGTTAGATAACTCTTTCAAAAGAGTATATAACAAAAATAACTTTACACTTGATTTGTTCCGTGGAGAAATCTATAACTTCTTCAATGGTAAAGTTGAGTTCCAAGGTCCAGATCCAAAAAGATCTCTAGTAGTTCAAACTGGTATGGGTGGTATGCGTATGGTAAATGAAGCTATCAAAAGAGAAGCTATCTCTTCTGGTCTTCTTATCCAAGCTGCTGACATTGGTGCAATTACTGGTAAAGGTATGGACTTGAACTTTGGGTTTGCTTATACTTCATATGTAATTCCATTCTTGGCAAATGTTAAGTTTGTTCTTAACCCAGCATTTGACAATGTTCATACAAATGATATTGAGAACCCAATCATTGATGGTTTCCCATTATCTTCTTACTCATTCATTATCTTTGATATCACTGATAATACTAATGATAATATTTACATGTTAAAATTATCTTGGGATAATCAGTTGAAGTGGTGGTATCAAAATGGTACTATGGACTACATGGGAAGAACTCAAGGGTTCCAATCTTCTGGTCAGTTCAATGGATACCGTGTAATGATGTCTCAGACAATGCCAGCTATCTGGGTTAAGGATCCAACTAAAGTCCTTAAGATTGTTATGAGAAACCCAATCACTGGTGGTTCATTCTAATCCATCATATATAAAATGGGGGTGGGTGCTAAGCAACTGCCCCCTTTTTTTCTTAATTTAATAACCAACAAATAAAAACCAACAAAACATGGAAAATTTCACAATGGTAGAAACTAATAAAGCTACCAACAAAAAAACTAAAATTGCAGTGCGTCCGTTCTTTGACAATACTATGTCAAACATGGGTTTAGAAAACTATGGTCTATCTCTTTATGATGGTGTAAAACATCATGAACAATTAGCTTGTTTAGAAAACAATGGTATAGTAAGATATCTTACAGGACTTAATGAATTTGCTCCTGAAATTAAACTTTTACCTACAGAAGAAAAAGAAGCTAGAATAAAACAAATAAGAGAAGCTGTTGCTGAATTAGAAAAAGAACTAGCTGCTAATGTACTAGAAATAGAGGATCCTCAATTTTGGAATAAAGTAAAAGTATTAAAGCCTGATAATGCAGAGTTCTGGAATAAGATTACTATTGCATGTGGTAATGAACCTTTATATTTAGATACTAAAGATCCTTATGATAGAGTTAAGTTATTTGCTATAGAGGCCGGAGGATTTTCTATTGTAGCTAAAAGCTATGATGATGCTAGATCTAAAGCAGTACCTCCTAAGTTTTATTTAGATAAAGAAGAAGAAACTGTAGTAGCAAGAACTGAATATAAGAAAATGCGTAACAAAGCACTTTCTGAACTTCAGAAATTATTTGACAAAAACAGTACTAAGTTGTTCTACATTGCTAAAGTTGTAGATATTAACAGTACACAATATAGAAAATCTACACCATTAGACTCTATTTATGAAAATATGGATAGACATATTAATGGTGAAGGTGGGGAATCTAACAAAGAAAGAGCTGCAAAATCATTCATTGAAGCATCTAATTTTGACATGGAAACATTAAAACTTAAATCAATTGTTAGAGATTCCGTTTTTTTTAAGTATATTATAAATAAGGCAGATGGATATATTTACCATGCTAAGACAAATAGCTTACTTGGTAGAAATGTATCTGATGTTGTTGAGTATTTAAAAAATCCTTTAAATGAAGATATTTTAAAAGATCTTAATGCAGCCTGTGAAAAGTATTGGAACTCTTAAAAATAAATAAAATGGATAAACCTAATAAAAAATCTAAAAAAGGAACAGCCGTTGTTAATTATGGTACTGAAGCTGGTAAACTGGCTGCATCAGTGGCCAAAGGAAAAATGAAAAAAGGTGGTGCTTCTAAAGTGAAGATGAAAAAAGGAGGTATGAAAAAATCTTGTTAAGATGCCAAAGGATTCTTGTTATCATAGTGTAAAAGCGCGGTATGCCGTGTTCCCTTCAGCAAGGGCTTCTCAAGCTATTGCTAAATGTCGTAAAGGTAAAGGGCAAGTAAGGAAGACCAAAGAAGGTTCTGATCTTAAAAGATGGCAAGCAGAAAAATGGCAAGATACTAAAACAGGAAAAGCTTGTGGTGCCGGTGGTAAAAATGAATACTGCCGGCCTACAAAAAGAGTATCAAAGGATACTCCTAAAACAAAGTATGAACTAACTCCTTCTAAACTAGCTGCTAAAAAAGCTGAGAAGTCTAGAGTAGGTATGGGAAGAAGGGTTAAAAAAGTATAGTAATGGCAATTAAAAAAACAACAAAATCAACACCAGCTAAGAAATCTTCTTCAGTTGGTATTTCTATTTTAGGTGGAAACAAAGCAGACATGAGAAAATGGGAAATTGAATCTGCTATGTCTACATTACAAAGAGCTGCTGAGATTCAGAAGAATGCTAAGTTAATGGCAGATGTAAAAAAACTAGCAGCAGAAAAAGCAAAAGAGTTTAATAATCTTGCCTCTGGCAAAAAAATATAAGTAAATAAATATAGTATGGCAACAAAAAAAGAAATTCCAGCTTACATAGAAACAGCACCTGGAAAATTTGTATTGAATCCTGCTTATGTAAAAGCAGAAGAAAAAAAAGAAACAGCAAAAACTACTACTACTAAAACTAAGAAATAGTGGCAAAGTCTCCAGCATGGCAAAGATCTGAAGGAAAGAATAAGACAGGTGGTCTTAATGCTAAAGGTGTTGCTTCCTATAGAAGAGAAAATCCAGGTAGTAAACTTAAGACAGCTGTAACTACTAAACCTTCTAAACTAGACCCAGATAGTAAATCTGCTAAAAGAAGAAAAAGTTTTTGTGCTAGGTCTGCAGGACAAATGAAAATGTTTCCAAAAGCTGCAAAAGATCCAAATAGTAGATTAAGATTAGCAAGAAAAAAATGGAATTGTTAATTTATATATAAAATGAAAAAGACTATAAAAAAAGTTGTAGCTAAAGCACCTGTTAAAAAGACAGTAGTTAAAAAGCCTATGATGAAAAAAGACGGTTTAATGAAAAAACCTTTGCGTAAAGCTCAATATGGTGATCAAGTAAAAGAGGGACCTCTTAGTGAAGAAGATACTAAAAGAGTAGATAAACTATATAATTTTTTTGTTGATACAGGAAATAGAATTGGTAAAGGTTCAACACCTACAATTGAAGGCTATAGTTCTGTTCCACAAAGAATGAAAGAAGAGTCTGAAAAACAAATTAGATCTAGTAATACTTTTAATACAAGTAAGACTAACTTCAAAAAAGGTGGCACTATAAAATCTAAACCAACTAAAAAAACTGTTTTAAAATCTAAAAAGAAATAATTATGAAAACAATGAAAACATGTAAAATGGGTTGTGGAAAAATGAAATCTGGCGGACCTATTAAGAAAGTAAAAAAGATGGCAATGGGTGGAATGAAATTAGCTGATAAAAATGCTAAAACATTTATTGCTGGTATGCCTAACTCTGGACCTACAGGACCAAATTACCAAGGTATTGATACTATGAAAAAAGGGGGTATTATGAAAAAGAAATCCGGAGGAACTCTTAAACCAGTTCCTGCAGATAAAGTGGGTTTATCTAAACTTCCTACTGCTGTAAGAAATCAAATGGGTTACATGAAAAAAGGTGGAGTTAAGAAAAAATAGTCATGGCAACTAAAAAGAAGTCAGATAAAAACTGGATACAAAAGGCTACAGCCTCTATTAAACGTAGAGGTACTGCTGGAAAATGTACTCCTATAACTAAACCTGGTTGTACTGGTAAAGCTAAAACTTTAGCACTTACATTTAAAAAAATGGCTAAAAATAAATAATCATGAAAAAAACTAATAAAGTTCACCCTATTACAGCATTTAGAAAAGCTAATGAAGCTAGACAAGCTGTAGTTAAAAAGTCATTGAAAAAAGCTCAAGATGGAATTGAGACAAATGATATGATGATTAACAAACCAGGTTCTACAGGTGGTTATAAAAATACAGGTAATCCACTTTCATCAATTGCAGGAAGTCTGCGCCCTGATATAGATCTTTTACGGGAAAAGTCTAAAGAAGCAGTAAGAGCCAACTTAAGTAATGCATATAATGATGCAATAAAAAAATATGTAAATCCAGAAACTGAGGCAATGAATAAGCTGTATCCAAATTATCAAATACCTTCTCAGAAAAAAGGTGGAGCTATAAAAAGAAAAAAATAAAACATGCTCAATAGTACTATTACCATAAAGATGAAACAAAGGCTTAACAAGCTTGACAGTCAAGACTATGATAACATAGAATGCTGGCAAGTAGTTGAGTCTTTTAATAAAGCTCAGGTGGAATGGGCTAGAAGGCAGTTGCATGGGATTAATCCTGTGAGAGAAGGAGATGAACAATCTACCAGAAGAAAAGATGATCTTCAGGCTCTACTTGTTACAAATGCGCTTTCTTTACAAGATAAAGATTATTATTATAGGACTACTATTCCCGGAGATTATTTACAATGGAAAAGAGTAGATGTCTTTGCTCAAAAAGGTTGTTGTGATAAAAGACGTATGACTGTTTATTTGGCAGAAGAAGGAAATCTTAATCAGCTTCTTAGAGATAAAGCAAAGCAACCAAACTTTGAATGGGCAGAAACTTTTGCCACACTAAAAGGAAATGGTGTAAATATTTATACAAATAATGATTTTGATATTTCACAAGCAGACTTAGTTTACTATAGACAACCTATTAAAATACAAATACAAGGTTGTATAGATCCTTATACTGGAATTGCATCTACAACAGAAGTACAATGTGAATTTAAAGATGATATTATAGAATTAATAATAGATGAAGCAGTTAGTATACTTGCTGGAGATATTGAGTCTGGAAACCAATTCTCAAGAGGTACAGAAACTGCTGAACGTAACAACTAATTATGGAAACAAAAACTAGATTATTAAAAAGAAATCCAGAGCCTACTAGAACAATTAGTAGACCAGAAGTTACTGTAACTCAACCTAAAGAAGAACCTGCTAAACCACAACCAACTCCTGATACAGGTGTAGGTGGTAGTTCATTAGATACTATGGTTGCAGCATGTGCTACAGAAATGATGAATGCTGCAATTAGTTTTCATAAATTACATTTAAAAATAAAAGGTGAAGGATCTTATGCTGCACATATTGCATTAGGTGGATTTTATGAAGGACTACACGGACATGCAGATACATTAGTTGAAGGATACCAGGGTGTATCTGAAAAATTACTTTCATATAAAGATTCTCCAATTAGAACTTTAGATACAGTATCTGATGGTGTAGGATATTTAAGAGATTTATACAATAGCATTACCAAACTACAAGGAATGTTACCTTATTCTGAAATAGTAAATAATCTAGACTTAGTAAAAGACTCAATTAATTCTACTAAGTACAAATTACTTTTCTTAAAATAATTTGCTTATTTAAAAAAGATTTATTATATTATATTATGTTTATTAATTAAAAATTAGAAAAAATGGCTTATTTTAATCATGCGTTTAGAAAAACGTTTTTAGCAACTGGTGTCTCTCAATCTACATCAGTTACTTTATTAGACGGTTCAGTAGTTAATGCTCAAACCCAAGGAGGTGTATTAGAGACTAGTGGATTACCAACTTATGTACTTAATTCTTTATCTGCAAGTGCAGAAGCAGATAATAGTACATATGAATCTGGTTATGTTGGAATCTTTAATTCAGGTTCACAACTATCAGCTAGTGATCAGGATCTAAATAATTGTTGTAATGTATTTATTGCAGGTTCTGCAATATACAATAATGACAAAATTGGTCCTTTTGCAGGAGGTTATACTGAAACTAACAAGTCTAAAGTTATTAATCCTAAATATGTATCAAGATTTTATTCTGTTGATGCATGTGAACCACAAAATGAAATAGTACACGTAGGTTCTACATATTATACATATGGTGCTGGTGCTACTGTTCCTGTAGGAGGAATAGCTAATGTTAGTTTTGCAGGTGGTCCAGCTACAGGTCTTGCAGCTAATCTTGTAAATGCGTTAATTCAACTTGATGGTGGAACAGGAACTGGTGCAACTATTGTAGTTACTACAAATGGTTCAGGTCTAGTAACATCTTATAGTGTACTTTTAAATGGTACTGGTATTGGTAAAGGATATACTGTAGGTGATGTACTTACTATTCCTGGAGATACATCAGGTACTTTTGAAATTACAGTTACTGCTATTCAACCAACAGGATTTGATCCTATTACAGGAGCTGGTGGTACTGCATGTTGTAAAGAATTTTTATGTGGTGAAACATATTCATTACGTTTAGATATTAAAGGTTCTCCTGCATTACGTTACTTAAATCACAATGCTTACTTAACTGTAGATGCATATACAGGATGTTGTCCAGAAGGTTCAATTGCACCAGTTGCAGTTAACTCAACAGAAGTATTTATCAAATGGGCAGATGCTATTATTAATTCACCTATAGTAAATCCTTTTGTAAGAATTGTTGTACAAGATGAGGCTGGTGTTCTTTGGTATGCTCCAGGAACTTCTGCAGCAGATTTAGCACAATTAGGTGGTGATACTTGGGATAACTATCCTGCAGGAGTTGCTCACGTAGATGGTGCATGTGCAGGTTTAATTATTGCAGGTGCTTATGTGGATACTAAATTTGGTGATTGTACATTCCAATTAACTGACTTCTATGAAAAAGAACCAGTTAAACTTTACTTATCTGAAGTAGACTACAATGGTGATCCATGTACATTTGATGGTATCTGTGTAGTTCATGAGTGTTTAGCAACTCAAGCTAATGGTTTAGGTGAGACTATGTTAAGAGATTTAATTCTTTCTGAGTCTTACAGACAAAACTTCTTGGCAACAGATCTACGTATCCGTGAGATTACTCAAGGAAACCAATTGGTAACTGCAATTAATAGATCAGCATTATATGATGCATTGTATCTACAACATAATGTTCCAAGATTTAATAATCCATCAGGAGTGTTTGATAATGATCAGTACTTGCTACAACTTATTTTCCCGACTGGTTCTACTGGTTATAATTATGCAATAGATTTAATTAATGGATGGTTAAGTAATTGTGGTGTATGTCAATTAGAAGGATATGGTTGTGAAACATCTTGTGAAGTTCCTATTACTTTTCCTCCATTACCACTTAAATCAAAACGTAAAGGAGACGTTAGATTCTAAATTAGAATTACAGTAATTATCAATATAAGGGGAGCAGAGTTTCAAACTCCTCCCCTTTTTTTATAATAAAATATTATGGCAAATCATGTATTAAGTTTAGAGGTTCCTTTGGTAATGAATCCTTGTATTTTAAAGTTATTTGATACAAGTGTTTATAATATTTTATTACCTGTAACTTGTCCAACTTTAAATGTAACAGTACCTGGATTTAATTATTCTAATGAAATTACAGGAAGTATTATAGATGATTTTATAAATACAAGTCAGTTAACACTAACTGCTTGTGATTTACAATTGCAATCTACAAATTGTGGAAGTGAATATGTAAACTTACCAGATGGAATATACATTATTAAGTATAGTGTATCACCTAATGAAATAGTTTATGTAGAATATAACCATATGAGAATTACAGAAGCTTTAAATAAATATTACAATATTCTTTGTGATGTTGATGTAAATGCCTGTGATCCTCCATTTAAAACTAAACAAAGATTAGAAGAATTAAGATTAATTAAAATGTATTTAGATGCTGCAGTAGCAAAAGTAGAGTACTGTCATGAGCCTCAAAAAGGTATGAGTCTTTATAACTATGCACTGAAGTTACTAAATAAATTAAGTTGTACTAATTGTTAATTATTTAAAAACCAACAAATTATGGCTAAATGTGCAAATTGCGGAGCTACTCTTGGATGTGGTTGTCAAAAGAGAACCTTATCTAATGGAAGTATAGGATGTGTTAATTGTGCTGGTAAGGCACCATCTACTACATCAACTAAAAATACTGTGAAATCTAGAACAGCACCAACAGGTGCAAATGGATATCATGACTTAAAAAAATTTATAAATAGATAAAATGGCTGGTATTCCTTACTTTACTATTGTACCTTGCTGCCCTGATTTAGGAGAAGCAATTACTCCATATTTTAACATACCTGATGCAGTTGCAAACTATGAAGGTATTTGGGTATATAATGGTCCTACTGCTGTAGTTAATGGAATACTATTTACTTCAGGTTTTTGTTATGATATAGAATATCAAGGAACTACATTAGCTTTTTATCCACAAACACCTACTCCTGCTACATATACTGATGCAGAAAAACAATGTACTTTTCCAGGATGTGCTGAATGTAATTCTTTAGCACCAAATGCATTTGAAGTATATAATTGTTGTGACTCAGCGAATGTAATTACTTTAAATTTAGATGCAGAATTTACAACAGACGGTGTTTATTCATATGATGGATTAACTCCCTTTACTATAGGAGATTTTATATTTGAACCAGGTAGCTGTTATAGTATTAGTTTTGTAGGTAATTCAGTAACAACAGCTGGTCCTGATTTTAAAGATTTTACATATGAAGGACCGGATTGTGTAAACTCACCTAATTGTCCATCTTGTTCTGTAACTGAACAATACTTGGCATTTACTTCTTGTTGTGATGAAAATACAATTTTATACTTTAGACCTAATAGTCTTAGTAGTTATACAAATGGAGTATATGAATACTTAGGTGCACCAGTAAATGGTTTAGAAAATACTTGTTATAGTCTTACATTATATGATGTAGGTATTGCTCCAATAAATGATATTGCTGAGTATGCTGCATTACCAGAAGCTCCTGCATTTATAGAAAATGTTACATTTGATACTAAATCAAATACTAATACTAACTGTGCTGATTATATATTAGAGTGTCCATCTTGTAAAAAGAAGTGTTATACACTTTATAATTGTGATGGAACATATTTTAATACTACAGCAAATATGTCAGCTTATGTTGGAACATTTGTTTCAGTATCAAATCCTAGCGGACCTATTGCAGGAACTTGGTTTGTAATTCCAAATAATGGAAATTGTAATAATGCTGTAGAAGATATAACTGTAAGTCCAACTCCACCAGCACCATGTGATTGTAGATGTTTTGAAATAACAGGACAAATATCTTCTTTGTTGTACATAAATTGTGATGGAGAAGTTATTAAAGATGCAACACAAACAAAGTTTTGTTCACTTGTTTATCCTTTTGTAACAGGTACTCCGGGTCAATATCAAGTAATTGAAGGATTAGATTGTGTAGATGGAGAATGCCCAACTATATGTTATAAATTAACTAACTGTGAAACAGGTGAAATAATTAATACATTAACAGACTTATCTTCTTATTATAATCTTAATCAAGTAGTTACTTTACTTAATAATGATGGATGCTGGCAAATTGATATCAATGATCCTGAAGAATGTGAGTGTCCAATAAATGTAACAGTACTCACATATTTTAGTGACTGCCCTACATGTTTAGGAATAACAGCTTATAAACTAACAGGTTGTGATCAAACATTACCTATTATTTATACTACATCTGATTTATCTTTATATGTTGGTAAAACAATAGAATTTAACTGCGGATGTTATACAGTAGAGTTAATAAACTATCAACCTCCTACAGATATACCTGTTGTTCCAGATTATTCATTTGATAATTGTAGCATATGTACTAGTATTATCTATAAACTTATAGATTGTCTTAATCCTAATAATGTTATTTATACTACTACAGATTTATCAGGATATAGTGGTGCAATCATAAAAATAGAAAATTGTGATTCTTGTTTTACTATTACAGAAACAAGAGAGCCCGGAAATATAGAAAATATAGCTGTTGTAGAACAATATAGAACTTGTGATGCTTGTACTGAAAATTATGTGTGTGTATGTAGCAGAATAAAAAACTATGATACAGTAGAGCATGTATACGACTATATAGACTGTAATAGTGTAGAAAGACAGATTACTTTACAACCTGGAGAGTCTTCAGGTAAATTATGTTTATTTGTTTGGCTTACAACATACACTACAGATAATATAGAATACTTTGGAGAATGTTCTGAAACTGTTAAGTTTCAGTGGGACTGTCCAAAAAATTATCCAATTAGAAAAGTAAAACCAGGTTATAAAACTCCAGTATGTAGTACTGATAAATATGAGAAAATAACTTGTAAAGCATCTGAGATATTATATAAACAAGTAATGACTCTTAGATATGGAATAAGTAATTGTTGTCCAGAAGAAGATGACAAATGGTTAATTAAAAAAGAACTGATAGATTTACAAGCTTTAGTAGATCCTAATTATGTATGTAAACCATCATCATGTGGTTGTCCAGTACCTGATTGCGGATGTACTGCAAGTAAGACTTGTAATTCTTAATTATATTTTGTATATTATATAATAAGAATAATATGAAACCACTAAATTTAGATAATAAACCTTGTAGTCCAATTTCAAGTAATTGTGTAATTTGGCAGGGTCCTGATATTCCTTGTATTAAATTATGTACAGGAGATACTGTATCTGATGTAGTATATAAAATTGCTACTGAACTTTGTACAGTATTAGATACTTTAAAAGTAGATAATTATGACCTTACTTGTTTTAATATAAATGCATGTGGTCCTCAAGATTTTCAAGCACTTATTCAATTTCTAATTGATCAAATTTGTTCTATAGAAAATTTACCATCAAGAACAGATGGAGCACCTTCAGGTTGTCCTGATTGTGTAGTTTCAGTAGCTCCTTGTTTTGTTGTAGGTACTCAAACTACTATGCAATTATTAGATTATGTACAAGCAATAGCAAATAAAATATGTAGTCTTATAACAGAAATTGCAAACATAAATAATAGAATAGATAATGTAGAGATATCTATTATAGATATTCAAAATCAGATAGACAACTTACCTACATATACATTACCCTCTATATTAGTTGATTGTAATTTAAGTGCAACAATAACTGCAGGTGGAACATATCAGATTGATGCTGTTCTTACTGCTTTAATAAATGATGATACAAATGGTTATTGTGCATTAATAAATGCAACTGGATTACCAGCAGATATAATTAGTGCAGTTACATCCCAATGCATTGCAGATGGAGATGCTACATTAAGTAACCCAGCTGTAACTTACGGCTCTCTTGCAGGATGGGTATCTTCATTAAGTGTAGATACCGCTGCCGGAGCTATTAATAATTTATGGTTAGTTGTATGTGATCTTTATAATGGCTTTACTAGTTATGTTGCACCAACTTCAGTAGTAACTGCTGGTGATTGGATAACTGTAACAGCATCTACTGTAGGTACAGTAACTACATATGAAGTAGCTGAAACTGAAAAACCAGGTCTTAGTGTTTTTCTAAGTCCTCCAGCTAATATACTAAAAACCGCACCTGGATTAAATACGGGTAGATTATGTGATGGAAGTGTACAAATAATGACTTCTACAGAATACAATGACTTTGGTGCAGCATATGACAGTACAACCGGTGTATTTACAGTACCTACAGATGGTGTATATCAAATATCATTTTTTGCTCATCTTACAAAAGATGCAGGTACCGGTTGGTATGATGCGGGTGTCCCAGGAATGATTACAGCAGGAATCATGAGTCCAACTGGTTGTCAGTTTTATTGTGTAAATAATAACTCTCCAGTAGTTACACAAAAACATTCATCAATAAATGGATCTTTTACTAGAAAACTTACAACAGGAACACAAATATGTTTAAAGGTAATTAATCTTACAAATTATGATTACTTATCTGAAACAGGAGATGTAGTAAGATTTTCAGTACAAAGAATAAAATAATAAAAAATGGCAACTACAAATACATGTAAAAAGAATTGCGGATGTCAAGATAGTTTCTTGACAAGTCCTGCACCATGTCCTACTCCACAAGGATGTCCAGAACCAGAACCATGTTCTGAAGTTTTTGACTCACAATGTATAATATATACAGGAGAACCTATAATATGTAATGGAGATACAGTAGTACCTACTAATACTAATATGGCAGAAGCTTTACAATTGATTGTAGCTTACTTTTGTCCAGCACCTTAAGATGTTGCAGGTTTGTTGGTGTTTCTGTAACAAACAAGGCAAAGCCCTCACACTAGTGGGGGTTTTGTTTTATTTGTATATTTGTTAATCTCATTTATTTTTAGTATATTATTATGAAGGAATTTAAGCAACCTGACATTAGTGCTCCAAGATTTAGACCTAGAGTACACAACATTTTAGAAAAAGAGTTCTTTGACAGTTTTAAAAAAAAATTTTCTAGATATAAGAATCTAGAAAATAGTGTTTTAAAAAATATTATAAAGACATACAATAAAACATTATTCAATACAGTAATTGAAACAAGAGATGGTATACAACTACCTGAATCATTAGGCTGGTTGTTTATTGGAACTTGTCAAACAAGTAAAAAGAAAAATGTGGATTTTGGTAAGTCTTTAAAATATGGAGTAACTGTAACTAATAACAATTTAGGAACAGACGGTAAACTAGCTAAAATATTTTATAGCAATAGTGCTAATAAGCATAAAATTAAAAATAGAGAATTTTGGGGGTTTACTGCTTGTAGAGAATTCAAAAGATCAGTTGCTAAATCATATCCGGAAAACTGGAATATGTATTTGGTAGTTGAACCAAAATTACAAATTAAAACACAATATAGTAAAACTGTTTATAAAAACATGTTAAAGACAAAGACTCTACATGCTTTAAAAAACTATAATGAATTTGATATATGACAACAATAGGTGAAGCAATATCAAGAGTTAGAAATACTCTAAAGGCAGTTAAAGAAGATCCTTTCTTGACTGATAGAACTATATATTTTTCATTACTTAAGTATGGTCAAACTCTTCTTAAAAGAGAAGATAACCAATTTAGACTAATGAAAATAAGTTCTATATTTAATGTTTTACCTTATGTAGAATTAATTAGTGTAGATAAAGTAGAAGCTCAATGTATTGGTGTATATTCAGGTTGTTACTTTAAAAGATCTAAAGAAAAATTACCCACTATACTTGATGGTATATTTGGTCCTATTATACGTACTGTATCTTCTATAGATGGCTCTATAGAATTATACAGAACTGATCCGGGTACATGGGTATCTATGACTAAGAGTACTACTTTTAAATATAATAAGAAACAATACTTTTGGTATCTTAATGGTTATTTATATTTACCAAATGTAGACTGGGACGCAGTTAGAGTTGAAGCAATATTTCAAGGAGATACATTAGGTTATCAATGTGGAGAAGATAATAAAGATTCTTGTGTAATTAGACAAGACCAACCTTTACCTTTTCCAGAATATTTATTTTCTGAAGTAGAGCAATTTGTAATTAAAGAACTTACTATGGCTATACAAGTACCTACAGATGGTGCTGATGATAGTCAAAATTCACTTAGATAATGGATTATAATTATACACTCCGGTACCGTACATTTGACCAGTTATTGGAAGATGTATCTGTTGATTTAAATACATTTGCTTTAGAGAACATGATAGAGCCACAGACTCTTATCAAGTTAGCTAAAAAATTAAACTATGATTTAGGTTTAAGAATAAATCAACAGAAAGAAATTATATTAGAAGTCTGTCATGGTAAAGTTAAATTACCTGATGATTTTTATACATTTAACTTTGCATTTGTTTGTGGTGAATTTGAACAAAGAGTAGGTTATGATGGATGGGCTTCTGGTACTAATGTACAAGAAGTACCTTATCAAGAAGTACCTAGTACAACAGATACATGCGCAGCACCCACAATAAACTGTAGAACCTGTAATTCTAATCCATGTAATCATACAGCAGCTTGCGGACTTAATTATCCTATAGCAGATCCAATACCTACTCAGTATGATCCTAACAATCCATACGGAGATACTTGTATTGCTCCAAGAGTTTTTATGAATTGCAAAGGTGAACAATATGAATTAGTACAAATTATAAATACAAGTAATGTAAGAATATATAAAAATCTTATTCCACTTAGAATGAAGGCTAGTCAAGAAATAGAATGTGACTGTCCTAATCTTTATTATAATACTGTAAACCAAGGTTGGATTAAAGGAGGTTTTTTATTTACAACATTTCAAACTGGAAAAGTATATTTAAACTATCAGGGTCAGATGGAAGATGATCAAGGTAACTTATTGGTACCAGATCATGATCTTATAAATGAATATTATGAGTATGCATTTAAACAAAGAATTCTTGAGAATCTATATATGAATGGGGAAGATGTAATGCAAAGACTTCAACTTGTTGAACAAAGATTAAGACCTGCAAGAAATCAAGCTCTCACCGTAGTTAATACTCCAAACTTTAAAGAAATGGAACAACTATGGTGGACAAATAGAAAAGCAATGTACTCTAAGTATTATGATATGTTTAAATCATATTCTCCTAATAGTGCTTATTATAGAAACCTAGGATTTAATAGAGTAAAATAATATGGCAAAGAACATACAAAATAGTGCGCAGAATTTAACTAATACATTTACAAAAGGTCTTAATAAAGATTCTGATCCTTCATTTGTATCTGAAGGTATGTGGTTACATGCCCGGAATGCTGTAAACAATACAGCAGAAGGAGACTTAGGTACATTATCAAATGAGAGTTCAAACTATCTTTGTGCAACAGCCGGATCAACAATGCCACCTACTGTAGTAAATAAATACATTATAGGAGGAATACATTTATTCAGTGATACTTGGGTTATATATACAGCAGGTCATGATGTAAATGGTGTTACAGTAATGTCAGAGATTGGTCTTCTTGAAGAAAGTAAATGTACATATAGACCTATTGTACAAGATGCTTGTTTAGGTTTTGATAAAAGATTTTTAATATCCGGTTCTTCAAGAGAAAAAGAAGATTGTACTTGGCAAGTATATTGGGCAGATGGTTTAAATCCTGATAGATTTTTAAATGTTGGGGATCCTAAATTATGGCCAGATCCTGCAAACTATTTTTGGTCTGTGTCACAAAGTAACTATACTAATAGTGTAAACTTTTATACTAATTATAACAATACATCTGATACAATACTTTGGCCCGGAGTAACTTGGATACAAAAGTGTACACCAATAGATACTAATAATCCTTGTGAGTTTTGTGTAGATCAAAATAAATTAGATTGTGATAAAATAAGATTAGCAAGATTAATGAGTACACCTTGTCTTAAATTAAGTTTAGGTGTAACAGGAGGAACTTTAAGAAACGGTACTTACTTTGCAACAATAGCTTATAGTATAAAGGGTCAGAAAATAACAGATTATTTTTCACAAAGTAATTATCAGTTTGTTTACACATTTGAAGATTTACAGGGTTCTTTAGATTTAGAAGTAAGTGCAGACTCAGAAAATTTTGATGAGTTTGAATTAGTAATAGTACAGTGTATTAATAATGGTACAGTAGCAAAAAGAATTGGTACATATTCTACTAATACAAGCAGAATTACTTTAGATCAAATTAAAGAAGATACTCTTACAGTTCCGTTAGAAGACATTCCTTTACAAACACCAGTATTTGAAAAGTCAGATCAGATTACTGAAGTAAACAATTACTTACTAAGAGTAGGACCTACATCTAAGTTTGATTTTAATTATCAACCCTTAGCAAACTTAATTAGATCCCGTTGGGCTTCAGTTGAATATCCTGCTAACTATTATGTAAATGGTGGTAATAAAACTAGTTATTTAAGAGATGAAGTATATGCATTCTTTATACGTTGGGTATATGATACAGGTGATAAGTCTGCTTCTTATCATATCCCCGGGAGACCTCCTAAAAATTATACAATACCAGGAACTGCTAATACCTATCCTGAAGAGTCAACAAGTTATAATGGAAAAAACATCCTTTATTATGATTCAACAGATCCTTTAAAAACAGAACAAGTATTTGAAGTATATAATACTGCTAGTACTTTATTACCTGTAAACATTCCGGGTACTGAAACAATAGGTGGTAAAATAGTTTTACCAGATGGAGGTATAGTAAATAGAGTGGGTGAAATGGGTTATTGGGAATCAACAGAAAACTATCCTGATAATCAAGCAGAAATTTGGAACCCAAGTGAACATTGTTGGACTGGACAAGCAGGTGCATCAAAAGAATATGACTTATGTGGTAAAAAAATTAGACACCATAAGTTTCCTGATAATACTACAGATCCACATTTTACACCTAATGTAAATGCTACAGGCTCACAAGTAGATGTTCCTTCTATAAGAATATTAGGAGTATATTTTGAAAATATAATTTTTCCAAAAGATAATGATGGTAATGATATACCAGGTATTGTAGGATATGAAATACTAAGAAGTTCTAGAGAAGGTAACAGAAGTGTTATTGCTAAAGGTATGATAAATAACTTTAGAACTTATGAAGACATCGGAGATTATAATACTACACAATCTTCTCTAAGAACAAGAGGTTTATATTTAAATCATCCATTTAACTGTATATATCCTCCATATAATACTAATAACCCAGGTGATCATAATTATTTATATAATGATCCTTTTATTAGAATTCCTGATCCTAATGATCCAGACCCTCTAGATTCAGGAGGTAGTGTATTAAATCAAAGTATACCAGAAGATATTATTTCATTTCACTCTCCAGATACTACATTTAGAAATCCATTCTTATCAGCTACTGAATTTAAAACATATGGTTATATATCAGGAGTTTCAGATCAAAAATTTGTTGAACCTTCTAAACATCCTCAGTTTAAATTAATAAGTGATCAAGCATGGGCTACAGCCTTATTTGTAGGTTTTGGAGAAGCTATAGTATCTTTACTAGGTAAAAGAGTTTACAATCAACCTGGCGGAAGTTTTACTGCACAATATCAATTACCTGAAGTGGGAGGTAATACATTACCAATTGGTATACAAACTAACTTAGATGATGCTTTTTTATTTTATACACAATTACAGTTATATAATGCTCAAGAAGGTATTTATGATCTTTCAGGTGGTTTTTTATTAGATGCTTTTACAGGAACTAATGTAGAACAACAACTATTACAAAATTTTAATGAAAATGCTTTAGCTTTTGGTGGAAATTATACAGCTCCTTGGTTATCTGTTGAGACTACGGCAAACTCATATTTACCAGCATACTTAGAAACAGGTTTTAGTGTATTAGGTGCTATAAATAAGTTTGCATATTATTTTTCTGAAGGTGCTAATGTTACACTTGATGCTATATATGCTTTCTTACCATATAGACAATATGCACTTCAACAACAAGCTTATGGATTTTATGATAGTTGGAGTATTACACAAACATTATCAGATAGTAATTTAAAAAGATTTAAAATTGGAGAGGCTTTTTATTTAAGAGATTCTTTACAAACCATGCCTTCTTATGCAAACAACAGTGTGCCTGGCACTTGGTATAGATATAAAATAAATAATCTTAAAAGATCTGACACAGTAGTTTTAAGAACTCTTACAGGTCCTAGATATAATGTTAGTTATCCAAATGGTTTAAACAAAGGACCTGCATTTTTACAAAATGATGAATCATTAGTTACTGTTGGTCAGTTAGGTTATGAAACTACTCCTGATAGAGATTTTGGAAAAAATATTGCTAGCTATTATGGAGCTATAAAAGTTAGATTACAAAATCAGTATGGACAATTAGATTCCATAAAACAAATTGTAATCACACCTTGTGAACAAAAAATAAATTATACAGACCCTACAGATATTAATTACTTTGTACAAACAGGACCCTATCAATGTACTCCGGGAGTAAATAGTAATTATACTGTTAAGTCTTTAACTAAAACCCCTATATTTTTTGGTGGAGATACTTATATTAATAGGTATGCTGAAAAAAACACAATGTTCTTTTTTAATGATTGGTTATATGATTTTCCAAATGGATTTGAGTATAATTATCTTTTAAGAAGAATGTTTATAAATCCTAGATTCTGGGTAAACTCTCAGAGATATGATATTTCAGAAATGAGTCCAGCAAACTTCCTTTCACCTAGTTATCCTGGTGGAGGATTTAGACCAAGAAACTTTTATCAACTAGATCACAATAGTTATAACTATCAAACAGATGCTGAAGGTAACTATCCTCCTGCTGTTGGTTTTGGTGTAAAGAATTCTTATTTCTATTTAGCTAATTCTTCTGTTAGAGATTTTTATGTAGAGAGTGATGTTCTTGTAGATTTTAGAGAAGCTGGTTCACAACAATTTGAAAAAGTATATAATCCATATAACTATACAGATTTACCTGTATTGTTTGATATGAATCCTGTAAATATTACTCAAGGAGATTATTATGAATATGACTATTCTTTAAGTGTAAGTAAATTATATAATCAGTATTTTTCATCTGGTAATTTACAATCTAGATATTATGATCCTTTTGTTTCTAAACTTTGTTATACATATTTTCCTGATAGAATTTATTATTCTTTACAACAAGTAGAAGAAGCATTTAAAGATAGTTGGTTTGTATATTTACCAAATAACTATAAGGAATTTAAATCACAAATATCTGGTGTAAAGTCAATAAATAAAAATGGTATATTAATTACTTTTAAAAATGATAGCCCATTAATGTATCAAGGTGTAGATGTTCTTCAGACAGATCTTAATACAAAAATTACTATAGGTGATGGTGGTTTATTTTCACAACCACAACAAACAGTATCAAATGCAGATAAACCATATGAATATGGATCATCTCAAAATAGATTGTCTGTAATAAATACTCCTGCTGGTTTGTACTATGTTTCTCAAAACCAAGCAAAGATATATCAGTATGGTGGTAACATGTTAAAAGAAATATCTCAGATAGGTTTAAAATGGTGGTTTACATTATTCTTACCATATAAGTTACTTGAAGATTTTCCTAATTACCCGTGGCAGGATAATCCTGTTGCTGGTATAGGAATACAATCTATCTATGATAATCAAAACTCTATTTTATATTTTGCTAAAAAAGATTATAAATTAAAACCTATAGAACAGAGACCTGTGGGTCCTGTAGAATATGTACCTTATGTTTCAACAGGAAAATATAAAGGTAGAGGTGATTACTTTACAGTAGGTGGAAAAGGTAAATATTTAATTGGTGATCCTGCTTTATTTGAAAGTGCATCTTGGACAATAAGTTTTGACCCTAAAAATAATTTCTGGATAAGTTTTCATGACTGGCATCCAGATTTAACATTCCCTACAAAAACTACATTTTTAACTTCAAAAGGTAATACTTTATGGGCACATAATAATGTGTGTAATAGTTTCTGTAATTACTATGGAAGCCCTTACCCTTTTGAAATAGAACTACCAATTATTACAGGACAGAGTGTAACTACAATTAAATCTATAGAATATATATTAGAATGTTATAAGAGAAAAGCTGGTAGCTGTGTTGATCAGTTTCATGTACTAGATTATAATTTTGATAAAGCAGTAATATATAATTCAGAACAAGTATCCGGGTATTTAAATTTAAACATCTTCCCTAAAAATAATGTAACACTTAGTTTAGATTATCCTAAGTTTAACCCAATTATACCAACTATTATAGATGATACTATAGTAGGTTTACCAGGGTTTGATATATTATTCTCTAAAGAAGAAAACAAATACAGATTTAATCAGTTCTGGGATATAACAAAAGATAGAGGAGAGTTTCCTATTGGTTCAGGTTACCCACCGCAAGGTCCATTAGTACCTGGTACTACACAACTTTTAGGAAATTATCCTAGTGAAAATATTTGGGTAACTAGAGCAGATGGTTATAGAAAAGAATTAAATTTAGCTAACTTAGATTTAACTAAACCAGAATTACAAAGAAAGAAGTTTAGACATTATTTAAATATACTCCATTTAAAAAGAGAAATTTCTAATGATGTGAATATGATAATTAAACTTACAAATAGTAAAAACCAAATATCACTTAGGTAATGAGTTATAATAAAAAAGCCTTATCTAAAGCAAAATTAGATTTAGATAAATACAAGAAACCTAATCCGTATAAAAAAGATATTATTTATACTGAACAAGGTCAATGGAAATTCCCGGGTCAAAAAACTAGAATACCTTCTAGTGATATTACTATGCAAGGAGTACCTTATCCTGTATTTGCACAACCTAATATTGGTAAACCACAAATGATGTATCCTGGACAAGAATATAATTTTCCAGGAGCAGACTATGTAGATGAAACTCCTATGGTAAAAAAAGGAGGTTTAGTACGAATGCCTAAACCAACTAAAAAGGGTCTAGCCTCTAAAAAATATTCAAGAAGTCTTTCTGCTACAAATAAACTGTTTACAGAAAACCCTCTATTTAAAAAACCAAAATCTAAAAAAAGAAAAGTATTTGATCCTAATGCTAAGTATTTTGAATCAGGTGGTGAATCAGATAATAATCCTCCTAAATCTATAGTAGCAAAACCATCATGGTATCAAGAGCCTGTTGTTAATCCTGCTGCTTATGTAAGTGGTTTTAGAGGAGGCAATCCTAATATGTATAAGTATGGATTCTTAACTACAGATCAAGGAAACATTGTTGGAGGAGGAGGTTTAGGGTTTCCTAAGTCAGGAATAGAGTTAAGTGGATTAGGTGTTGTTCCAACATCACCTCTTGAAAGAGAATATTTTAAAGGAGCATATAATGCTAAAATATCTAAAGATATAAATAGAAATTTAAACTTAGGTTTAGGAGTTGATACTAGTATTACAGGATATCCAGGAGAAACTGGTTTTGTTAGAGACCCAATAAAATTTCAACCTAATGTAAATTTAAAATATAACTTTCAACCAGGTGGTTCTGTAGATATAGATCTAACAGAAGATGATATTGCTAAATATGTTAATGGTGGATATATAGTAGAAGAACTACCTGAAATGCAACCTGGTGGACCATGGAAACCAGGGACTGTAGTAAGACCTACATTAAGTGCATCTGACTTGGCTACCGTTAAAAAAGAAGTAGCTAAAGCAAAACCAGTTGCTGTTTCAAAACCAGTAGCAAAAAAACAATCAACATCTAGTTTTGCAGATAGGGCTGCTCAAGTAAATAAAGAAAATAAATTAAAAGGTATTGAAAACATATCAGTAGATGAAGCAACTTGGAATGCTAATAGAGACCGTCAAAATAAAGAACACTTATC
>Ga0194118_10001967_pt1 | contig 27467 bp, 29 predicted proteins | sample TA2MahsurfametaG_2_FD_148662 | JGI IMG/M metagenome (GOLD analysis project Ga0194118, IMG submission 148662) | Freshwater microbial communities from Lake Tanganyika, Tanzania - TA2015013 Mahale N5 surface | ecosystem: Environmental > Aquatic > Freshwater > Lake | place: Tanzania: Lake...
GTGATCAAGGATCGTGCGGCGCGTTTGCGTCTTGTGGGGCAAGAGGTTTTGGCCCAATTTTTGACAGAAAAAATAGGAACAACGGTCAACGTTTTGGCTGAAAATGCATCTCGTGGCCACAGCGATGATTTTACCGATGTGCACTTTTCTGAACCTGCGCCCCCGTGGCAAATGGTTCGTGCTCGGGTTATCGGGGTCAAGGGTACAGGTGTTGTTGCCCACCCGCTGGAGTAGGCGCAGATTGGTGCCCATATGGGGTGGGATAGGTCTTGATGATTGTTTTGGCCCATAACAAATGGCTGGGATAATGGTGGAGGCAATGGTGGGGTTTGCTTGGGGATGGGGGGTCTTAAAGTAACGCGTTAAAAAAGCTGAAAAACAGGGGAATGTTGTTGCTTTTTTTAACAATGTGTGATAAGGTAAAAGATGAAAAAGTTTAGTAAAAATGAGGTAAAAATGCGATCTGTTCGAACAACCTTTCGGCGTGCGGTTGATGTCGGCCTGCACACCTATTTGCTCGGTGTTTATAAATACATGGGGTTGGGATTATTGGTGTCTTGGGGTGTATCGTTGATGCTTCCGCGCAGTTTGGGCATCTTTTCTTGGGTGGCTATGTTTGGTACGTTGGGTATCAGTTTTTATTTTGGCGCAGCATTAAATAGGATGGCGGCATCCACGGCTCAGATATTATTTTGGGTGTATTCTGCCTTGATGGGGGTGGCGTTAAGTCATATTGTTGCAGCGTACACGATCCAAAGTATTGCGTCGGCTTTTTTTATTACGGGTTTGACCTTTGGCGCCATGAGCATTTATGGGCACCGAACACAGCGTGATTTAACGGCAATGGGTTCGTTTTTAATGATGGGTTTTTGGGGCATTTTCATTGCCAGCATTGTGAATATCTTTTTAAAGAGCAGCATGATGAATTTTTTGGTCTCTTTAATTGGTGTTTTTGTGTTTACAGGATTAATTGCCTACCAAACTCAAACGTTGAAACAGTTGTATTATGCGTTACCAAATAACAAGGACATTCGTGAAAAGATGTCTATCTTGGGGGCATTAAATTTGTACATGAGTGTCATCAATTTGTTCCTATCTCTGTTACATTTGGGGGGAGAGCGTAAATAAGATTAGGACGCGAGTGGGCACGTTGTTCTGCTGCGGGTGATTGGGCGGATGGCGTTGCTGATAGGGGTGGGGAGCAGCATGCTCTTTTGCCCCTTTTTTTATATCCAAAATGAAAACTCTTGAAAAATTGATTTACAGGTCTGGGGCCTGTTATTCTGAAAAAGAGTCCAATAGATTATTTTTATATGGCTTTTTTTCAAAAAAATATTGGTAATTTTTTAGATCGACTGGCTGTTTTTTTTATTTTTTCTTCTATTCGTTTTAATCGTTGGGGCAGGCGCCCATGGGCTTTGAACACCAAGGCGTGGGGTCATATACATTCTCTTTTCCCAGGCAAACATCAAGAGCAGCCTGATAACAGGCAGCATGACAAACAGATGCACAATGGCGTACCAGAGGAATCGGTCCAAGAACCTTGGCCCTCTTTTTCCTGGCCCATCATTGCTCCTGGGGCCGATGTTAATCATGGGGAAGATCTAAACCAATGGAATCGGTCTTGTATTGTACCAACTCAGCAAGGTTTTTTTGGTGCTGATGATGCACCGCAGGTGTGCTCAAATCAAGGGAAAACCCGGCCGTTTGGTGCAAAGCATATCCAATGTTTTGGTTGCGCACAGGTTTGTGGTGATCAGACCCCCGTGGACGATCGACCTTGGATCGGTACTGGGGAACAAGGGTGTGTTTTTGGCATTTTACGCGATCAAAGCCACTGTATTTGCGGTGTCTTATTGCAAAAAAGCCTTCGAACGTCCTGGTATCTGTAACGGAGATCATACATGACCACAGAAACTGTTGTACTGGACAGCAATATTATTATTGATTATTTGCAGGGTCGGTATCAAGCCGCAAAATTGTTTCAATCTTATCGGAATAACAACATCCGTGTTGTGATCAGCATCATTACGTTAATCGAGGTTTTAGTTGGCATTGCAGATCAAGAAAAGCGGGGGAGGGTAAAGCAGTGGCTTTTGAATTTTTCCCCCATCCATGTGTGCCTGGATATTGCTGAAAAAGCCATAGAGCTGAGAAAAGGGTACGGTTTGCGCCTTCCTGATGCCCTTATTGCATCCACTGCCCGATGTCATCAGGGCATTTTGGTGACCCGTGACAGAGATTTTTATAAAATGTCGGATGTTCGTTATCCCTATGACCTGCATGATCAAGAATAATGGGAATGTCCGTTATCCCTATGACCTGCACGATCAAGAGTATAAGGGGCGCCCATTTCACGGACGTTTGGTCTGACCAAGGCAAAGGACCGCTTGCCTTGTGGCCCGGCTTTTTAACGGTGTTTTTAAAAATTTTTTTGAAAAAGATTCTTAGACCTCTTTTCTTTTGATACCGCCATGGCGTATGATTGCAGAATATAGGAGTGTGGCTCAATGGCTAGAGCACTGGTCTCCAAAACCAGCGGTTGGGGGTTCGAGTCCCTCCACTCCTGCGCCAGTTTCATTAATGTAAAAGCATAAAATATTTTATTTTTATTTAATTTTTTACAATAAATTTTCAGTTTTTTTCTTGATTTTTACACTATTCGCCGCCATTCGTTGTGTTTTCAACGGGTTGCGATTGCTTTTTTTGTGAACGAGATGGGTTGAATTATTTCAAGATTTTGTTATAATTTTTTAATGAATCAAAAATAAAACTAAATCGCTTTGAGAATTTTATACCCTAGTAAACCTTTTTTTAAGACAGATCTTATCAATCATTTTATTTGTCAAGGAATAGACAAGTTCGAAAAGAATGTAAAGGGGGTAATTTCTATTATCTTGCTGTCCTGTGGAACGGTTGTTCTGGATGGCCCAACGCCCGATCGGGTCGTGGGTATCAGGACTGGGGCCAGTCCGGTGGTGACACCTGTTGCAAAAGCAGAAGAAAAACCGTCTCTGGATTGCCAAGAATCATCTATCCGCATGGGGACCGATCGATCGCTGTGCCGTGCCCTGCGCCAATCTGGTGTTCGCCAAGAAGTCATTAATGCCATTGCACGCTGTTTGTCTGCCAAGATGGTTCGGCGTTTTCGTCCCAACCAGATTATAAAAATGATGTTTGAATCGGGGGCATTGTCTAGCATTAAGGTGTATACGGGTGTGGGGCGAGCATTTCTGATTCAACGCAACGGGTCGGGGGCCTGGTCCAGCAAACGTATCAAGGTTCCTGTTGCTGTGAAATACGAGCGCTTGAAATTGCCCGTCACGCATACGCTAAAAAAATCTCTTTTGTCATCAGGACTGGATAGGGCTCTGATTGTAGATATTGCCAGAGGATTGGTGCGCAGTGGGGTTGTGTGGGGGAATTTAAGGGGATCAACGGTGGAATTGATGATCCAAACTAGGCGTTGTGCAGAAACCGCCGCCCTGGCTCTTGATCACATTGCGATGATTCAGATTGGAAAAAAGGGGGTTAAAAAAACCTATTATGCCTATCAGCGTGGTCCTCATGATTCGCGCAGAATTTTTTGCACTTTGGCTGGTTTTGGTTTGCAGTCGGGTGAGGTGGCTCGGCATGTTACATGGTGTCCTCCGGTGCCAAAAGTCATAGTGACGTCTCGTTTTGGAAACAGATTGCATCCTGTATACAAGTGCATCAAGCACCATAACGGTACAGATTATGGGGGCGCCCATGGTTCGCCTATTCGTGCGGTGGGGGAGGGTGTGATCAAGTCGGTTGCGCAAAGTGGTTCTTATGGTAAATATGTGACCATTCTCCATGGCAACGGTTATCGCACACTGTATGCCCATTTGTCTCGAACCATGGTTCGTGTCGGTCAGCGCGTTCGCAAAGGGCAAACCATAGGGGGGATGGGCAGCACGGGTACGGCCAGAGGGACGCATTTGCACCTAGAAGTTTTGGATCGATCCAGTCGCCCTATTAATCCGGAATCTTTTTTGCGCTCCAGCAAAAAGCAGGCCAAAAGCCAGAACCCGACTGTTTCTGGAAAGCAGAAAGTTAATTTTTACAAGCAAGCCCAAAGTTTAAGACAAAAGTATGCGGCTTTGGGTGGTTCTGTTGCCCCTATTCCAGGGGGCAGCCATTGCGTCACCCGATCCAGCACTGTGGCTGTGCCCCAGAAAAGAAGAGTCGGATCTCGCAAGCCTGTAGTATCTGGAAAGCCAGTTTCCACAAAAAGACGATTCAAAAACTTGGTTAATGTGAATAAATCCAGGGCCTCTGTTCGACACAGTCGGCGGGTAAAAAAGAGCATCTAGTAGGGGGGGGCAGTATTTGGTCAGAGCGTTGATTCTTTTTGCATCCTGGGGAAAACTGTGTCTCTTTTTTCAGAATATGCAGATGATTTGCTTTATGTTTTAAACACGGATTTTTTGTTATTGAAAATAGGGCTTTGGATCATCACCCATTATTCAGCACAACCCATTGTTCAGCTGGTTTTTTCTGTATAGGGCTTACCATAACGGGTAAAGGGCTGTCTTGTTATAGGATAGAGATCGATTTGCGGCCTTGACATATGAAGGGTTGCATTCATGTATCCACAAATAGGTCCCGATGATGTTATGGGTAATTACCTTGGGTATGGCGCTGTATAACATATGTTGACGATTAGACTATGCGATCGTCAAGTAGCGGGTAGAGGCCAGATTGCAATAGAATTTTGTATGGGTGAATTCAGAGCGGGCAGGGAGGAATTTTAAGTATGCAAAATTAAAAATATACAAAATTAAAGAAAAATCCCAACCCGTTTTTTAATCACGCCGTTGTTTCGGCTGCGGTTTTTTTGGCTGTAAACAATGCCAGGTCTTTTTTCAATTTTAACAATGGTGGTGTCAGTTTTCTGTTGGATGTTTTTTGAACAAACAGATCAATGCCACCACTTTTATCAATGGTTTTTATTCCAGCAGAGGATACTTTCAGCATGATGTTTTTTGAAAGCATTTGGCTGTAAACACTGACCCAGCGCACATTTGGATAGAAAACGCGCTTGGTCTTATTGTTGGCGTGGCTGACATTGTTGCCAACCATGGGGCCTTTTAAGGAGATGCAGCAAAATCTCGACATGGAAAAATTGTAAACTTATTTTTGAAAATCATACCGCGTTTAAAATCCCACGTCAAGGGCGCCCCCCTGTCTATCTGCTTGTACACTGGTGGGCTTGTCTGGCTTGTCTATATGCTTGTACACTGGTGGGCTTTTGTGGTAATATTTGGTGGAAATCATATCTCTCATGCAGGGCATCCTTCCGGTGCACAATCAGCGCTCTGCAGAGGAAAACTGGACAGGATATACAAATGAGTTTTACAGTACCAACCATATCATTAGAAGATTTATTGCAAAGAGGGGTCCATTTCGGCCACAAAAGAGCCCGTTGGAACCCAAAAATGGCACCCTATATTTACAAAGAACACCACGGCGTTCATATCATTGATTTGCCTCAAACAGTGATGCTGATGAACAGAGCCATGGCTGCGCTGCATCAGTGCGTCAAAAATGGTGGCAGAATTTTGTTTGTAGGGACAAAACTGCAGGCCAGAAAGGCCATCAAGGAGTCCGCCATTCGGTGTGGTCAATATTATGTGGACCATCGTTGGTTGGGCGGAACATTGACCAATTGGAAAACCATTTCTGCATCGTTAAAACATTTCAGAGAAGTGGAAGATCGCGTCAATTCTACCGATTTTTCTTCGTATACTAAAAAAGAGCAGTTGGGTTTTCACCGTGAATTGGGTAAGTGCGAACTGGCTCTGGGCGGCATCCGCAACATGGGTGGTTTGCCAGACATGGTGTTTTTGATTGATGCGAACAAAGAAAGCATTGTGGTTAAAGAAGCGCGAAAACTGAAAATACCCACCATTGCCATCGTCGACACCAATACAGATCCCACGTTGGTGGATTATCCTATACCTGGAAATGATGATGCGTTGCGCGCCATCGAATTTTATTGCGATGTGGTTGCCAAAACTGTCTTGTCGGGTTTGCAAGAGGAATTTGATCAAAAGTCTTATGATGTGCCTAATGTTCCGGATTTTGAACCTTCTCCTGCGCCTGCGATTAAACCAAAGGGGTGATCTCTGATCCATCATTCAATATAAATAGGGAGATTTAGTGGTATGACAATTTCTATGGATGTTTTAAAACAATTGAGGGAAGAAACGCTTGCTCCTTTTGGTGCGTGCAAAAAAGCCCTGACAGAATCGGGAGGAGATTTGTCTGCGGCCATGGATTGGTTGCGGAAAAATGGTGTTCTGGTTGGCGGAAAAAAGACCGATCGTCTGGCATCAGAAGGCGCCATTGCGGCCGACTGTGTTGGGGGTTTTGGTGCGCTGATCGAAATCAGTTCAGAGACCGATTTTGTGGCGCGTGGTGATCCGTTCAAGGGGTTAATTTCTTCTGTTTTGGGCGTGGCGATGTCGCGTTCTGAAACCGCTGTGGAGCGATTGCTTGAACATCCTTTGGATGCAGAAAATCACAAAAGAGGGACCATTAGCGAGTGTGTTTTAGAGTTCGCTGGGACCATCGGAGAAAACATTGTATTGCGTCGTTTGGTAGCCCTTAATGTGAATCCTGGTGTGGTGGTGTCGTATATTCATCAATCGTTTCCAGGCACCCCAAATATTGGCACATTGGGGGTTTTGGTGGCCTTGGAATCAGAGGCAAACGAGGACGATTTAAAGGCTTTGGGCAAAAATTTGGCCATGCATATCGCCTTTACCAGGCCCCATTGTGTTTCCATTCACGAGGTTTCTCCTGCAGTTTTAGAAAAAGAGAAAACGTTCTTGCAAGAGCAGATTCAAGAGCAATCAGGGGACAGGCCAGCGGACGTGCAACTTAAAATGGTTGAGGGGCGTTTAAGAAAGTTTTTTGAAACCATTGTGTTAGAAGAGCAGGATTATGTGCGCGATTCTGGAAAAACCATTAAAGAGTTTTTAAAACAGGAGGGCGAGCGCTTGGGTAAGCCCGTTCGTATTGCTGGTTTTGCCTATGCTAAATTAGGGGAAAATTCAAAAGAGGGACACGAAGAGACCGCAGAATAGCGGTCCGTGACGAGGTCCATTTGTGGATCTGATGTTCTGGTGGATAATGACCAATCCTTCTTGACCCGTGATTGTTGCATCACTGTGGTTAAGAATGGTCTGGTCCAGAACCTGTCGAAACAGTATAGTGGGCAGAATTCTGCAGACCGTAACAGAGGATATAAACCCTTTGCAGACCATGACACCATTTATGGACTCGGGGCAGACAGAGCCCTTTTATGGGGCCAAAACCATCCAATGCTGGGGTATCATCCTGTTCTTTTTTACAAAATAAAAAAATAAACGATTTTAAAGACTGTCATATAAAATTTTTACTAAACTTTTGTATAGTTTTTCAAATTTTATCGAACAATAGACTTTTTTAACTTTGATATCCGAAGTTAATTGCACAAAAGATCAGACCGTGGTATTGTACAGACAGTATAAAAATAGAGCGTCGTATGGGTGCAAAAACAAATCGAATAGAGTCGCTGGTGGCGTGGATCATTCTATTTCTTGTGGTATCTATTTTGGGTGGAGTGTATTACAAATATTATGGTCACAAACACAGGACCTCTACGTTTTATGCAGAATTCGACAGTATCACGGGGCTGAATATTGGGGCTCCGGTTAAAATCAATGGTGTGGTGGTGGGAAAAGTGGTGGGATTCGATCTTGATCATAAAAAGAATTTTGTTGTTAATGTGGAATTTGCCGTGAACAAAGATGTTATGCTGCCCGAAGATACCCGGGCATCGGTGACCTCTGAAAGTTTGTTTGGATCCACCATATTGATGCTGCTGCCTGGTATGAGCGAGCGTTTGTTGTCTCATGGTGGAACGATTTTTGATACACAATCACCCCTGCACATTCATGAATTATTGCAAAAATTCTTGTTTAATGCCGCTGATTCAGAACGTGATGCGGGTCAAAACCGAGACCAAGATGGGGCTGAAAAATCAGAGACCGCCCGAAATGCCTCTAATGAAGATGAGGATTGCATGGTGTAAATCAAAGACATGGTGTAAAATGGGGGAGAGATAGTATAGATTTCATACCTAAAAGGAAGGCATTATGTCGAGCGATGAAGAAATAGTGATGGGATCAGAAGCGCAAGATTATTCAGCAGATTCCATAAAAATTTTACGTGGACTGGATGCCGTTAGAAAACGTCCAGGTATGTATATTGGAGATACCGATGATGGGTCAGGTTTGCATCATATGGTATACGAGGTGGTGGATAACGCCATTGACGAATCGTTGGCTGGGTATTGTAACCAGGTCTCTATTTCTTTGAATTCCGATGGGTCGGTTACGGTTCGGGATAATGGTCGAGGCATTCCTGTGGATCTCCATGCGGAAGAAGGGGTTTCCGCCGCAGAGGTCATCATGACCCAGTTGCATGCGGGTGGAAAGTTTGATCAAAATTCTTATAAGGTGTCCGGTGGTTTGCATGGCGTGGGCGTTTCTGTGGTCAATGCCTTGTCCCAATGGTTGGTTTTGACCATTTGGCGCAATGGTGGGTGTTATACCATGACTTTTGATCACGGGGTTTCGAGAGGCCCCCTAGAGCGTATTGGGGATTCAGATGGCGATCAGCGGGGAACCGAAATTACCTTTTTACCCTCGTCTCAGACTTTTTCTCAAACAGAATTTGATTTTAAAGTGTTGGAGCATCGATTTAAAGAATTGGCTTTTTTAAATCCAAATATTGCCATAATCCTAGAAGACAAGCGGGAATTTCCTCCTAAAAAAGTGGTTTTGGATTACGAGGGAGGAGTCAGTGCCTTTGTGCGCTATTTAAACCGCAACAAAACGGCGCTACATGAACCCATTCATATGCGTGGCGAGCGTGGATTGATCAGTATTGATATTGCTTTGGAGTGGACCGACAGTTATCACGAAGTGATGTTATGTTTTACAAATAATATTCCGCAAAAAGATGGGGGAACCCATTTGGCTGGATTTAGATCGGCGTTAACGCGGGTGGTTGGGCAATTGATGCAGTCGCAGAAAAAGGAAAAAGTGGGGTTGGTGGGCGAAGATAGTCGAGAAGGTTTGACGTGCGTTTTGTCTTTAAAAATGCCGGATCCAAAGTTTTCATCCCAAACAAAAGATAAATTGGTCTCATCAGAAGTGCGGACTGTTATTGAATCGGTGGTGGGGGATCAGCTAGAGCGCTGGTTCGAAGAGCACCCTGTGGAAACCAAAAAAGTTTTGGCACGCATTATGGAGGCAGCGCTGGCCAGAGAAGCGGCGCGAAAAGCCAGAGAGTTAACGCGACGCAAAACAGCACTGGATATTGCTTGTTTGCCGGGGAAATTAGCCGATTGCTCAGAGCGCGACCCCAGCCTGTGCGAAGTCTATCTTGTCGAGGGGGAAAGTGCAGGGGGGTCGGCCAAAAATGCCCGAAATCGTCGATTCCAAGCTATTTTACCCTTGCGCGGTAAGATTTTGAACGTAGAGCGTGCTCGATTTGATCGCATGTTGGGGTCATCAGAAATTGGAACGCTGATTACGGCTTTGGGAACCGGTATAGGCAATGATTTTAATCTGGAAAAGTTGCGCTATCACAAAGTGATTTTGATGACCGACGCCGATGTGGATGGCAGTCACATTCGGACCCTGTTGTTAACGTTCTTTTTTCGACATATGCGAACGTTGATTGAGCAGGGCTATTTGTATATTGCGCAACCCCCTTTGTACGGTGTCAGGCGCGGGAATAGCAAAATGTATTTAAAGGATGATCGGGCGTTGAATAACTTCCTGATCGAGGGGGGAGAAAAAGGACTTATTCTGGAAAATAGCGTAACAGGAGAACGGTGCTCTGGTCAAGATTTGGATCGCGTGGTCCGTCGCGCAGGCCAAGTGGATGCGGTGATTCAGCGCATGTACACTCATTACGGCATTAATCAAGTCCTGGCACAGAGGGCGTTAATGATGGGGCTTTTTCAGGAAAATATCAACGATTCCCTGGCCTGGGCCACACAGTTTGTAGAAAAAAATACGGCTCTGGGTTTTGGAAACTGGTCTTTTCAAATGATGGATGATGATCAAATCGTATTTTCGTACCAAAAAGACAAGGTCTGGAGCCAAGAACGTTTTCCCCATTCCGTATTGCAAACCTCGGAAGGGGTTCAGTTGGCCACCCATAAAGATTATTGCCGAGATTATTTTCCTTGCGTCTTTAAAGATCAGGTTTTTGATGGTCCATTGGCACTGTGGTCCTATATTTTGCAACAGGGGCAAAAGGGTTTAAGCATTCAGCGTTACAAAGGTTTGGGGGAAATGCAGGCCGATGAGCTGTGGGAAACCACCTTGGATCCCGAAGCGCGCACATTACGACAAGTGACTATTCGACAAGCCGAAGAAGCCAGTGATTTGTTCTGTATTTTAATGGGGGATATTGTGGCACCCCGAAAAGCCTTTATTCAAGACAATGCTATGGGCGTGATGAATTTGGATGTATAGAAGGGGGTGGTAATGGCCTGTCATCTTGGGGCGGGGAGGCAGTGTGTGCGATGGGGGACAAACGTGCTGACCTCCCTCTGTATCACAGGTAATCGGTATGCCGGCCCAGCCTGGTGAGGGTTTTTATCCCAAAACTTACCCAGTGTCATTGCCTACATTTTACGCCCCCCTTTATCCAGTATGTCAGGAAATAAAGAGGTAACGCATCAGAATACTCTGAGGCATTACCTCGCACCCCTTTTCCCCACAAATCACGTTCTGGGGTAAGAGAGTTGTCTTGCGCAAGATCTGTTGGAGGGGTATTCAATGGGTTACCCTGTCACAAGATCGTGGCGGATACGGGATCGTTTAACAGCCAATTCAGCATATTGATCGGTTTTTTTCAAGGCCCTAGAGGCGCGTTTGTTTTTATTGATTGTGTTATAACTGATTTTTTCCATATCAAGGACCACACGACGGACTCTGGAAAGGCTGTTGGTAATGGCTTTTTTCGCCCTTTTACCTGAAAGATAAAATAATCTGGACGATGTGGATCGTCTTGGCTTTTCCGGGTCTTCGCCCAAAGTCTTATAAGTCACTCTTAGATTCGGGTGTTGTGATGAGTCCTCTGATGAAACGCGAGAAACCCGCTTTTTTTGGCCCGTCAAATGCAACAATTCCACCAAAGAATCGTATAAAGAGGTGCATTGTTTCTTTATGAGATCAAAAACGGTGTACTGGGGTGTTGGCTTTGTGTTGGCAGGTGTTTTTTTGTTAGAGGGTGCTTTTTTCGCCGCCTCTTCTTCTGATGTTTTAAGAAGAGGTTTTTGGCTGCTTGCCGTCATTTCATTGAAACGATGAATGAATTTGGAAAACATTTGCGGAAAATCCTTCGAAAACGATGTGGCAATAGAATTTGAAATGTTGGTTATAAAAAAATCTATGTCAAACAATGTGTCCGGAACTTTTGCTGTAATAGGTTTTGATTTTTCGTGGTATTTAAACGGATTTACTGTATGATGATTGTTTGTTGTCGAGTAATAATGATTGTGGGTTGTGACGGGCTTGTTTCCAACAGATTGGTCTGGGCTGGAAACCAAGGTATGGCTTGCAGAGGGGATGGCTTTGGTCAAATGTTCTTCTGTTGTCTGAGTTTCTTTTGTAGATAATGGGTGGGCAGGACGGTCTGCAGAGTGTTCAATCTGATTGTTGTGGGTTTTGACAAGGATGTTATCGTCTTTTCGGTCATGGTTTTCGTTTTTTAAATTCTCGACCATTTGCCTGCCGTTTGACTCAGTGCGGCCAGTGTTGGCGGAACCGGTGGTGCGTATTGAATCGTGGCTTGAATTTGTACGGATGGTTGTGCTCTTTGTTTCTGCCGGTGGCTCCTTATCCATCTGGGTCTCTTGATTCTGCGTTTTTGCTTTGCGCTCAGCGCCCATTGCTGTGGTTTCTTGTGAAACTTGAACGCCTAGGTCTCTTTTTTCAGCGGGTTGATCCGTTTGAGTGTCTTGATTGGTGTGTTCAGGCCTCATTTTATATTTGGGCAGAGTAATGGATGGTGAATCACATACAGATATAGACTCAACGCTCTCCATATCCATTAGGTTTTTCACCAATGTTATCCTGGATGCTTTAACTTCCAAATCAAGGCTTTTTAACTTTTGTCTAGACTTTTGATCACTGGATCTGGAACGTTGAGATAGAGCGGAGCTGTTGTCTAGGAGTGAAAAACTATTGGTCTGTTTAGAACCCTCGTAAGTAGCCAATGGATTCTTTCTATAGTTGTTTGATGTCGCCTTATTTTCCATTGCGGTAAATATATACAGTATTAATGCAATTAAAATATATTTTTTATTCATTTTAAAAACTATTTTAATGTGTTCATAATGTAATGTTAGCTAAAATTAATTAATTTTTTGTTAAAAAAATACTTTTGTTAACTTTTTGTACTGTTCTTTTGAGTAAAATCTTCGCTTTTTGTTTTTCCTTTTTTAAATCAAAGGCGAGCGGGGCTGGCAACGGGTTGGCACTCCCCTTGGAATTTTTCAGTTTGACATGGTGCCAATAACGCTCTAGAATAGAAAAACATGGGAAACGATATAGAACACAAAGCATTGTATGACAAAACGAACTCAGTCCAAGCACAAAATTGAACGGCGGTATGGTGTGGCACTTTGGGGCCAGTCCAGTAGTCCGGTTCATGTCAGAAGCTATCCTCCTGGCCAGCACGGCTCAAAGGGTGCTCGAAAATTAACCGATTATGGTCAACAGTTGGCCGCTAAGCAAAAATTAAAAGGCTATTATGGAAATATTGTGGAAAAGCAATTCCGAAATATTTACAAAGAAGCTGTTCGCTTGCGCGGAGACACCAGCGAAAAGTTAGTTGGGTTGTTGGAATCACGATTGGATGCGATGGTTTACCGTTTAAAATGGTCACCCACGGTGTTTAACGCCCGTCAATTGGTTGGACACAAGCATGTTTTGGTTAATGGTCGTTGTGTAAACATTCCATCATACCGATTAAAACAGGGTGATGTGGTTACTTTGCGCGAATCCATGCGTCAAAACAGCATCGTTGTTCAGGCTATGGCGTCCCTAGAGCGCGACATCCCAGAGTATATAGAATACAAGTCAGGCGATTGGTCCGGTACATTCAGTTATGTTCCAGAATTGGAAAAGATCCCTTATCCAATTAATATGGATGTTGGATCTATTGTCGAGTTTTACTCACGATAATTGGGTTTGTGTTGATTCTTGACTATCACATCTGATCAAGCGATTTGACTGTTTTGAAAAAAAATGTTGAGGCTTTTTTTAGAAAAATTGCTTTAAAAGTCAAAAAGACTTGCTGTTTTTTGCGGCAGGTCTTGTTTTATATACGACTGCTCTCTGGTGTACGGCGGGACGAGTGAGTATATCAATGTGGGTTATGCAGATCCATTTTTGTAGTCAAGAATTGGTCCATAAGTCATCGCGTCACGTGTGAACGGCCATCAATTCCATCACGCGTAAATGGCAAGGTTTCATTTTTGGTCAATTTTTGATAAAATTCAAAAAAAGACAGTCTTTGGTGCGATGACAGAAAATAATTCACATTTGGACACCCCAAAACAGTTAGAAAAAGAATCAGAAAAGGTAAAAGACAGGGAAAAAAAGGATTGGCCTGAAACAGGATCTGATCATTTAACACCATTACAGATGGTGCGCTCTATTGCAGAGCTGTTAGAGAAATCGTCCTTAACGGAAATAGAATATCGTTCAGGTGATTTCAGAGTGCGCGCAGTTAAGGCCCCCGAATCTGTTGGCCGGGTTTCGCATTTGATGGAAAAATCTCTGGATTTGCAGACCGTTTTCGTCCCGACAGAACAAAGCCCATCCAGGAGCACCTCTGTTACGCCTCTAGCGGAACAGCAGCAGATTTTATCCCACCATGTGGTCAAGTCGCCAATGGTCGGAACGGCCTATTTGTCTCCGAAACCAGGAGACCCCCCTTTTATATCCGTTGACTCTGTTGTTCAAGAAGGGCAAACCGTTTTAATCATAGAAGCGATGAAAACCATGAATACCATCAAGGCCCAGAAATCTGGCAGAGTGAGGGCAATTTTGGTGAATAACGGAGATCCTGTGGAATTTGGTCAGGCCCTAGTCCATATCGATTAAAAAAGACCCAGAAATCTGGCAGAGTGCGTGCCTGCAGCCATCCTGCTAAACCAATCGATCCATTCCTGCAGCTATACTGTTGAACCAGACTGACAAAGCCATGATGGGGTTGCACCCCTTTGTGCATGCCGTAAGGGAGCTATCAGATCACACTGTGGCTAGTCATTTCAGGCAGAACAACACAGGTTACGTCTTACAATGGGTTTGTTCTTGCTGCAAGGGAAATCCAGGAAATATTCCGCCCATGACTGTTGGGGCTGTTTTCCCCAGATCCCTCTGCCCAGCAGGTCACGGATTCGTTGCCCAAGGATTCGCCCAAGGTTTCACCCAAGGGAGGCATCATTGCGTTTTTTACAGAGGTGTTTTCAGTGATTTTCTGGTGCTCAGATTTACACCCAGATTGTTCTGACCATTTGTCAAAACCGGTTCTGTTGTCTCTGTTCGCCTGTTTTTGATGGTGTGTGGCTCGACGATGGCTGAAAAAGTCTGTTCGTGAAAAGGTATCAATGTGGATGTCCGTAATGTTCGAAACCAGAGATTCTAGTCGTTTGTGAATATACAGCGGCAGATCAAAAAAGACACAGTCGCCCACTGTACGCACCATGGTGGAAATATTCCAGGCAGAGGCATCTTGGACCGTTTGTACAAAATCAGGGGAAACCTGGTAAGATGCTGACCGAATCATGGGACCAATAGTGGCCTGCAGGTTGGATATTGTAGCCCCCATGGCGTACATTTGACGCACGGTTTCCTCTATGATCCCAGAAACAGCCCCACGCCAGCCTGCGTGAATGGCGGCAATCACCTTTGCCACCCCATCATAAATCAAAATAGGCGCACAATCGGCCGTGATGATTCCGATAAAGGCATCGGGATCGTTGGTAATTAGGGCATCGGCAGGCTGCATAATGCTTTGTTGGTCTCTAGGCAAAACCAGAACGCGATTGGTGTGTTTTTGGTTGCTCAGCCAGGCCGTGCCGGTGAAATGTAATGCGGCCAGAGAGGCGCGCGCTACCGTCTTAATCAGCGCACAGCGGTTCTGCTGATCGGAATGGATGCTGTGGGGTGAATCAGAATGGACAGGGAGGCAGGATGCTTGTAACGCGGCGTGCTGTAATGGGCCGATGCCACCATAAAGACCAAAAAATCCGTGCCGTATGGGCCATAGATCGTTTTGAACAAAAAGGGGGTCAGCTTTTGGCTTGGAAAATCGTGCGTTCATTCAGCGCCTCTTTTCTGTTTTTCGCTTCCCCCAGACTTTGTTTACAATGATGGATGTTGTGCCGATGGCTGATGGCGAGCAATCCAATCTTTTAACTGCGTCAAGCTCTGAGCGCCCACTTGGGAAGCCACCTGTTGGCCATTGACAAAGATTTTAAGGCAAGGAATAGAGATGATTTGCTGACCGGATGCCAAATCTGGTGCATCGTCAATATTAACCTTGACCACAGATACGGAGAAGGATTGATCGTTGGCCAATTGGTCCAGAATGGGGTTCATGACTTTGCACGGACCGCACCAGGGGGCCCAAAAATCCACTAATGTAATGGCATTTTTCGCCAAATGAGCCGCTAATTCAGCAGACGATGTCAAGGAAACGATCATGGTTTTTACTCTGATATTTTGATCTATGGTACTGGATTTTTATCTCATAATCCATAGGGGGCGGATCATCTAAAAAGAGAGACAAAAATGATCAAACGTGTGCATGGTACGGCAAAGGTGCCCAGGTTTTTAAAAAGGTTGAAAGAGGAAACAAAAAACCAGATTGGGGGTGAAGGGATTGCAGATCAGGGCAGCAGGATGCGGGGTATGATGGCCCTCTATTATGATTCTGTGCGAAACAACCTATTGACCGTGCATCCAGCCTTGTGTTTTGGTATAATACACATTTAATTCAAAAATATGGCGTGGTATGTTGGATCAACGCATTGTGGATTGTTATGCAAATTATGTTCATCAGGTCTTTTTACAAGAAGCTCCAGGGCGTGAAGTCAGAGCCGATTATTCTGATCCCAGGGCCCGTCTGTATGACGCGTGGAAGGAAAATCCACAGATTGCCCAGCGCATTATGGCCATGTTTCATCATAAATTTTCGCCCACATCTTCGTCCACATCCAACGGTGATATAGGGGACGATGGGGGGAATCTGGATGATTTAAAACAGGGCGACTTTGGTCCCATGATTTGCGCCATTGAACAAACGGTGCGGACTAATTTTTATTGCCCAGATGCCCAGGCTATGGTGATTAAAATCTTGCATCCCAATGGAATTATTGAAATTTTCATGGATCACCCCGTATTTCAAGGCGTGATGTTAAAGGGGGCCATGATGGCGCGGGGAGGGCTGCGTTGGTCGGATCGCGAAGATTTTCGAACAGAGTGTTGGCAGTTGATGCAAACGCAAGTCTTGAAAAATACGATTATCGTTCCGTCGGGATCCAAGGGGGCCTTTTTGATAAAAGATGACAGGATTTCTGCACTGCAGGCCTATGAGATGTTTGTCCACGGTATTTTGGACATATCGGACAACTTGGCAGGCAGAAATGTAATTTCGCCCACCAATGTACGCTGTTATGATGGTCACGATTTTTACAATGTGGTGGCAGCCGATAAGGGAACGGCCAGTTTTTCGGACCATGGAAACGCCATTGCACTGCGTCGCGGGTATTGGTTGGGCGATGCGTTTGCCTCTGGGGGGTCCAATGGATATAACCACAAAAAGCTGGCCATTACATCGCGTGGATCGTGGGTGTCCATACGTCATCATTTGGCCAAACTGGGGTATGGTGGAGAGCATCCCTTGACAATGGTGGGTGTTGGTGATATGGCGGGCGATGTGTTTGGCAACGGCATGTTGGAAGACAGTAATGTACAGCTGTTGGCGGCATTTAATTACGAATCTATTTTTATTGACCCCAATCCTGATCCTGATGCCAGTTACCGCGAGCGGTGCCGATTGTTTCACTTGCCAGGCTCTCGCTGGTCGGATTATGCTGATTTTTCCTTGGGTGGTGCGGTGTACAGCCGTCATCAAGCGCAGATCGAGTTATCGGATCAGGCCTGTAAAATGCTGGGTTTGACGTCTTGTTTCATTGGTCCTAATGATTTGATCAAAGCCATCTTGAGCATGCAGGCTGATGTGTTGTTTTTAGGGGGAATAGGGACGTTTGTTCAGGCGCAATCAGAGCAAAACGTTATGGATGCAGCCAATGCGGAAACGCGGGTTTATGGCAAAGATCTGCGGGTAAAAATCGTGGCCGAGGGGGCGAATTTGGGCATGACTCAGGCCGGACGTATTGAATATGCGTTGGCAGGTGGTATTTTAAACACAGATGCGGTGGATAATTGCGCAGGCGTGAATTGTTCGGACCATGAAATCAACATCAAGATTTTGTTGGATCAGGTTGTGCAGAACGGCGCTATTGATCAGTCAGAGCGTGCTCTTATATTGCAAGCCATTACCGAGGATGTGTGCACCCATGTGTTGAGGGAAAATGCGTGGCAAAACTTGGCTCTGACCTTTTCTGCCCTGGGGGATCAATCGGCGATTTTGGATCGTACCGTTGGCTTTTTGCAGGCGTACAAGGCAATCTGTGGCGTGGCAGACGATGGTTTGGATGCGTTGTTAGAGGGGTTGCAGGGGCGAAAACAAGGTGCAGGGGTAACCAGGCCAGAGATGGCGGTTGTTTTGGCCTATGTCAAGCGGTATTTAAGGGGCGTTCTAGAGAAAATGGACTTGTCTGAATTGGGAGAAGAGTATGTTGTGCGTTATTTTCCCAGAGCCGTACAAGAGCGATTTTCGTCGTTTTTAAAACATCATTTCTTGTTTTCAGAAATCAAAATAACCATGCTGGTGAATCGATTTGTGGATATGTTGGGTCCAATCGGGCTATTTTCTATTGTGCAAGATTTGGACATTTCTGTAATGGATGCTGTTCGGGCACTGTTGGTTCTGGATCATCAGATCAATGGCCATCGAATGGGTCAAAAAATTCTTGGAAAAATGGGGGATCTGGATGCTGCTGTTGCTCTGATGGAGCTGTATCGCGATGTTGTGCGCGGGGGGTTGGTGCATTGGGCTAAACAGTGGAAAAGTGATCCCAAGTATGGGATTTCTGTTAAGGATACGGCCAAAGATGTTCGTCTTTGGGATCGTTACCAGGCAGAGCTGTCCGTGGTAACAGATGTGCCAATCAGGCTGTAGGGATTTTTGATGGGGGCCCCCTTGCGTCTTTAACGTATTATCAGTAAAATAATACGGTATAGACGTCGAAATTCCTTTGACCCTTTTTCCATCATCTTTATTAAAGTGTTTTTATTTATATGCATTTACGTGAAATTAAAGCAAAGTCTCCTGTTGAACTGTTAAGATTGGCCGAGACTCTGGGCTTGGACGGTGCCATGGATATGAAGCGTCGCGATTTGACTTTTTCCATTTTGCAAAAGAAATCCGAGCAGAATATTGCCATTACAACAGAGGGGGTTCTAGAGATTTTACCTGATGGTTTTGGGTTTTTAAGATCAGCAGCATCCAATTATTTGGCCGCATCAGACGATGTGTATGTTACCGTTCAGCAAATTAAATCGCTGCATTTGAAAAAGGGAGATGTGTTAGAGGGTGTGATCAAGTCGCCCAAGGAAGGAGAGCGTTATTTTTCCTTCACCAAGATTACGAAGGTTAATTTCGCAGATCCTCATATGTTGCGCAATCGCATACCGTTTGATCAACTGACCCCTCTGTTTCCCACCAGGAAAATAACCCTGGAATCCCCTGATGGCGTGGATCCCAAGAACAAGGATTTAACCTTGCGTGTAACGGATTTGATTGCTCCCATAGGGTTTGGTCAGCGCGGTCTGATTGTCGCGCCGCCTAGAACGGGGAAAACCGTGATTTTGCAAACATTGATTAAATCCATCATGCATCATCATCCAGAGGTGCAATTGATTGTGTTATTGATCGACGAGCGTCCAGAAGAGGTAACGGAAATGGCCCGCACCGTTAAAAATGGCGAGGTGATTAGTTCGACCTTTGACGAGCCTGCTGCCCGGCATGTTCAGGTGGCAGAAATGGTTATTGAAAAAGCAAAGCGATTGGTGGAGGCCAAAAAAGATGTGGTGATTTTTCTGGATTCTATTACACGCTTGGCCAGAGCTTACAATACGGTTGTTCCTTCATCAGGAAAAGTATTGACGGGGGGTGTGGATGCCAGTGCGCTGCAAAAGCCAAAGCGGCTGTTTGGGGCGGCTAGAAATGTGGAGGAGGGGGGGTCGCTGACCATCATTGGTACGGCGCTGGTTGATACGGGGTCCAGGATGGATGAAGTTGTGTTTGAGGAATTCAAGGGAACAGGCAATTCTGAGCTAATTTTGGATCGTAAATTGGCGGACAAGCGGACGTTTCCAGCCATTGACATTACGCGTTCGGGGACACGAAGAGAGGAGTTGTTGGTTGATCCTGCCAAATTACAGCGCAAGTGGTTGCTGAGAAGGGCATTAAGCCCCATGAGTGCGGCAGAGGCCACAGACTTTTTGTTAGAGCGCCTGAAAATGACAAAGAATAATGATGACTTTTTGGACAGCATTAATCGTCCTTCGACTTAGAATGGTGGGCGGGCTCTGTATAGGTGGATTTTAGATTTCGGCCTGACAGAGCAAATGTGTTGGATAAATGGGGGATAGGGGGGTTGTCAAAAAGTTTATGACGCGGTATGATGGTTTAACAATTACGATGGCGTTGTAACCAAAATGGGACAAAAAGCAGATCCAATAGGTCTTCGACTTGGGATTAACAAAACGTGGGATTCTGCATGGTATTCTAAAAAAAACTATGCTGCATTTGTTCAAAAAGATATTGAAATTCGTAAATTCGTCGAAAAAAACCTTCAGGGCGCCGGTTTGACTCGGGTTTTAATTGAAAGACCAGGTTCAAAGCCAAAAGTGACCGTGTTTTCGTCACGACCAGGTGTGGTGATTGGTAAAAAAGGATCTGGAGTTGATCAGTTATTGGCAAAAATGAAAAAAGCCATCGATGTTGATTGTTCTTTTAATATCGTAGAAGTTAGAAAACCAGAGCTTCAAGCTCACTATGTTGCCAATGACATTGCGCAGCAGATGGAGCGTCGCGTTTTTTACAAAAGAGCAATGAGAAAAGCGATTCAGTCGGCCCTGAAAATGGGAGCAAAAGGAATCCGAATCAACTGTTCTGGGCGTTTGGGTGGTATTGAAATTGCAAGAACAGAGTGGTATTTTGAGGGTCGAGTTCCTTTGCACTCTTTGCGTGCTGACATTGATTTTGCCTCTAGCGTTTCCCATACTGTCAGCGGTGCCTGCGGGGTAAAGGTTTGGATTTATAGGGGCGACATTTTGGATTCCGCCGAGTCTCCAGGTGTGGACAAGCGGTTAGAATCTTCTAAAAAGTGGTGAGGAGTACGAAACATGTTAATGCCTAGGAAAACAAAGCATAGAAAGCTTTTTAAAGGTAAAATTCACGGAGAAGCCACCCAGGGTTCCGATATTGTTTTTGGGCAATATGGTTTGCAGGCTTTGGAACCAGATCGTATTACGGCTCGGCAGATTGAGTCTGCTCGTAGGTCTATTAGCCGTCATGTCAAGCGTATGGGGCAAGTTTGGGTCAGGATGTTTCCTGATGTTCCGGTGACGTCAAAGCCTGCAGAGGTTCGTATGGGAAGTGGAAAGGGGAGTATTGATTATTGGGCTTGTCGTATAAAACCAGGTCGAATTTTGTTTGAGATTGGCGGGGTTCCTATGGATCTGGCGCAGGAAGCTTTTCGGTTGGCTTCTCGCAAGTTACCCATTGATACGCGCTTTGTTCAGCGCAGTTCTAGGGGTGGTTAATCGTTATTATTAAATTAATGGGGGCGGATATGAAGAAAGAATCATTTGCCGATATTCAAAAAATGTCTATCCAGGACATTAAGAAATCTATTGTTGATAGAAGAAGGGTTTTGTTCCAGTTGAGAATGAACAGTGGGTCCGAGGGTTTTCGGTCCAGTGATGTAAGTTTGTCCAAAAAAGATATTGCGCGATTCAAAACAGCGCTATCTGAAAAGTTCAGAAAGGAGGCTAAGCACTAAGAAAATGACAAGGCGTGTTTTAAGTGGGCAGGTTGTTGGTCATGAAATGAACAAAACAGCTATGGTTAGGGTAAGTAGAGTCAGTCGCCACCCTATTTATAAGAAAGATGTTAACGTTTTTAAAAAATATGCTGCTCACGATGAGAACAATGCGTATGCTAAGGGGGCTTGGGTTTTTATCCGTGAAACGCGTCCTTTGTCCAAGACAAAGCGTTGGGAAATTGTTGGATTGGCAGATGGAGGTCTTCAATGATATGCATGCAAACACGTTTAAAGGTTGCCGATAATACGGGAGCCAAAGAGGTCATGTGCATTAAGGTTTTGGGTGGATCTCATCGGAATTTTGCGTTCACCGGAGATGTTATTGTCGTTTCCATCAAAGATGCGAGCCCAACGTCCAAAGTTAAAAAGGGAACTGTTCAAAAAGCAGTGATTGTTAGAACGTCAAAAGGGATTCAGCGTTCGGATGGTTCTAAGATTATTTTTGATGAAAATGCTGTTGTTTTGATTAAGCCAACGGGAGAACCCTTGGGAACACGTATTTTTGGTCCCGTTCCCAGAGAACTAGGTTCTTCTTATTCAAAGATTGTTTCTCTTGCGCCGGAGGTGTATTGATGGCTTGGAAATTAAAAAAAGGTGATGACGTTTTTGTCATTGCAGGAGACCATAAAGGGTCCAAGGGTAAAATTTCCTTGGTAGATCGCACGAAGAGTAGAGTTATTGTTGAGGGAGTAAATATTGTTTCTCGCCACGTAAAGCCTTCTATACAAAATCCAGAGGGCGGAGTCGTGAAAAAAGAGGCCTCTATTCATATATCCAACGTTGCTTTGGTTGCTCCGAGTGCGGTTGAATCATTACAATGGTCCAAAAAAATGACGACCAAGGTTGGCTTTCGCTTTGAATCCGATGTGAAAGTGCGATGTGCTAAGAGAGATGGATCAGTTTTAGGCGTTGTTTAATATTGCTTGTCTGGTAATTGTCGTTTAAAGTGATAGAGTTCAATAAGGATATGAAATGAGCGAAAATAATTCGAAACCCCAAATTCGGTCTCTTTATGAAACCAAAATTCGGGAATCACTGATGAAAAAAATGGGGTATACTAATATTCACTCCGTTCCTAATTTGGAAAAAATAGTGATTAATATGGGTTTGGGAAAGAGGATGCAAGAAAAAAGCATTCTTGAGGCCGCTGTCGAGGGATTAGCTGATATATCTGGTCAAAAACCTTGTATAACAAAGGCAAAGCAATCTATAGCTGGTTTTAAAATCAGAGAAGGAATGAATTTGGGGGCTAAGGTCACATTGCGTGGCAATAGAATGTATGAGTTCTTGGAAAGGTTGGTTAATATCGCTATGCCAAGAATTCGTGACTTTAGGGGATTGTCTAGTAAGAGTTTTGATGGTCGTGGTAATTTTTCAATGGGCATTAAAGAGTATTATATTTTTCCTGAAATAAAATATGATAAAATTAATGATATTTTGGGCATGGATATTGTTTTTGTTACAAGTGCAAAGGCAAATCAAGATGGAAAAGCATTGTTAGAAGAGTTTGGTCTTCCGTTTTACAATTAGGAGGTTATAGTGGCGAGAAAGGGATTGTTGGAAAGCAACCAAAGAAAAAAAAATCTAGTTGCTGATTATGCAAGGAAAAGAAAAGAGCTCAAAATCCAGATTATGGACAGAGATAGCTCGGTAGAGCAACGATTTGAGGCTTCTATAAAGCTTGCCAAAATGCCGCGTAGCTCTTCTAAAGTTAGGGTTCGTAACAGGTGTGCGGAGACGGGAAGACCGAGGGGGGTTTACAGATTCTGTGGTTTATCTCGTGTTGTTTTAAGGCAAATGGCGGTTCATGCTTTTCTGCCTGGTATTCGTCGATCTAGTTGGTAGGAGGAAAAATGTTTACAGATCCAGTGGGGGATATGATCTCCCGTATTCGAAATGCTCAAATGAGAAGCAAGCCTTTTGCTGTTGTTCCTCACTCTAAATTAAAAGAGCAAATATTAGAAACACTGTTAAGAGAGGGGTATATACGAGGATTCGATTTGAACAATCCTCACACTCTTGATAAGTCTTTGAAAGTCCATATTAAGTATTTCTCTGGAAAGCCTGTGATTCGAGAAATAAAGCGTGTTTCTAAGCCAAGCATAAAAGTGTATTCCTCAATACGGAATATGAAGAACGTTGGAAATGGGCTTGGAAACGCTATTCTGACAACGTCCAAGGGGGTTTTGTCCGATCGAGAGGCTAGGGCAAGTCATGTGGGTGGAAAAATTTTATTAACAGTGAGGTAGTTATGTCGCGCATTGGTCGAATTTCTTTAAAAATTCCAGCAGGTGTCGTTTTTGAAGTTGGTCAAAAAGAAGTTATAGCCACTGGATCTAAGGGCGTTTTAAAAAACACATTGCCCAATGGGTTTGATGTGGTTGTCGATGGGGCAAGCATCAATGTTATCGTTCAAGGTGGTGTAAAAACCAGTGAACTGGATAAAAAAACGTCTTCTCTGTATGGAACTTTGTGCCGTAATATTTCTAATATGCTGCATGGCGTCGCCCAGGGTTTTGAAAAAAAATTAGAGCTGGTTGGTGTGGGGTATAAGGCAGATTTGCAGAATAATTCTGTCTTAAAACTGTCATTAGGCTATAGTCATGATATTCTATATCAAATTCCAGAAGGTATTACCATACAAATGGAAAAACCAACCGCTTTTAAAATTTTAGGGGCCAATAAGCAAAAAGTTGGTCAAACTGCGTCGGAAATTATTCGCTATCGACCACCAGAGCCTTACAAGGGCAAGGGCGTTCGTGTTCCTGGTCAATTCCTGAGAATGAAAGAAGGAAAGTCTAAGTAACATAAGAAAGTAATTAAAGGATAAGAAATGAACAATCGTTATATTAGATCGTCTAGCCAAAGAAGAAAAAACAGAACTAGAATGGCTGTTCGATCTGCTCAAAAGCCAAGACTTTCTGTTTTTAGATCTGGCAGATATATTTATGCTCAAATCATAGATGATTCAAATCATTGCACAATTGTTTCAGCGTCTTCTATTGAAAAAGAGTGTGATTTAACTTCCCGATCTAATTGCTTGGCAGCAGAATGGGTTGGAAAAAAAATTGCAGAACGTGGTTTGGCCGCTGGATTAGAAAAAGTGGTGTTTGATCGTGGGGGGTATAAATTCCACGGTCGTGTAAAGGCATTAGCTGATTCTGCTCGATCCATTGGTTTAAATTTTTAATATAAGATAAAACCAAAAGCAAATTATTTTTGTCAAAAAAACATTTATTAGTTTTTTTTAAACGAAGAAATGTTTTTTTGAATATTTTTCAAATTTGATAAAAAGGTTTTATTTATAATATGTTTTTTGAATTATTAAACCGTTTTTTTATATGGCCTCGTACAAATTTTTGAACAAAAAAGCCATTGACTTTATTTCTAATTTCTATGAAAATATTGATTCACCGCATAGTATTAAAATTTTATCATTATAAAAGATTAAAAACGCAGATACAGAGAGCAGGTTTTTAAAACGGACTTGCTTTTTATAATAATGACTTTTGATACGTTTAAACTTTCTTTTTCAAGATGTTTGGTCGCAATTTTAAAAACGAATGGCTTTAAGCACTATGTAATATTGAAAATTTTACAATTAATATTCATAAAGTTTCATAAAAATACTAAAAGCCTTTAAGTGATTTGTGTATGTAGTCAACAAAGATTGGGTAATAGCAGTTGCTGTTATACACTGGATCGATCTGAGCGTTGGGACTATTGTTTTTCATTCAGCAGCCAAAATAAAATATAGCGCTTTATACAGAAAACATGTATTAAATGTTCAAAAATAACCTAAAAATATTAGATATTGGTCACAAATTCATTGATTGCAACCTTAGTTTTCCTTACCATCAGATGTAAAGGGATGTAAAGGGATGTAAAGGGATGTAAAGGGATGTAAAGAGGGTTGTACTGGATATAAATATTTTTATAAGTGTTTTTCAAAAATGTAGCAAAATCGTTTAGAAAAAAGAGCAAACAACAAAATAACGGTATATCCTTTTGAAATCATTGTCACCTCGACAACATTTTTAATTTAATATGATCAACAAATTTTGGGACTAATCATTTGGGATCAACACATTGATGTTTGGGCATTGCGGTTTTAAAAGGCGGCCTTGCTGTAACAAGATTCGGTCATACAGGTGTAATAAACAGTGCGAGTAGTATAATTTTTAAAGCCTGATCTGTGAATCACCCAAGATAAAGTTGTAAGTAAAACGTCAAAGCTTTTAAAATTTAGATCTAATAAAGCACCGCGAATCTATTTCCTTAAAAAACAAACCATTCAGATGACATGCATTCAAGGCTCTAAAACCAATCTCCTCATGCCAACACCGCCATGATTACTGTTGACGCAATGCGCGAAAATGATCCAGCGACAAGACATTGTCTGCAAAAAATGTAGGCGTCACGCTGTTCCAGTCAAATTGCAGTGCAAAATCAGCACTGGGATCAATAAATGAACACAGAGATGAAAAAGGAATGCGTAAAGTGCTTTTTTTATGGTCAAACATCAAATCAACAGTAAAATAATCGTCCTGAACATTAATATTCCAAAATGAATCCTGCAAAACAATAGTCATTTCTTCTGGATAGCGCTGGTTTAAATTCAAGGGAATAGAGACACCCGGAAATTGGGTTCTAAATGTAATATAAAAATGGTGTGGTGCATCCAGACCGTCTTGAGCAACTTTTTTTAATGCACGCTTGACCACGTCTTGCTTGCTTTTTTCCATCCAAATCATATAATCCATAATTTTTTCCCCTGGTTGATCAGGGGGGCTGTTCTGTTGCCCGGTCAGCCCCCACACCGCGAACGTTTTAATTCAATAACAACAACGCTTACGCTGCTGCTGCTACTGAATTGGCTGCTACAGGAAGGCTTACACCATTCATGTTAGCAGCTTTTGTGTTCAATGCATTATTAGAGTTTGCATTTATAAAACAGCCCGGTAACGTCGGAACAATCGCGAATGAACCCTAAACCTTTATTACGTACGTCGATCCTATATCGCCCCCACCGGAAAACGCCGTGCTGCTGTGCTCTGGTGGAGGCGTCGGGTTCTGCCCCCGAGTCCGTCCCGCTTATTCTGTTTAGCATTTATCATCATATTTAGTTTGCACTAACATCTTGATCGTATAACAAAAAAAACGGACTTTCAAGTTTTTTTATTGTTTTTATAAAAAATCCCAAAAATAGAGCTTCTCGTACGTTTTAAATAGGGTAAAAAGTGGGTGCACAACCAAACGCCCCAAAATGAAAGAATGCAAAATGGGGTACAAACGAGGCGAGAAGCCACCCCTATCCCCCAGGTAGGTCCACAAAAGCAGGCCAACCAACTGCACCCAACATTATGGGACACCGCATAGAAATTGTGCACCCCCCCACAAAATCCTATTTTTTCGGAGGTTTTTGTCTCAAAAATGACGGAATTTCTAAATCTTCAGGTCCAGATTGGGAAAATTTATCCACAAACTTGTCCGAATGTTTAGGCATTTCTGGATACAACGGCACAGCCTCTTTTCGTCGCGTTAACCCCATCAAGCGTTGCAAAAATGTACTTGGTGCAGGCTTGGCTTTTTTGCGATCTGAAACATACCCAAAATCAGACTCCTCGGATGCACGGGTATTGTACCCAAATTCTTCCGGAGGCTCTTCGTTTAAAGAAAAAGAAGAAAAGGATTCCGTATCCTCGAATTCATAACTGCTGTGGCGCGAACCCATGGTGGAAAATGTGTCAGACAATGGATCATCAGACATCAAAGAATCATTGGCAACAGACGCCGTTACCGCCGCTAAATTGGGAACCATCGATGGATCCTGAATGCCTGTAGCCACCACCGACACACGAACCACACCTTCTAAATGCTTTTCAAAGGTTGCACCAAAAATAATGCGCGCCAATTCACGCCCAGGCAACTCATGATCCACTTCTTGCTTGATGCGACCAATGGCTTCGTCCACATCATACAATTTCAAATCCGGACCACCCGTAACATTGATCAATACCGATTGCGCCCCATTGATGGACACATCATCCAACAATAAACAACCAATGGCTTTTTCAGCTGCCTCTGTGGCACGAGATTCCCCCGATGCTTCGCCCGTTCC
>Ga0194118_10001972_pt1 | contig 27430 bp, 11 predicted proteins | sample TA2MahsurfametaG_2_FD_148662 | JGI IMG/M metagenome (GOLD analysis project Ga0194118, IMG submission 148662) | Freshwater microbial communities from Lake Tanganyika, Tanzania - TA2015013 Mahale N5 surface | ecosystem: Environmental > Aquatic > Freshwater > Lake | place: Tanzania: Lake...
ATGTCCAAGATACAAATAATTTGCGCCGCGGATACCAATGTCACCGTTGATATCAAGCTTATATGGAACAGTTGTATCACCAATGCCGACGTTGCCGCCGCCAGATTGCAACACCAAATTATTCCATGCATTATAACCGCCAGACAATGCACGAATTTCGGAATAGGTATTTCCAGTAGCAGCACCAAATCCAAATTGAAATGAACTACCAACTGTAGTTGTCCAATCTGTCGTATTAATCTGAAATGCTTGAGGAGGTGTACCAGTGTTTGTTTTAACTTGTAGTGGGAATATTGGAGCTGACATTCCAATACCAACATTACCATTTGAAACAACATTGAGAGCAGTACCAAATGTTGCTGTGTTAGTTGATACATTAATAAAGCCAGTAATTGTTGTATTACCCATTGCAGCTGTTGTAACACCAGATAATGCACCAGCAATTGTTAAGCTGGAACCACCTTGAATAGTCGATGTCACATTAGCAAAGCCAGTTACCGTAGTGTTACCTAATGCAGCTGTGTTTGAAACTGTAAAAGCACCATTGACTGTTACGTCACCTCTAGCAGTTACTGCACCACCAACATTAGCTGTTGAGGAAACATTGATAAAACCAGTAATAGTTGTATTACCAGCTGCAAGAGTGGTTAATGTACCAACAGATGTTAATGATGATCCAGTAATACCTGTACCTAGAGATGTTGAGTTGATAACCTGGGTGCCATTAATTTCATATTGCTTGCCAGAAACAACATTAAAGTCTTCTGAAGATGTCCACGCAGAGGCTGCTGATACCCAGTTCAACGTTTTATCGGTAGCACCCTTCAATGTGATACCACCACCATCTGCCGTGACATCAGTTGGTGTACCAACATCACCAATAATAATATTTTTATCTTCTACAACAAGATTGGTTGAGTTAACATTGGTTGTTGTACCATTGAAGAATACGTTACCAGATACAACTAGGTCACCAGATATAGTTGTATTACCGGTTAGAGTGGATGTACCTAATACAGCAAGTGTGCCATCTATGTCAATGCTTGTGCTTGTTATCTGTGTATTAACTGTTGAATTACCAATATAAACAAGGGTTGCATTTGCTTGGAATTCAGGACTGTTAGGTAAAGAAGTGGTTGATGCGTTGGTTCCACTAGTTGCTCTAAGAGCATCTGTCGTGCTTACACCATCAAATCCAGCACCCAAACCGGCTACTATTGCCACTGGAATGCGTTGTGTACCATCACCATTATTTCTTCTTAGAACAATTCTTGGTGAATCAGCTGAACCAAAGAATAGATCAATATCGCCAGCTGGTGTGGCTCCTGCTGATGTTAGATTATTTTTTAATACAAATTGGGTTGATGCTATAGTAGCGTTAACCGTACTGTTACCGTGGTAAATGTATGATGTACCACTATGCTTTAAGTATAGATTACCACCGGCACCACCAACATCAGAGCCTATAGTAATATTAGCAGTAGAGTTACCAGCTTGAATTGCTGATGTGTTAACAGTAACATTTGAACCTATTGATAATCCCGTGGATCGTATTGCAGTATTAACAGTGCTATTGCCAATAAACAATGCAGTTGTATTAGCAATTAAATTTGCACCAACAGCAATAGCTGTAGTATTAACAGTACTATTACCAAGTGCTAATTGATTACCATTAATTACTGTATTGCCAACAGTTAGTTGGGTACCTTGTAGATGAACATTACCAGCTGTAATTGTTGTATTGACAGTTGAATTGCCAATAAAGATCGTTGATGTGTTAATGTTGACATTAGCACCAACGTTAATAGTAGTTGATACATTAACAGTTGCTGGCAATCTTGCTGTATTTAAAGTACCAGAAGAAATATTATTAGCATTGACAGAAGTAATTGAAGCGCCATTACCAGATAATGATCCAGTCTGATCAATGACAGTATTAACTGTACTATTGCCAATTGAAATTTGTGTATCAGTAATTGTTACGTTACCAAGTACTAACTGATTGCCATTAACTACTACATTACCAACTGTTAGCTGGGTGCCCTGTAGATGGACATTACCAGCAGTAATTGTTGTATTGACGCTACTATTACCAATAAAGATAGTGCTTGTGTTAACTGTTACATTGCTGCCAATAGCAAGTGTATTACTTAATGTTACTGTATTAGTTGCTTCATTGAAGGTAAATGCAGCAGATCCATTAAATGAATTACTATCATTATATTGAATATGTGTATTAGAACCACCTGGTGTTCCACCACCCCCACCAGCACCATCTGTTGTGATAGGTACCTTCTTCCATGTATTTGTATTAGTAGCAACATATAAAAAACTACTGTCCCAAGCAATAGTACCTGTAGTGCCATTTGATGTTGAATTTGATGGAGGGTTGGAAGCATTAAGAATAAAATTAGGTACAGTTAATGTGTTAGCAACTGTAACATTATTAGTTGAATCATTAAAGACAAAACCAGCTGACCCAGCAAGATCCCCAGATTTGTTATATTGAATTTCGGTGTTTACACCCCCAGCATCAATTAAATTATAAAATGATCTAACAACAATCTTGTCACCATTAGTTGGTGCTGTAACAAATGTTAATGTTGTTCCAGATACACTATAGTTAGTAACTGGTCTTTGTGTAACGCCATTAAGCGATACAATTGTTCTTCTGGTTGTTGATGGATTGGATAGTGTATAAATTGTATTGGAACCATTACTTGTAAATTCATCAGAGACAAATTCATCAACTGCGTTAATACTGAATACAGCAATATTATCACCATTAGTTGGTGCTGTAGTAAATGTTAATGTAGAACTAGAAATACCATAATCTGTTGTTGGTCTCTGGGCAATACCATTTAAAAACACAAGTGAGTAAGCGTTTGCAGAATATGCAGTACCAAGAGTGTACTGTGTATTGCTACCATTACCAGTAAAATTATCATTAGTAATTTGAAGATCAGCAAGATTAGTTACATTAATAATTCTAACAGCAATATTATCACCATTAGTTGGTGCTGTAACAAATGTCAATGTTGTTCCAGATACAGTATAATTTGTTGTTGGTGTCTGAACAACACCATTCAAATATACCAATATTGTTTTTGTTGTAGCTGATGTTGATAATGTATAAACTGTATTAGAACCATTACCTGTAAATGAATCTGCTGTGATTTCGAGAGCTCCTGCTGTTGCAGCAGCATCCCAATACATACCAACACCGTTTGATGTTAAAACTTGGCCACTTGTACCAAATGCACCGTTTGCAATTATCTTACTAACAGCTAATGAAGATGAGTTGATAGTTGTGTTGACTGTACTATTGCCAATAAACAATGTAGTTGTATTAGCTGTAACATTGGCACCAACAGCTAAACTACTAAGATTGGCACCAATTTCAAATGATACAGTACCATTAGATGAAAACAGCTTTTGATCTGTCAAGTTGACAGCTAACTCACCAGCATCAATATAAGATGCATTAGCACTATTAGTAGTGTTGGGTGTACGTCCAGTGACAGACGTTCTTTTAATCTGAAATTTTGTAGCCATGTGGCCCTCAAATTGTAGCCAGTATATACTGGGATAAAGTAGAGGTTATATAACCCCTTTCAGTTATTTATATTTTTATTCTAGCACGCTAAGATTCTGCAGTGACATCACCACTGCCATAGACTCCTGTATAATCGCCTGGTCGATCCTTGGCTGTTTCGGTAGTACCATTATCACCACCTGGATTTGGTGTTGGACCACCAGTGTCAGGTGGTGGCGCTGAGACTAAAATTGAGAAAGTTACACTATCGTTTGTTGAGCCATCAGACCCCTGTATCGCTATGGTTGGGTATAACCCAGCAGTCGTTGGAGCTCCTTGTAGATATAATCTACTACCACTTACAGTTCCATTTACTGTCTTTGATGTCGATTGGCCATTTGATAATAATAGGCCAGGTGGTAGAGTACCCGCAATCTTTGACCATGTTAGAGGAGGCTCTCCTCCTGTATGGGTAAGATAGAATGATTGTGGATAATTTATACCAACATACCCCACAGGCACACCATTATTAGGCTCCTGGCTTACAATAAACACATCTACAGGATCAGTTGACGGTGGAGGTGGTGGAACAGCATCTTTTTCGCATTGTTTTGTTGTTGAGTTATACGTATACCCTGTATCACAAACAGGGTCTTTAGCTGGAGGATTAGTTACTGCTGGGCTTTCTATTTTAAACGAAACAACTGGTGAATTTATACCATCAGTGGTAACATTTGGTAATGAAACTGTTACTGTTGATGCAATATTTTCACCACTTGTTTTTGTACTAAATGTTTTTTCGCCTCTAGCAACATTACCAGCAATCGTGCTAATGCCAGTTAAAGGTATTGTACCAGTAAGTGTTTGTTCAAGATTAATCTGTTCAAGCCCTTCTATTTTATATGCAACAGGGGTTCCTGCAGCTCCAGCAGTGGCAAATACTATAACTTTAAATGAATCTCCAACTTGAATTGTTTGGCTAGCATCTGCATCTAGAAGTGCAGGAGGGTTAACACTTAAATCATAAACAAATATACTATATCTAAGAGGTGGAGGAGTTAGTGATACATCTCTAATTCTAACTTGGGCTAATAGGTTAAGAGATGGAATTTCAAACGACATAATTTCAAAGTTGCTGCCTTCAGGAGTTGTCTCGGTTAATTCATCAGCAAGAGCCTTTATTGTAATACCAGCTGCATTTCTATTAACTGTTAATGTGCCAGTTAGTGGCTTATCAATGTCTGCTTGCTGGATACCAGTAATTTTGTACTCAAACTGAGTATCATCTGCAACTGTTGTTGTTCTTAGGTTAAATGTAACTGATTCACCTTCTGCAATTTCAGTGGCTGATCTTGTTAGTGAAAATGTTGGACTTGCATCTGTGATTGTAACGGATTTGGAAATATTTTTAGATGGTATTGAAAATTTAAATATTCTGTTTGTTTCTACAATTTCATTAGCAAGAGGAGTGAATACTATCTCTGCTAAACCATTTTCATCCACCGTGAGTGTTCCCTTTGATGGTGGGTTTCCTTCAAAGGTCTCTAATGCAACTCCCTCAATAACATAGTTGAATTTAGTTCCCTCTGGCACATTAGTTGTTACTAAAGTAATAGTAAATGGATTACCTTCCTGGACAGTATCAGCATTCGATGTTAACACGAAAGTTGGTACAGCTGGAGTAACAGAAGTATCAAGAATATTAATGTCAATTTTTGGAACATCTGTAGAAAGATTCAACTGCACTCTTGAAGGTAACACAATAGACATTACCTCAGTTCCTTCTGTTGAAAAGTCAGCAAGAGCTGTAATCGCTAGTGTACCTTCTTGATAAATTTCTTTTTTATGTCCCGATAAAAAGGTTGAACTACCAAAAGGACCAAGGCTAACTGATGTATATATTGGAGTTATTTTTTCTTTTTGAGTTACAGTTATATTACCTTCTAATGGAACATTAATGTCCCCTGCTGACACCCCTGTTATTTTATAGGCATGAGTTGAGTTATTTGCTTGGTCAGTTGTTGTCAAAGTAACTGTTACTGTGTCACCTTCATTAACTGATGTTTTATCAGATGATAATTTGAAAGATGTAACTTCAGGCGTCACAATGGTTGTACCAGCTTGGGCAACTGTGATGTATATATCACCCGTATCAATATACGCACCAGATGTGGAGGTCAGCCTTAGTTTAAATTTGAAGTAACCAAGATCAGTGCCTGCTGTGCCAGAGAAATTAACATAGGCAAAGCAATACTTGGCGACCGGTACACCATCCGTTTTATTAATTGTTGGTGTTACTGTGATATCTAACCACGAAGGCTTTCCTGTACCATAGCCACTAATAACTTGAGCAGTAAATACACTATTATGAGCCCCAGCTTCTTCAATAGATAGTATGTTTGTATATAAATCTGGATCGAGAGGTTCGTTCTGTCTTAGGGTACCTAATGACCAATTCTGTGGTACAATTAATGTGCCTCTCATCATTAAGAAAGAGGAAACACTCATTGTATAATCGTGATACACACTCTGAGGAGTAGGTAGGCTATCATCAGTTATAGTGTATCTCCAATTAAACGTACCTAGTTCTGTTGGCTTACCAGCTAAAAATCCACCACGGCCGCTATTAACTGTCTGGAGAGATAATCCAGGAGGTAGCTTGCCACTTGTGAGAGTCCATTTATAAGGCATTTTAGTTCCTATTAATCCGCAAACAGAGATGTGCCGCCAACAGCAATACCGCTACCACTGCCGCCGGCAACATTACCTGGATCCACATACAGATCTTCTTTAATTAAACCACCACTAACCGTACCAATATTTAGGTAGACATCCTGGCCAAGGAAAACATTACCTGGTTGTACAGGAAGTAGTGTAAGAGGGTCGGGCGCTGGTGGTGGCGTAACTGTTGTACCAGCAATGTTTGAAATAAATACATACTCGAATGTTACGCCAGCTGGAGGTGTAAACCTATAAATGTACCAGTGGAACGTATCGTTATCTCTACTAGTATCATTCTGTAATCCTGTTGCCCATATATCACTAGTACCAAGTGCATAGGCATTATTGTCTGAACCAATCAATGTCACCTGGCCAATATATGGCTCCCCGCCGGCACCGCTAAATGACATCACCATAAAATAACCATCTGGAATGACTACGCCTGGTGTTTCATTAAAAAATGTTTGGTGGGCAGCGCTGCTATAGTATCTTTTCTTCACTTTGCTTTGATCGTATAAAGGTCTTGGTCTAGATGTTGAGGCGTTTGGATCATAAAGTTGTCCATAACCTCCAGTATGGTTGACAAATGTATTTGTTGAACTATGGAATCCTACCCATTTTGTCTCAGGCCCATTCAAACCATTAATGTTTGGAATTCTACTATAATCAAGTCGCTCAGGTCTATTACCATACACATCGCGTGTGTGGTACATTCTTGGACCTCTATTTTCGTGTGTAAATGTTGTTAATCTATAACATCTACCTGGAGGCATTGGCAAATCAAAAACTGCTGACTTAGCTACTGAGTCACCAATACTATAAGTTGCGCCATCAACAGTAGTTGTCAGTTGAGCACTGATATTAACTTTGCCCGATGATTGGGTTACAGTTGGCAGTGTACCGCTAAAGTTGACGCTTGAGTCATAATAAACAGATTTTACTGTTACATTAGCCTGGCCATTGACGGGGTTTGTTGCTGTTGTTAAAACTGCACCTGGAGTCTCGCTGCTAGTTGCAAATGAGAATCTCGGAGTTGTTATTGAAGTTTCTGAAGAGTAGGTGGCTGTAAAATCTACCCTCTGCTCATAATTAACTTCAAGTGGATGTGGTTCAGGATAACCAAAGCCATTGTTTGACTTATTAGTGAACGTATATGTTTTAGATGTAATATTATCTTGAGTAAGAGTTACAGTTGCCCCTGGCTTTGGTACTTCTATGGAAGTTGATACTCTCAAATCCCTTAAAAACTTTCCGCCTGGCTTGTCATATAATTCATAGGTAAAATCATAATTAAACAAACCAAAATCTAAAAATGGATCAATTACAACTCTATCTCTTCTCTTATTTGAAGAAGCTGGAAATCCTTCCGGCGCTGCATTGGTATTAGCTGCCTGATTATAGAATGGTCCTGTTAATGTGTGATTTTTACCAACAGAATTAGTTACTCTTCTAATTTCATAATCAACATTGATTGTACCTGGATAATCAGACTCTACAACAATATCCTCAAGTCTATTTTGTATAAAGAAGTTACCACCACCTGTACCAGGTAACCCAATGCCTGCAAACGAGTTCCACGATGATACAGTTTGCCATGTTGCTGGAAACTTTGTAGCTGTTAATGTTGGTGCAAGGGCACTTACAGATACTGTAACATCTTTTGTTGTCGTCTTTACTATTCCCTTATAATCAACTCTTGCTGTTATTCTATATGTGCCAGATTTTGAACTTTGTGTGGCTGCCGAAACAATAGTAATCTTCTTATCTGAATCTTGGGTCAGAGCTAAGTCTTGACCGGATTGCTTGACTGGAGGGAACACTAATGAGTGGCTGCCAACCGCAGCAGTTGATTCATAAACACCAGTTGCCGATGCTGTTCTCTGATCACTATTAACAGATACATTATCCCCAAGAATTTTTAATTGTGTTGTGGCTGCGTCCAATGTTATTAGAGGAGTAAAAAGAGCCTCGATAATTCTTGAACTACCATCACGTAATGTACCAGTTACGGTTACGTTCTGAACATTGGCACCGCCAGCTAAAGGAGATTCAACTTCTATTAAAGCAGAGGTTGGATTCGTATCAATAGAAACATCTGCATTGTCTCTTGTCCATGTAATGGTACCAGTTGATTTAGTTGCGCTGATAACCATTCTAGCTTCAGCAATGTTATCAACCTCCATCTGGACATTGGATGTTGCTGGAGTTGATAGGCTGTATGTATAGGCCTCGGACTGAGCACTGATTAGAATATCGCTCAATACTGTATTAACAACCGTAATACCATCATATGTCAAAGTAGCTGTTAAATCATAATTACAGGTATTAGATATTGTCTGGGAAGCATTCTTTCCTGAAGGAGTAGTAGCACTAATATTGACTACTGATGTTTTTGTTGGGTTTAAAAAATCACTTGGGTCAGTTACAACTAGAGTAGGTCCGCTACCATTAAATTGTCTTGCGGACCAAGCAAAATTACCGGCACCAATTATTGCTGAACCAACTGATGTTGCTGTTTGAGCGCTAAACCCAATTTGTGTATTTGATGGTGGCTTATTGAGAGTTAGACCATAGGTGCCAGCTCTGAGAGTAATTGGCTCGGATCTCTTTTGATCCATAATAATATTATCAGGTGATCTTAATGTAGCAACAACTACAACACTTGCCTTCTTAAACCCAAATCCACTGACATCTTTATCATGGTATAAGCTAATTCTTTCTACTTTAGCTGATGTGTTTGAGGATAATGTTTGTTGAGTAACCGTATCACCTGTTGTCTCTAAGGTAAATGTAATTGTGCCTTGAGCAAATTCTGGTGATACAGAATTATGTACTGCTGTAATATCAATAGTTGAATACTGGCTGGCAGAATTAGAAAATTGATTATTGGATAATGCAGTTGGTGTTAGGGATGTAATCTGCCTACTAATAAACTGGGCTCTAATATCAACAATAGAAGTATTAGCTCTAATCTTTATATTATTTTGGAACATTTCTGTCAGTAATGAATATACTGCAGCGTTGACTAATGGTGCTGCTGCTGTTGCAGTGAAGATAACATTATCAGAATTAATAATAGGCGATAATGGACCTGTACCAGAAACAAATGTAGGAGTGAATCTATACGTCACCCCTGTTAATGAAGTGTTAGAAGTTGCAGTGACCGTAATAGCAGCTGTCTGAGCAGTAACACCTGATGCGTTGACTGTAAAGGAAGGAGTGGCTGTAACCTGAAACGCAGTGTTGACAGCATTGACAGTTAATAAAATATCTTTTGTACAAGTATTAATTGTATGACCAGCTACCGTCATTACGCCAGTAACCGTTAGGTTAGCAACCTTTGTTCCGCTTGATGATGTTAGTTTTACTAGTGCTGATTTATTAGTAGGCTTTGTAATTACAAGATCTGCAGCACTTACATCTTGAGAACCAGAATTAAGAACATATGACCAATTAATTGTTGGCTCATACATGTCACTATTTGCTTGTAGTGTAAGCTGGGATGTGATTGGATTATCTTCTGTTGCCACACCACCTTGAGTGTTTGATGTGGATACTGCAATAATCTCAGAGAATGCAACCTTGTTGCTTAGATCGCTAAAGAGGATTTCACTGCCAGCTACTGATTTAGCAGCAGTACCAGCTAACTGTCTAACTGAGTTGTTGGCACCAACATCTTGTTGAATACCAGAACCATCACCAGGGTTAATTTCATCCCTAATGTCAGATACTTCTAGTGCATTTGCTGGTACTTGAGGGGTGGTCATTTCAAACCCTATAAAAAAAGGCTACGTATCTATTTATACGTAGCCTCAGTTGAGATTTGAAGCCTACTTCTGTTCTTGTTTTTGTGCCTGTTGAACTGGCTTTTGACTTCTAATGGCTTCTATCTGCTTCTTCAAGTTTTGTATTGTATTATCTTGTTCTTGTATCTTTTCTTCTAGTTTCTTTATATTATCGTTTGCTATTTCTAACTGCGATTTCTGAACTATGTTTAAACTTGAAGCTTCTATCCACGCGTTTCTATAATTATTGAATACTTTTTCAACTAAGTCATTATTTTCCATTATTAAACCTCTTAGAATGCGCCTCCATCTAGGTCAGCAAATACTGGAAAACCAGTTGAATTTGCTTGGAGAACTTGGCCGTCTGTACCAGCTGCGGTTATACCTAGTGGACCAGTTGTGTTGCCGTATAGAACACCTTTTGCTGTTACAGTCACCAACCCCGTACCACCAGAACCAACTGCTAGAGCTGTTGATAGTGATAGGCTGTTAGCTGTAATATTAACATTGACTGTCGAGTTAGCAGTAATTGTGACTGCTAGGCTGTTAGATACCAATGCACCAGATATTAGGAAGGCATTCAAGTCAGCTACAACAAATGTTGGGTCTGCTGTATTGACAGTTAGTTGTGCTTCTAGGTCTTGGGTTAATCCCTTAAACAAATAGAACTGATCAACAGATGCATCTCTAATCAAACCAGCATGCTTGCTTGTGGCACTCTGGAAGTAATTACCAACAAAACCAATATCAACCAAGTCGCTGGACGTATTATTACCAGCTAGGTAAATCATTGGGTCGGAAATTACAACCGACTGGACGTTTGTTGTAACAAGATTGCCCGCTACTGTCAAGTCGCCGTAGATGGCAACATCATGCTCAAAGTAGCCATAATCAGCATGGACATTACCAGTATGGACTTCCGCCCAATATAGGGTATTGTTACCTAAGCTATAGGTTAAGTTGGCATGAGGGATAATGTGTGTATTAACTTGAGAGATAAACGATACAACATCACCAGATGTTGAGTTACCTAGCTTTGTATTACCTTGGATTTCAAGGTCACCACTTACAACAAGATTTGCAATCTGCAGTGAGCCAGTTGAAACGCTTGATGAGTTAATAACAGTGTTGACAGTTGAGTTACCAACAAAGATTGTTGATGTGCTTACAGAAACATTTGCACCAACTGTTATAATACTATCAACTGCAACATTTGTTGCTAGAACATTATTAGCATTTACCTCACCCCATCTTAAATCAGCACGACCTAACTTAAAGTTGTTATTGGCTGATGGAGAGATTTCTGTATTAACTGTTGCATTAATTGATATGACGTCAGCAGCAAAGCTGTTACCAAGAGCAGTGTTGCCACGTACAACTAGGTCGCCATCAATTGTAGTATTACCAAACTGTAGGCCACCACTCATCGTGATGGCTGATGAGTTGACCGTTACGTTCTGAGTTGAGTTACCAACACTAATCTGATTATCAGTTAATGTTAAGTTTGCACCTAGAGTTAGCTGGGTACCTTGTAGAGCAATGTTACCAGCAGTAATTGTTGTGTTTGTAGTACTATTGCCAACAAACAATGTTGATGTGTTGACAGCGACTGTACCAATTACTAATGCTGTTGAATTGACAAATGCATTGATAGTTGAGTTGCCAACTGTGATAGATGTTGTATCAAGAGTGACGTTTGAACCAACTAGTAAGTGTGTTGAGTTGGCTGTTACATTGACTGTAGAGTTGCCAATCTTAATGCTTGATTGGTTCAGAAGTACATTTGAACCAACAGCTAAGGCTGAAGAATTGACAACTGCGTTGACTGTAGAGTTGCCAACGACTAGAGTTGATGTATCAAGTTTTACGTTCGAACCAACAGCAACATGAGAGGAGTTTACTGCTACGTTGACTGAGGAATTACCAATTGTTAGAACAACATTAGTCTTATTAAATGTGAAGTCTGCTGAACCACCAAGGTCGCCGCTATCATTGAACTGGATGTTTGTATTGGCGCCGCCAACAGCAGTTTGTAGATCGCTTGGATCAATCCAGTAGGCGTTGGCGCCGGCACCACCAGAACCTAGAATGAAACCATTTGAACCAGAAGAGCCATTTGCATAAACTTCTGTGATGTTTAGGTTGGCAACAATAATCTTATCAATTTGACTTGTAGCATTTGCAACAAGAGCTTGATTAGCTGTTAGGACACCAGGACTGTGGGTGCCACCAATAGGAATAACAGCTGAGCTGTTACCAATAAAGAGTTTACCAGATAGGTACGAAAACGCTAATTCACCTTCTGCAAGTGACCCAGGCGCCGCTGTACTCGTACTTCTTTTGATTTTAATTAAATTTGCCATTTTAGAATGTACCTCCATCCATAGTCGTATCTACACTAGCTATGGGTTTTACTTCGTATTTATCTGTTGCAGCGTTGTAAGTCACTACATCGCCATTACCAGGAGTACCTTCTACAACATCCAAAAGTTGATCAAATCTTTGGCCGGGGGTTGAAATCAAACTGATAGGGTTAACCTTAGCAGTTTGCTGCAATCCTCCGTTCACGTTTTTTACAGTGACAACACCAGCTTGTTTCTGGCCTGCTACTGTAACTTTACTTATAATTGCCATAAGTTATTTATAATTCTACCTAGTTACGTTTGGTGTTACAGTCACTATACCTTCAATTAATCTCGAAATAACATTTGATCCATCCGTTACCTCTAGATCATATACATATCTACCAGCCACTAAATTGCCGGTTTGATTGGCAGTTAACCCTAATGTCACAATACCATTTGATGTCAGGCTGACAGAGAAACTTGTAGAATTTGAAGATGTAAAGTGCTTTCTCATCTGGGCTGCGCCAGAATAAGAAGAAAAGTTAATAGTATTACCGTTCTCATCATTGAAGGTAATAGAGGTTGAAAATGTTGAACCTTGGTCGACGACCAAATTAACTTTTGTTGCCATCTTATCTACTACTACTGCGGTATTTATCTTCTAGCTCAGCTTCCACTATATTAAGTCTATAGCTGAGTTCCTTAATAGCTTCAATTAGCACTGGAACAAGTTTACTATAATCTACAGCCTTATAGCCATCTTCTCTTTCTGTGACAGCCTGAGGAAATACTTTCTCAACTTCCTGGGCAATCAAACCAATATCTTTATCAGGCTTTGGGCCAATAAATGGTGAGTCGGCAATCTTATCAAGATCCCATGTAAATTCAACACCATTTAACCATCTTACTTTTTCGAGAGGATTATCAAGTCTGACTACATCCTTCTTCAATCTTTGGTCAGATGTATAAAATGCCGTAATGTCACCAGTAGCATAAACAGCACCCTGAACGTGTAATGGTGCTTGAGGACTTGTAACACCACCGACACCAATTCTAGCTACTGTATTAGAAACAAATAATGATGATGTTGTACCACCAAAGTTTGTATTGGCATTAACTCTCACCTCACCAGCTGCAGCATTAGCTGTCACCAAACCAAGTGTTAGGGCATCAATTTCTTGAGTCTGAAGATGAGTTAATCTTGTTCTTACAAACTTGCTAGCTGATGAATCATAGGCAATAACATCAAATGTTGTGTTAGTAGCTGTTGTATAAGGACCAAGATTTGATGTCAATACAAATTCATTTGGATCTAGGTCAGTGCCTTTGACATTAAGATTGGCAATTAAAACATATCCAGTTGAGTTGGCCTTCAACCAACCTGTGTTTGCTGAGTATGTTGTGGATCTATCGGCAAATCGTAACTTAGCAGTAGTATCAATAATAATATTACCTTTGACATTTAAATCACCAACAGTATATAATTTGAATGCTGACTTCAATTCAAGGTTAGCCTCAATAGCTACATTTGCACCAGTAACATTTGATGTTATAGTGTTGCCAACTAGAATCGTATTAGCTGCAAACTTGCCAAACAACTTGGCATTGAAGTTCACAGTAGAATTGCCTGTAATGCCTTCTGTGGTGTTGGCTGTAATAACAGAATTACTAATAGTTTGGGCCATCTGGTTAGTAATAGCAACCCAACTTGCAAATGTATCTGAGTTTGCATCAATTGAATTAATTGTTACTGACATTTTCTTTCCTCAAGGACTGCTTGGAGAAGGGCCTTTAGTTCCGCCACTTCACTTTGTAGATCCTGTATCTTTTTGTTCTGCTTCTTTCTAAGTTTATATTCTCTTAACTTAGCTGTATTAGTATTTAACACAGCATTTGTTTCTATGTCTCTTATGTAGTCAGGATTTTCCTGGACTCTATAAATTATATCTCTTTCCATATTATATCTGCAATGCTATGACTCTTAGATCATTTACCTTAGGATAGATATATTCCAATTCATCATCAGAAGTTAACACAAGTTTAACTGCAAACTTTTTAATGACTTTATTATAACCACTACCACCATATACTGGACCACCAGTTACTCCACCGGTTGAATTTGCACTAAGGTATGATACAGGTACTGTGTTATTTGCTTGGAATGCTGCTAATGCATTACCAGCAAGTGTTGCAGTAGATGCAAATGAGTAAACATATTCAAGATATTCATCTGGAGCATTAGTATTTCTAACAGTTGCTGGATATTCATATGTCATCTTTGACCAGACCTTACTGTCAAATGGTTCTGGATCTGTGTCATTCCACACTTTTGTATAGACGTGAATTTCAGTATTAGCTGGTTTATTGGCGGTGATAAAGATTCTCAAATCTTCTGCTTCCTGTTCATCTTCTAGAGTAATAATCTTAGAAATATATCTTGATTTAGCTCCGCCGCCATTTTTATGTTCATTTGTTGTATTAGCATTAATAACATTACGTAATAAAATAACATTATTACGAGTTAGGTCAATGGCTGGAGAAATATAATCATTATCTGAATTAATAGCAGCCTCAATAATAATAGAAGAATTAGAACATTGTAGACCTGATGGAGTAACACCTGTTGTAAATTCATTACTTGCAGATTTTTCATCTGTCTCACCTAGCCAGTATCTTGCTCTATCTCTAAACTCTAACTCAACATTATTGTCAATCAACTTAGCGTCATCTTGGACATATTTCGTACCATTATATTTGGCACCCTTATACCTAAATGTAACACCAGTAAATGGAATTTTATTTACAGCTAGCTTTGGTACAATTCCATGATATTCAAATTTGGTTAAACCATTATTAGCTGTACTATCAATTCTAGCAATACCCAACATACCAGAATTATTGGATGTTGGGTCCCCTTCTTCACCAGTTCTTATAAATGCAATGTCTGTGTTTGCTGTAAAGTTACCCGAAGAATTTTTTACATATAATAAATTATTAACCATATCAAGTTTAGTTACTATAGCATTAGCAGATGTATTAACATATGAATTGGACCAGGCATAAATGTGGTCTCCTGCTCTAATGTCAACTGTACCTGAGATATTTGATAAGTTGTAAAATGAAATAATTTCTGTATTATTATTTCTTAATGCTGCAGTACCACTACTAGCAGTAAATCTTGCTCTATAAAGATTAAACTTAATATCTTGGTTAATGAGATCAGCATATTTTTGTTTATTACCAGCAAAGTATGCAGTCTCAACTACTGGGTTTGAACCAATTGGCTTATCTGTAGCTAAGTCTCTTCTACCTAGCTCACCAACCCAAATTTCATAATCGGGTGTGTTACCAATGGCCTTAACACCAAACGCATAGGTTTCACCTGCACTTAGATATACGAGTTGTGGAAACGTAAATGTTGTTTCTGAAGAACCATCTGTTGAAACTGCTACATTTTCCGAATCAACTGATACTAAAGAATTTTGAAGAATTTTATCTGAATCTGGTAAGTTATTTGTTACCTGCATTAAAAAAGCCTGGACACCTAACGAATCGGATTTCTTTTTGAAGAATAGGCCAAGCTTTGAAACATATACTCCAGGAACTCCTGGAGGAGCTGTTACTCTAAATGTTTGCGAAAGACTTGTATATTTAATTGCATCTGTCATTGTTATTCCTCAATTATTTTGTTTTCACATACGTGCCGCCAGTACCTGGTAACCCAATACCACCCCAGTTGCCCACATTGATAGGTGGGCTCACGATTGGTGTCTCTGATGTTGTCTTCAATGTAAAGTGTTGTGACGTGTTACCAATTGAATTAGCATATCCATTTGAAAGATAAAAATCACCTTTAACAAGTACAATTGTTTCTGTATCTGGACCTGTGTTTGAGTACAATGTAATTGAGTCATTAGCAACTCTTGGTGAATCAGTTGGTGTTGAATTAAATACAACACCAGGTACTAGCGTTAATATAGCACCAGTACCACTAGATGTATTACCATTGGTGCTATTAGCAGGATTTGTTGTATTAGCAATTTGTACTCTAATTTGACTTGATGGCTTAAAGTTAGTACCTGGTGTTACTCCTGTTACATTATAAGAGACAACAACAACATCTGGACTTACGGCAAAATCAAGAGCATTTGTAAATGCTAATGTTGTTCCACCACCAGTCACAGTATAATCTGTTGTTGGTGTTTGAACCAGTCCATTAACTGTAACTAGTATACTTGCAGTTGTACTTGAAACAGACAACGTAAAGTTTTGATTGACGGTGCTATTTGCAGTAAATGTTTCTTGCGTAACTGGAGTACCATCTGTAAAGTTGCCACGTGATGCTAGCTCAACATATGAGATGCTACCAACATCGTCTGTAAAGATTGTTGCAAAAGCATCAACCTGACCATTAGAGAATCTAATTGTGTCATTGTTTGAGTAGCCGCTACCACCTGTATTAACATAAACTTGGGTTAAGTTTGCCTGGGTAAATGTTCTCAATGATGTAGCGGAAACAGGTGTTACAGTCCAGCCAATGTAGCCTTCATAATCAATTGATGGCTTAGCAATAATTTTAATAACTGTGTTTGTGCCTAATGATGTACTTGTGTTATATGTGAGACCATAGTATGGTAGATTTAAGCCTCCGATGAGGAAGCTTGGTTCAAATTCACGTATACCCCAGTGATGGTAAATGAATGGATCTGCAATTGAGTTGATTTCTGATGCTACAAATGTTAAAGCCACATTTGGTACAGTTGGTGGTGTAGCTGGTGGTTGAACAATAATAGGTGGCTTGACTAACTTAGTCAATCTGATTAACTGACTGTTACGCTTAATTTGGCTTGCTGAATCAGTAATTGATAAAGTTACTGTAACGTCCTGGATAGCCTTGTCAGTCTTAAATTTAATATCATGTGGACCCACCCCAGTTAGTGTTGTATTAGAATCTAAAATTTCAATCTCTGGAGAATTATCAGTATTGAAATTCCATTGATAAGCTGTAATTGATCCATTCTTAACAAAGCTATCATCGGTGAATACTAAGTTAAATATACCATTGGAAACATAACCATTTGCATCCTGCTGTATTGTTATATAGGTATCACCAGTATATGTGAATCTTGCAAATGCCTCAGGCAATGAAACAACAGTGTTTGTTGAATTATTGCTTGGAGGAGGTAAGTTAGTATTTGCTGGTGTATTAGCATCTGGTGGTGGTGGACGAGGTGGATCAACAACAATAGGTGGTTGTTGTAATGTAATATCGATTGTAAAATATGCATCTGCATATGATTCATCAATACCACGGTTTAATGTATTTCTATTTCTAAGTGTTAATTTGTGAGTACCTGATCTTAGAGAAAGTGATGGTACAATAAACTTACCAATAATCTCACCACGAGAATCTGACTCAATAACAGTACCCCATGGAGTAGTTCTTGTTACAAATGTTTCATCTGCTGCATTTGGTGATGCACTTATTTCACCAAGAGCAGCAAACTGTGAATTATTATTATCATTAATAAACAAATAATGAATTGTATTTGGCTTTAAACCAACAGCCTTGAAGGCATACACTCTTTCCTTTGAAAGGAATACAATGCCAGTCTGATTTTTTTCTCCACTTTGAGTTGTTACTGACTTATTTGATTCAATTGGAATTGATGTTGCATTTCTTGCATCATTAGAACTAGATTTAATATTGTAATCGTCATTATTCTGAATTCCTTCTCTCCACCAACCGTATTGCGTAATACCCGGTGTAACAGAGGCCATTGATTCATAAGATTGAGCAATTTTAGATGTACTACCAACTGAAACTGGTCTTGCTAGGAATTCAATATCATTTCTGACTGTTGGTCTTACATCAATTGTACCCCTGAAGGCAATTGGTATACCTGATACATTAATTGGGTCAGAAGCATGTGGTTGGTCAATATACACTTCATGGACATATGGAAGTGTAACCATATTACCAGTTACTTGAACATTATTAGAGGAAGCTGGATTATTATCAAACTCCATCTCAATAACCTGTGGTTCAAACAATGGTCTTAGAAGACCATTCTGTTCGTCGATAGCAATTTTATAATCTGGGTCTTCTGTTCTACCAAATGCATGGCTATTGAATGGATCAACAAAGAAACCATTCTGAAATCTTTGGTCGCCATTATTATCAGCAATTACAGTAGATAGTGCAATATTTTCCAACATATTGAGAGTAGTATAGTACTCTAGTCTTTCTATTCTTTTCTCAAGAACTGAAATGTCTCTCATGGTGAAGCGTTTATTTGTCAGAATATCAATCTGAATACTGTTATTTGGCTTATTTACAACTAATTTTTCTGTATCAGATAGAGATGGATAAGCTGGAACATTTACTTCAGCAACATTTAGAACATCTGGTAACATTGGTGAAAATCTTGGATTGATACCAGGTAGACCTTCTTCAACTTTAAATGCACCCTCTGGTGTTAGAACTAATCTATCTTTTCTACCAATATAATAAGTAAAATTTGTTACTAATGTAGAACCAGGATATGGAATGTATGATGTTGTATTAGAATTAAATGTATTTGTTGAAGGTGGATTAATTGTAGCGCTAGTAAATGAAGATGTAATGTTTGCTGTGTTAGCCTTATAAGGTCTGAAGTCAATAATATCTCTCAAGTCATATGTTACTGTTGTATTGGCAATAGTGGTTGTATAAGACGGAATCTCATACGTTCTTAAAGTCAATTCTGTATTGGCTGCAAGTGAATCATTTGCTTGATATGATTCAACGGAGAAAAATCCTTCACCAGTTGTAACATTTGCTGTAAAACAATCAAACTGGACCAGCAAGTGTGTATTTACTGAAAGTGTTAGAGCGGATGTTGGTGCAAGAAGGATTTTGGCATGGTCATAATGTGTATCTCTTTGACCATTATCAAGAATAAAATCATTCATTTTATTTGATTGTGTTACGAAGTTTGATGAATTGGAGCCAACAAATACACCAGTTAATCTTAGAACATCAGGAACACCCAGTGACCATGGACCTGTTGTATTGGCAGCATTATTTGATGTATCAATAATAACTACCGTGTTTCTTTTAACTGTTTTAATTATTGGATTGGCTTCATTATTAAAAGCTTGGAATCTAACAATAACATTTGTTGTACCAACATAGCTGTTACTAAGATTAATTGTGGCTGTTTCCGTACCTGGATTGACAACCATTGTTCTCTTTGAGCCAGCAGCTGGATTTAATGCAATAGCTGAACCTCTCAAGTGCACTCTAGTATATGTATTTGCTGCAACAGTGACAGCTGTGTTGATTGTCATTGATGTTGCATTAGTAATAGATACAATTCTATGGGTGTTAGCTGAAGGTAGACCACCAAATCTAATACATTCACCTGGAATGAAATCTTCTGTGAATAGTGTACTTGTACCTGTAATAACATTTGTGGCTGATGCTGCTACAGTGCCAACTAGAGCGCTCGCACATTGAGCATTAGCATCTGCGACAATAATATCAACTTTTAATTCATCTGTGTTGCTACCACTAGTAAACCCAAGAATGCCCTTTAGAGCACCAATACCAAATGTTAATATACCAGTTGATTGAAGTTGAGCACCTGAGGTGTTAGCAGCTGTATAAAAATAATTTGTATCAAGGACGTTATTACTATTCCTTAAATTTTTAACAGCCTTAGCATTTAGATTGAAGAATAACGGAGTTTGAGTGCTTTCTTCTAAGACAGGAAGACCGTTTGTTAACACAAGATCAGCAAACGCTTGATCATTTGTACCATCATTATAAACAACTGATCTTGCATCCTGAAATGTGAAGTTAGATTCAGCTCTATAGTTAAAAATGTATAATCTGTATTGAGCAAGGTGTGAACCTTTAGGGGCAGTACTTGAATCAATGTATCTTATTGCCCTAATATTTGCATAGCCAACAATTGTACCAGTTGCAGTATTAGCAACAGGTAATCTTTCACCTGTTACAGCATTTTGAGCAGTATTGTAGAATCTTACTTCTACTGATTGATCAACTGGGAAGTACCCTCTTAAATCATCAACAACAACATAGTTGCCATAAGCCATAGTGATTGGCTGTTCTGATTCAGATACTGTATCAACACCTTTTCTTCCTTCAATATTTTGGTTGTTTTGAAATTCAATTCTTTTACCTTTAACATACGACAAACCCTGACCAACTTCATATACAAACTTGTCTGAATCGCTACCATGTGGTTTTGTTAGAATTGTAAATGGCTTGATAACATAATGACCTGACTCTTCATATGTCCTCTTTGCTAATTCATCACCGATAATATTATATTCAGTGTTTGTCTTTTGGAAAATTGGACCGTTGTTACCAAACTCAACAATTGGGAATGCAATGTCTGTATTAGAGATAGTGTTAGCACCATTTTTATCTCTAGCAATTAATGTTGATGTTAGCTTTAATCTATGAGAACCTGGTGCATTAATGTTTGTTGTACCAGAGGCATTATCATAAAGAGAGGAATCATCTGTTTCTTTGATAACACTTTCTTCTGTCTTGAAGTATAAAATTTTACCACTTGGGTCTGGTGTGTTTTCATTTGTAATTGTTGTATGGGTATCGACTTTAACAAAGTGACCTTTATGGAAAATAATACCAGGAGATACAACGACACCATGAGCAAAGCCAAGAGAGGTGTATCCAAGTTCCGCATTATTAGAAAGTGTTGTTATTGTATCAATTAACGAATTTGCAAAACTCTCAAAATTTACACTAACAACATTTGCACTAACTGCCGTATCTGTTGAAAGCACTAGTTGATTACCAACTACAAATGTTTTTCTTACATTTCTCAATTCTATAAAGTTACCAAGTGTATTAGCATACGCATTGATAACAAAGCCACGAGCTTTGTTTACATTATTAATTAGCTTAGAGCCAACAGGGAAGTTTGTTGTATTAACAGTAACTGCTGTATTAACTTGAACAATAACTTTATCGATGTATGATTTACCAGGCTGATAAAGACTAATAGTTTCATTTTGATCAAATGTTCTCTGATCGTTAAAACCAGGCTGGGTGTATTGAATAAAGAATCTGGCTGGATTAGATGAAGCCTTGAAACCTTCTCTTGCTGAAATAATCTGGGCAACTACACCAGAATTTGCACCAACTGCAATAGCATTAACAAACTGACTATTAGTGGATGATAATGATGTATTACTATTAAATTGGTCATTAATAGAAACATAATCAATTCTATCAAGATAAGAAAGACTACAACCCTTGATAATACTACCGTCTTTGAAGATATGCTGGCCAAATCTCTCAATTTGATTTTGAAGAATGGACTGTATTTGGTTTAGTTCACGGGCTTGGACAGCAACAGATGGTCTAAAGAGAACTCTATGAAAGTTCTTACTCTCATTATAGTCATCAAAATAAGGTGATGCATTTAATACTGTGTTTGCGATATCAAGAGCCATTCTTAGAACCTCTAGAACTTAACTACTAGTCTAATTTGTTCGTTTGTTGTATTTGATCTTTGTATTGGTAATAGGTTTTGTAGATACAAAATTTCACCAGTATACAATTTCAAATCAGGAACCGTTGTAATAGCTGAATTACCAGCCGCCTTAGAGTATTTAGCTCCCGATGCAGTGATAGTTGGCGTATCAGCGCCATTTACATCGTAGCCAACCCCATCCATAACAACATCATTAACAAATGTTACAACGCTATTATTACCTTGTGCTTGAGATCTATCTAAACCAGTTAATATTACTTTAGACGTGTTAGCAAATGCAACCTTAGCTCGTATCTGAGAACCACCGCCGGCGCCATCAGATCCTAAGATGAATTCACCTGGTTCAAATACAGATGGTGTTGTATTAGAAGCTGTAACAGCTACTGTTTGATTGAAAAATGCATTGAAAAATCTTTTTCTAATATCAAATGATTCAGCTACCACTGTGTATGAAAATGGGTTTTTTATTGTCAAACTTGTGTTGTTGGCAATCGACTTAATTTCTTTTTCTTCATCAAGATATATGATATTATCACCAATGTTTAATTCAGTTGTAAACTTGGTGCCAAGTCCAACAACACTTAAACTATTAGCAACAAGATCTACAGTCCCTGTACCATCTAAAGCTGTAGAAGAAAGAGGATTTTTTAAGATACCAACTGTTCTAAATTCAACATCTGATGAAAATGAAAATGTAGCTGTATTTGAGAACTCTACACCAATACCAACAGACTCACAATACAGCTCATCTTTAACATTTGAACCGTGGCCACCAGACGGGGATATAATAGCTCTTACTTGGGCGCCACTACCAAAACCAACTGATGTTTGTACTGTAACATTTGCTTGCTTATAATTTCTGCCTGGATTAATGATATCAACCATTTCAACACTACCAGTAAAATTGGTATTTGAAATATTTTGCATTACAGCAGAGGCAACACAATTAGAACCAGTTTTAGAATCAATCTTAATAAATGGACCAATTGAATAAGGGTTATTATTTGATACTTGACCTGTAGAGAATGGTACCTTCAAAATAATAAAGTTACCTGCTGCATTACAAACATAGTCTCTAATTTCCTTAACATGAGTCAAATTTGTTGAATCATTAATAATAGTAATTGCGCAGTTAGCAAAAAAGTCATTAGATGTTGATGTTCCTGTTCTAATTTTAATAATATGATTATTACCATCTGGATCTGTTTTAATATTACCATTATCTGCTGGATATGAGGAACCATTGGCTTCTACTATAATATTAAAAATAGAACCATCAATAGCTGAACTTTTTACGTTAGCATTTTCAATAATAGGAATATAATTCTCTGTAGCATATGTTAGATAATCAATATTATCAATTGTATACAAAAACATCCATCTATAGCCATCTGACTCTACAGGCGGGAATCCCAATTGTGTGTGTGATGGTTCAACTGTTGATTTATCACCAAGGTTATTGTCAATACACTTATAAACTTTATTTTCTGATGTTATAATATAAAAAATTTTGGATGTAATCTCTTTATCTTTATCATCATAAATGGCATATATTGTATTTGCTTGCCATTCTCTTTTTGTTGCCATTGGTAATACATCATCATCTGTAATTTTCATACCAAACATTAGTTCATCTTGAACAAATATTTGAGATTCATAATCATCATCAATTGTGTTTGCTACAACACTATCATTTTCATATGGTGACTGCCTGGCAGCAAAAACATAATAACTATCATTTTCTAATCTACCTTTTTTATAGGTGTTAGCAGAAGCATTGGCTGAGTAAGCTGAACCGACAATCATTAATGTATTATTAACTATTGAAATAATCTGTCTAGATTCAGAACCAATAAACAAACGATCATCTACTGTAAAATCTACAGTAAAGTTTGTTCCTGAACCAGTTACGTTGGCAGAAGAATTGTTGACAGTTACAGTGCCGGATAGGTCTGTGCTTAGCGTATTAGCCACAGAATCTATAAAAAGGTCAACTACATTTCGCTTAAATTTGGTTAACATTACGTGTCCTAAATCCTATGCTCTAGTTATTTATAATAACAGTTTCATATGTTGTTTGAATAGCTGTATCGTAATTTGTGTCAGTAGATTTATCAGTTACTCGAGATGTTGCTTTCATTGTACCAGCTCCAGAGTCTGTTTGGTATGATGTAACAACAGAAGTAGTTCTTGTCGTATCAATTACAAGCTCTGATGTTTCAGTATTAGTTAGTATCTGAGTTGTTCTATCTGTTTGACGGTCTCCAGACTCATAAACAGTATCCGTTTCAATTGATGTTAAAGTTAGATATTCAGTATTTCTAATGCTGAAGTCAATAACCGTTTCAGTGCTAACGGATGTTTCAAATACTGTGGCGCCGCTTGCTGTTGTATACTCAGTTTCTGTACCGTATGAGGTTGTAGTTGATGTATTAACTAACGTTCCCTGATCAGTCTGTGTAGTTGTAGATTTACTTGTTAGAATATCACTGATAGTTACAGTTGTTGTATTGAATGAAGTTACTGTGCCAGTAAATGTATTTCTAGATGTGTCATAAAGTGTACCAGCCCCTGAATCTGTCTGGAATGCAGTAGACGTGCCTCTAGCTGTATCGGTATCAACTGTAGTTGTTGTAGCAAATTGAGTAATCTTACCAGAGCCAGTAATTCTGGCTGTCTCAGTAACAAACGCAGTTGATGTTGTTAAGAATGTAGCTGTTTCTCTTGTTGTAGGAATACCAGTACTATAGACAGTGTCGTAGGTTGTGGTTGTTGCCTTTTGAGTCAATGGACCTGTGGCATAGATTGTATCAAACGCTGTGGTTGTAGTTTTACCAGAAGTTGTCGTTGTGTTCTTAGAAGTTCCAAACTGAGTAAAGAGAGTTGCATAAACAGTTAGTGTGTTCTTAGATGTACCAAATGATGTTGTTACAAATGGATTTGTAGTAAATGCTGTAGTGAATACTGTAGATGTTTGTTTACCACCAGCATATCTTGTATAGCTTGTTGTTGTATTCTGAGACGTATCCTTCAACGTACCAGCACCAGAGTCAGTTTGGAATGTGGTAGCTATAGAAATAACAGATTGTGTAATTAGGTAAACTGTGTCAAATGCTGTTGTTGTATTCTTAACTGTATTGAACAATGTCCCACTAGCTGCAGCTGTCTGGAATATAGTTTCTGTAGTCTTAGATGTACCAAATGTTGTTAAAGCTTGCGTCTGTCTACTTGTATCAATTACAGTTGAATAAGATGACAAGTAAGTTGTTGTTGTATTAATTGTTGACTGATAAGCAGTTAAGTAAATTGTTGTAGTGTTTTGTGATGTGCTTGTCTGTGCAATAGTTAACCCAGCAACTGTATTTCTTATTGTATCATAATTTGAAATAGTATTTTTAGATGTAACATAATAAGTGCCACTTGCTGTTAATGTATTTCTTGATGTTGCTGTTCCTTTATTTGTATTTGTTGAAATATTAGTTGATGTGGTCTTAGATGTACCAATCATTGTACCAGTACCAGAGTCAGTCTGGTATAATGTTGTTGTATTAAAGACAGAAGATGTCTGGAAAATTGTTTGTGTATTAAATGTTGTAGTTGTATCGTATGCAGAACTAATAACAGTTTCAAACACAGTAGATGTCCCAAAACTACTTGACATCAAGTATTGAGTTTCTGTACTTTTTGTTGTATCAATTGTAGTTAGCTTAGCTGTAACAGTTGATGTTAATGTGCCTGTTAATTTGGTTACTAAAGAAGAAACAGTTGTTAGTGTACCGCTACCTAAATCAGTTTGGAAAGTTGTCTGGTATGTTGTACTTGTATTATTAACAGTGCTCTTAGATGTATCATACGTTGTAGTTACAAGAGAGGATGTTGATGTAAATGTGTTTGTGTTTGTTGATGTTGTTTTTGATGTAGCAAACGTGGAATCAAACAATGTAACAAATGTTGTTGCCAACTCACTCTGGGTTGTTCTCGCTGTTTCAAATGTTGTGTTGCGGTTTGTTTGTGTGTCGAAAGCTGTTGTTGTATCGGTAGATGTAGCAATGTTTGTTACCTTAGATGTACCCACCAAAGTATTATAATGACTTAGCGTGCTCTTGCCAGTGATTGTTGTTGTAGTCTTGTTTAGCGTTGTAGCAAAGCTAGTTAAGAATGATGTTGAGCCATCAAACACAGTTGTTTGATTTGTACCTCTCTTAGTATCAAATGCCGTTGTTTCAGTTGTTGATGTGTTGAACTGAGTTGTACGAGATACAGTGGTGAAGTCACTAACATAAACGGTTTGGCGTGTTGTGCTTGTAGGCTTAAATGTGGCTTGTGATGTACCAAAGAACGTAATGATCTCTGTATCTTTTGAAAGTGCTGTATTTCTTGATGTCAGCTGGCTTGTATTAAATGTTGAAACAGTTAAGAATGCTGTAACAAATAATGATGTTGTGGTTACGTTTGTATCATAACCTGTATTGTATATTGTTGGTGTGTCAGTTTGATATAAGGAAGTTGTTGTTCTAGATGTGCCAGTAGCATATATAGTTTCTCTACTTGTATTAAATACAGTTGAAGAAGTTATTAGAGTATTGCGAGATGTTGATGATGAAACTACAGTTAGTGCGTTAAATAAAGTTGTAGTATTAAATACAGTCGATGTTGCCTTATCAAATACTGTTGAAGTATTCTTACTTGTTTCAAATGCAGTGTTGAATGTTACATAATGTGTGACCTGATTTGTATTATATGATGTTTGAAATAGTGTTGTCGTAGCAATCAAAGTTGGATTTGTTGTTTGAAATGCTGTATCTCTTAGAGTGTTTCTACTTTCAAATGCAAAAGAAGTGTCTGTTGTCTTATTGGTAATAATGTTAGTATCAATTGTTGTTAAGACACCAGCAATTGTTTCGTATGTTGTTTGGATAACAGTACTGAATAATGTCTGAGTTACAACAATTCTATATTCAGTTAAAATAGATGTATCAGTATTCTTTAATGTGGTTGATGTGGTAGCATAAACAGATTGCGTCAATGTATTTCTTGTTGTATTTGGGCTCGTGTCAAATACAGTAGTTGTGGCATATGCTGTGTTATATGTACTTGTTGTTGATCTGGATGTTAATATTACGGTTGCATAACCAGTTTCAAATGTTGTTGATGTTGTTATATTAGTTAGGTTTGTTGTAAATCTGGATGTTGCCGTAGCAATGTTGGTTGCATAGGCAGTGTCAATTGTTGTATTAAATACACTTGTAGTGTTCTTTGCTGTGTTGAACACTGTATTTATTGTAGACTGAGTTAGTTTGTTAGTTTCATATGTTGTATCAATGGCAGTTTCAAATAATGTTGAAGTGCTCTTATCCGTCAAGATTACTGTGACACTGGATGTATCAGTAACTATTGTAGTATCAAATGTTGTATTTTTATTAGTTTCAAACGTAGTGTCTGTGTTGTAGGCAGTTGTCGTTTGAAACACAGTTGATGTTGATTTGTTTGTTGATTTTGAAGTAGCAGTTG
>Ga0194118_10001985_pt1 | contig 27274 bp, 14 predicted proteins | sample TA2MahsurfametaG_2_FD_148662 | JGI IMG/M metagenome (GOLD analysis project Ga0194118, IMG submission 148662) | Freshwater microbial communities from Lake Tanganyika, Tanzania - TA2015013 Mahale N5 surface | ecosystem: Environmental > Aquatic > Freshwater > Lake | place: Tanzania: Lake...
GCTTCTTGAGCAGCTACCTGTCTTACTAGTTCTGGATCGTCTGGATTTTTTGCAAGTAAATCTTCTGCGGCTGTAAGTGCTGCGTCTGCCTCTGCTATAGTTCCACCTCTCATTCTTCTGGTTGTTCTTCTGGAACGTTTCACCATTATAATATAATATAATAAGATAAAAAAATTTATAAAATATAATAATCTCTAAATAAATAAATAATAAACGAACTTATTTTATTTTGATTGTTTTGATTTTTTTGATTGTGCTTCAACTTTATCAGTTTTATTAGGCAATTTTAAAAAGTCATTATACGCAATTTTCAATTCTTCAAGTTCTGTTACCCACATTTCTTCTAAAGTTTGTGCCTTAATAGTTTCTAACTCAGTTTTCTTTTGTTCGTGTTCTTTCATTAATTTTTCAACATTTTCCTTGCTTACCGAATCCATTGGCATTTTAATCAAATAATTAAAGTCGCCATTTTCTCCTAAATCAAATTTGAAATTTGTTAATATTGTAAAAATTTCTTCCTTAGACTTTTTCCGCAAGTCAATAGTACTATCTAAATTATATTGAATAAAACGCGCTTTTGAGGTTAATGTTTTAAGTTCTTTGTCTAGTTTTACAATAATATATGCTTTACGCTGCGCATAATAGTCATGTCTAATAGCATAATAAGCATCAATAATGTCATACACATTATTATATTTACGCAATTGCTCTTTTTCATTAAATAAATGCATGTTTGTAGTAGATTGAATACAATAAAGTTTTAAATATTTTTCAATACCTTCAATATTATAGTCGTGCTTTTCTAGCAACAATTTACTCATTAGCCCTGGATAAAATGTAATTTCAAATTCAACATTTAAATCAGTTGACATGTCCTTAAAATCTTTAATTAGTTCCTCTTTATTGCCTGTTTTAACAGTTCCTGAACCAGTGTTACTATTGAGTCGCTGTTCTAAAAATTCCTTATAGTCTTGGGTCCATGTTCCAATAGGAAGCTCAGTAATACGAATTTTATCATTATCAAGTATTTCATAGCACCCTTTAATAACATATTTAGTAGCTTGTTCATCACAAGGGTAAATTGTGCCTTTAAATCCTTGATAATATGGTTCAATTAGTAATGTCTTCATATTTGCATTCTTAAGCTTGCCTACTAAATAATCAATAATTTGAATAGGATTATAACACATAATATCTGTGCTAAATCCTGTTCCAATGCCCTTTGCGCCATTTACAAGCACCATTGGAATAATTGGAACATAATAAATTGGTTCAACACACACTCCATCATCTTCATTATATTTAAGGACATAATCATCTAATTCATGAAATAGTTTCCGAGTAATTGGATTCAAATATGTATAAATGTACCTTTCAGATGCCGCATCCCTACCCGCTCCCATTAAACGTGTTCCAAACTGACCACAGGGCATAAATAAATTAATGTTGTTTGAACCAACATAATTTTGCGCCAATCCAATAATTGCACCATTTAAGCTTGCTTCGCCGTGATGATAACATGAATGTTCAGAAACGTAACCGCTAAATTGCGCCACTTTCATTTCAGATGTTAAATTTTTCTTAAAAGCTGCATACAAAATTTTCCGCAAACTGATTTTTAGTCCATCACAAATATTTGGAATTGAGCGATCGTTATCATATTTTGAAAAGTGTATCATATCATTATTAATAAACTCTTCATATGTCACTTCTGGGTTAGAAGTATTTAAATATACATTTCGGTCATAATGTGATAGCCAATTTTTGCGATCATCTGCTCGCTTCTTATTAAATACCATATCAATTGTTTGTCTTGACGTTTCGGTACTCTTAAAATTCACAATTTTCTTCTTTAAAAAGTATTCTTTAAATTCTTTGCTAGTGCTTGTTCCCAAACCTTTGTAATATTTAATAGACCACTTAGAAGTGTCTTCTTGACCATTATCTCTCCACTTCATATATTCGCCATTATTGTAAAATTCAAGCGTTGTTTTGCCTTTTGTCGCCTTTAAAATGGGAGTATTCATATATCCAATAAAATTTGGAATTTGAATTAGCGACTTCCATTCGCTATCAATCATATTTATACCTAGACCTTTAATATGGCTTCCATCTAAATCTTGATCGGTCATAAATAATAATTTTCCATATCGCAATTTAGTGCTAACATCATTTGCTGAATATTCTTTACCGTGTTCTAAACCAAGAATTTGCTTAATTTCAGTAATTTCTTTATTTTCCGAAATTTTACTAATATTTTCACCACGAATATTAAACATTTTGCCTTTCATTGGATAAACACCAATAATATTACGGTCTTCGCGTGACAAACCAGAAATAATACCTGATTTTGCCGAATCTCCTTCACACAATATTAATATACATTCATTTGACTTAGCTGTTCCGGCATAATTTGCGTCTACAAGTTTTGGAATATTGCGAATAGTCTTACATTTTGTTCCATCTGTTTTTTTTGCCGCTTTATTTTCTTTTACTTCTGTTAAACTACAAGCCACAGACATAACGCCCATTTTTGCCAACTTTTCTATAAATTTAGGGCTTATTTCGCATGATGAACCAAAATTTGAAACAGCAGTGTTTAAATAGTCTTTTGTTTGGCTATCAAATGCTGGATTTTCAATGGTGCAATTTACAAATATCATAAGTTGTTCTTTAATTGATGCTGGTTTAACTTCAACATGCTTTTTCTCTTTGATGTAAAGAGTTAGTTTTTTTACTAATTGTCCTACAATATATTCCACGTGCTTTCCACCTTTAGAGGTATGAATTCCATTTACAAAACTGACTTGTGTAAATTCTTCATTTGGAGCTAAGCAAACAGTATATTCCCAGCGCTCATTTGCTTTTTCATAAATGCGCGGATGTTCGCTTTTACAACCAATATAAAGATTAGCATAACTTTCAAAATCTTTGACGTCTGGGTCAAGTTTAAGTGTGTTATATTTGACTTTAATAGATTTATCTGTAACCGCAGCAATATCAAAAATTCGCCGAATTAATAGTGCTTTAAAATCACTATCAAAATTGCCTTCTTTTAAACCAAGCCGTTTAAAATCAGGCTTAAAACTAACACTTGTATAAGGTTTGCCTTTACACTTAGTAATTGTTGGTTTTTCAATAATATTTAAATTATTTTTGAATTCTTGGACGTATTTTTGACCTGTTTTTGCGTCTAGTGTTTCAATTTTGCCCCACGTAGACCATATTAAAACTAATTTAAATCCAAATCCATTTTTTCCTCCAACTACTTTTTTTTCAGTTTTATCATAATTAGTAGAAGTTCTCATATGTGCGAAAATTAGTTCTGGAATCCATACACCATATTCAGAATGAATATAAACATCAATCCCATTACCATCATTAGTTAATGTAATAATACCATCATCACCAATAACGATTGATATATGTGTTACTGGATAATTTACTTCATTTGTATCCTGACTTGTAGAAGCAATTAATTGTTCCATTCTTAGCGCATGGTCACGACAATTAACAATTGCTTCATCAAATAGTTTATAAAGACCAGGAATAAAATTAATGTTTTTTTCTACAATTTTCTTATTTACTTCATCATATATATACATATTAGACGAAATTTGCTCGATTGACCCAATATATGTGTCGGGATTATCTAATACATGCTCTTTATCTGTCTTTTTTTGATATTTTTTAGTTATATCAGCATTCACACCAGCATTCACACCAGCATTTACAGCAACTTTTGTAGTCATAACTAATCAAATAGTCTTAATAGTATAAATAATATTTATTTATACTATTTATCAATTTTATTTATAATAAAATTAACTAATATTAAATTAACTAACAAATATAAAATTAACTAATATTAAATTAACTAACAAATATTAGATTAACTTACAAATATTAGTATTTACAATAATATACATTAATTTTTTTAATTCTATATACTAATACTAATATGTCTAATTGTTTTCCATTAAATAGTAGTATTAGTGAAATTAGTAATAACAAATATATTTTTAATAATGTATTTCCTAATTCAACTACTACTAATATTTCATATGGATTATATGACACTTCAAACAATATTAACTATATTATTAGAAATGTGAGTAACAAATATCCATTAACCTTTTACGATAGTTCTACTAATAGGGATAGTTCTAATATAATAACATTTGAACCCTTAAATAAAAATGACCCAATATTAATTTATGTATCAAAAGGACAAGATTATAGTTTTAATAACAACGACTATTTTAGATTTTATGACAGTTCATTTCAACTATTAAATATAAATCATTATAGAAGAGAAAATTATGACAGTTCGCTAACGGATATAGCTAGTAATTTTTACTTTATGAATAATCAGCGTTACAAATTTATTGCCTCAACTGATTTTTGTTCTAATCAACCGTTTAGAATTTATGGAGGCTCATCACTAAGTTTTTCCGAGGTTAGTTTTAATACTATAGATCAAAGCTTTATAATCACAATACCAAGTAATGCTAACAATAACGGGACACAAAGACTCTTTTACTCTGATACAGATAATGATGTATGTGGTAATCTATTTATATTAAGAGATCTTAGTTATAGTTATTATTATGGTGATATAAGTTTTTCTATTAAAAATTATAGAGATTTTAGTAAAAATTATATATCAGTAAAATCGTATGATTTTAGTTATTCAACCGTTTCTGGTTATGGAACTGTTTCTATTAGTAATAATAACTTATTTTATTATTCGGAGTCTTGTAGCTATATTACTAGGGGATTTAGCAGTCTTTCATATGAGTTATTAAATAAAATAAGCGCTGTTGATTTATCCGTTAATGCCAATAACACTTTTAAGGTAGGACTAAATAAAAATAGACATATAAGCAATTCTACTTTTAATTACGATTTAAGCTATGGACTAACAATTAAAGATTATAATATTATTGATATATCTAAAAATTATCCATTAAGATTACTTAATAATGAAATCAGTAATAACATTTATATAGATGAAACATATCAAATCAACAGATTAGGAATACAAACTATTAGCGGTTCAAAATTTTATTATGGTTCATTAAAAATAAAAGTTGTTAGTGCTTTTATATACCCATTACAAGTTCAATTTGTTTCAATTTCAAATAATAGCATTGATTTTTCTTATGTATTAACTTTTATATATGATAGTTCAAATAATCCAGCTACAATAAATCATATTGTATATGATTCTTCAAGTAATTCAAGGTCATATTATGACTTTTCAAATAGCAATTTACAAGTAAAAAATCAAAATAATGTGTTATATGATTTTAGCAGTTATGATCTAACGCATAATATATTTAAATTAAATTTGAATACAGATTATAATGAATTGGGTTATGTTTCGAGAGATAAACTAGCTAATGACTTAACTCAATTTGTTTCAGTAACCCCTTCTGTTGAACAAATTAATAATGAATTAAGTAATAATTACTTAGCTAGGCCTTTTTATATTTATTATAATGTTGTAGATTATGAAAATAATAACATTCAAAATATTAGAGCAATAAATCTTAATGGTGGTCCTATTATTGAAATAAGCAATAATTATAATAAAAATAACAATAATAACAGTACTTTTGATATTTCTATTAATACAAATAGTAATAATGCTAGTATATACAATTTTTATGATGACATTAAAGTTTATATATATGACAAAAGCAAAAATAAAATCTTCATTCCATTTGAAATAACAATTAGTGGAAGTTATTTTGATAATAACAGAATAGGAACATATAGTTCAATTAATAACCGTTATAATTTTGATAATGAGTTAACTCCAAATCAGCTCTTGTATTATTCAACATTTACAACTAATATTAACTTAGACAATAATACCAGGTTGTCTATTAATAACATAGATTTAAGCTCTATTAGTGTTTATAATATTAGTAATAGTTTGGTCGAACACATTAGTTCTACTAATGTTAATACTAACTACATTCGTTATTATAATCAATCACCACAAGGGACTAGAGAGCTTAGTTTTAATATAGTCAATATAAATTCAATAAATAAGATTGAATTTCTCAAGCTTAATAGAACATATGAATTTTTTGACTTTAGCGGTTATGTAAATAATAGTTTTGATTCTTCTTTTATAGTGTATAAATTTACTTACACAACTATAAGTAGTCCTTCAAAAACTATAGATATTTCGCTTGGTTTAAGTTCTACTAAGTTTTTTTATAGCGCTAGCGATAATTCTTCAAATTCTTTTACTGTTACTGGTAATTTTATTAAACCCCAAATTTTTAAACAAGCTGGAACAGATAGTAACTTAATAGACTTGTCCTATATTGGTAATTATGATTTGATTATTGATACGAAAAGTTTAAGCACACAAGATTATTATAAGGTAACATATGCTGACAAATTTTTTACCAATTCTATAACAAATATTTCAAAAACTTATAAAATAATAGTTCAAGATTATGAACCACCTACTTTAACATTTTATGATATTAGCGGTAGACTTTTATCAAATCTTACTTATTTTAAATTCTTTTATTCTAAAGCACGTAAATTTAACATATATAATGATATATGTTTTGCCAAATTTACCTACTTTGTTGGTGTAAGCAATGACTATATAGATAATAAGCCTGTATTATTATATAATGATAATTCTATATATGATTTTTCTAGAAGCAATTTAAGTTATAGTGTTATTATAGCGCAACCATTAATAAGTACAATCATTCATACAAGTAATGATAATGATATTAGCTTAAATAATTCTAGTGTTAGTGATGTCAGCTGTATTATAAATTATAAAGTACGTGATTTATGCTATAATTATTCAAGTGGCATTTCACTGGAATTAAACTTTGTAAATATACCATATGTTAATTTGAGAGACCAAGCTATATTAACACTTAATTATGTTAATGATTTGAGTTATAGTGATAACGGACTACAGTTTATTGATCCTAATTTCACTTATATTCCTAGTCGGTCTTATAAAAAAGATACATCTATTAATCAATTAACTGATTTTAGTTCTATTACTATTGGTTCTCCTGCTAGTGTTTATAGTATAAGTGGAACATGTGATATATGTTTTACACGTCTTGGTAATTATTATTTCAAATATAGTATTCAACAAAGTGATTCCAGTCATATATTAAGACTTCAACGTTTGATAAAAGTAGTAGATAGCACTAAACCATTTATTATTTTTCCTGATTTAAGTTTTATTATAGATGGTTCTGCTGGCTCATTACCAGCTAGATATAATAATATAGAAAATAGTCGCACAAAATTCTATAATATTGATAATAGTAATACTGAAAAGATTGATTTAAGTTTTACTGTAAATACAAACATCAACGATGTAAGTCGTGTATTATATAACTTTGATTTATGTGATAATTATTTTAGTTCAAATGTTAGTTCAAATGCTTTGTCATATACAATAAAGCTAGCAAATAAGCAGAATGCTTTTGCTTTATCAGATATTAGTAATTATTATAGTCCAAGCACTAATTTGTTGAATAAAGTAACTTATCCTGACAATTCTAGTAATGTCAATTATTTAGCACCACTAACATTTGTTTATACTTTAACAGATGGATGTGGCAATAGTTTTACATTTAATAGAAGAGTTGATATAGTAGATGAAGTTAAGCCTACTATTAGTTTTACTTTTAATAACATTTATTCAAGTACTAGTGTTGTTAGATTAAGAGATTATAGTTACGTTCAATTTGATAGCTCTAAAAAAGATTTTTCATATGTAGCTTTTGATTATACTAAATCGCCTACTTTGCCTCAACCTTATACTATGCTTTTTGATTTTTATCAAGAAATTAGCTCAATTATTCTTGGTTTTGACCTAAGTGATAATTTTGGAATTATTCAAAAAACTGCCAACAATGTACGTATAACAGTAAGCGGATCAACTCTAATACCTAATAATAGTATTAATATAGCTAATCCAACTGATAATTCTTATATTAATGCGCTTTTCAAAGTAATTGGTTCTAATTTTAGTTTAATATATGATATATGTGATAACCAAACTAACACGAATCGTTTTACAAGAAATGTTAAGATAGTTGAATATATTGGTGACCCTGGATTAAATTTTGATTTTGGTTATAAAGACTTAAGTAGTCAATCTAATATAATAATAAATATAAGTTTTGGTGATACAGGTTTAAGTATTAGAGAAGGTATAGATATAAGTGTAAATCATTATCGCCTTACAACTAGCGATATAAGTTATGATATAAGTTATATTTTTGTTAATGCTAATAATACTAATACTATAAGTACACTTATAAATTCAATAAGTGGAAGTATAAGTGGAACCAGTCTTAGACGATATGACCCATCTGCGCTAATTTATAATTTAGGACCACTAGGAATAGGATTAGGAACTAATGATTTTAGTCATAATATTAAATATTTTCCAATTAGGGCAAATAAGTCAACTACAACTATTAGTAATTATAAAATTTTAAATGTAAGAGTAAAAAATAATGGACCTATTATAAGTTTTGGTCCAAATCCTATAATAAATCATCAAAGTTATACACCGTTGTCTGATGCTTCTTTTATTTTTGGTGTCACAAGTTATAGCATATATGATGAATTTTATTATTATAACTACAGAGAAACTATAAGTTATAGCGGAACAAATTTTAAGGTTATTTTAGATAGCTCATTAAATGTTATTGACCCTAGTAGTGGAACTTATAGTATAATTTATTACTCAAAAGATAGTAATAATGTAGATATTAGTAAAATTCGCACATTAAGTGTGCAGGATAGCCAAGCGCCTGTTATTAGGAGCATATGTGGAGATAATATATATATAAATTCAAATAATGTTTGGTCGCTAGACAGATATTCAACTTATACTGAATATGGTGCTTTAGTTTATGATAGTGCTACAAAAAGGTCATATTATTTTGATAATCAAACACCAACAACCTCAACTGAATTGGTTTATGATTTTTCATATAAAATTCTTGGAGGAATTAAGTATAATATTAGATATAATCAGCTAATATCAACTTCTACTTCAATTAGTTATAGTCCTATAACTATTAGTTCAATTAACACATCAAGTACAGATATTTGTTATCAAGTAATTTATAGTATATTGGATTTATGCAACAATGAAGTAAGAACCAATCGAATGATAAAAATAATACAAAACTATCGTCCTTTATTGTATCCATATATTGAAGTAAATAGCAATTTGCCAGTTTTAACTCAATATTTATTGAGAGATTTGAGTGAACTAGACGTCTCTTCATTAATACAAATAAATAGAGCTATTCCACAAATTGGCATTAATAGCGGTATAAATGACATTAGTTATGACTTAAGTCTCTCATATGTTAATAATAATAGTGGTATTAAAATCATTACATGTGAAGCTATTAAACCTATTGTTTTTAATCGCGCTTTAAATTCAAATTATATAAAATTTAAATTAGACGCAAAATCATATGATAGGTCTAGAATTGCATATAGTGGAATTCCAGATTCTACACTTAAAACTTATGTTGACTACTCAATAAATAGCATAAGGGTTTTTAATTCACCAATAGATTATCAGCCTATTACTTTTACAGCTATTGATAGTTGTCAAAATAATGTAGAACAACAACAACAAAGCATTACTTTTTATTTAAAAATTATTGATACTAAGCCTCCTAATGTAACAAAATTAACTAATATAAATTTTAGTGATCCAAACAAGTTAGACTATCCGTTATTATCTTCAAGAGCTGTTAGTGAATTAGTTCAAGATATTAATTATTTTGATACTTATGAAAATAGTTATTTAAATAATATAAAGTATTATAAAAAAGTAAGTGATGCTTCAAAAATAGTGTTGTTAGACCCGGGAATAAACATTGATGATATTGTTGATGGAAGTGTAAATTTTGTTAATGGAGTGTTTGAGTCTAGCGCCCATACTTTTAGTATTAGTGATATAAGTCTTACTTATTTTAAAAAGCCTTCTTATATTGATGTGTCAAATGTTTTAACTGCTTCGGGCCAATACATTCAAAACTATAATATAAAGGATAAAGCAGGCAATGTTATTGACGTGTCAAGAGTTATAGTTGTTAAACCATTTGGTCCTATAATAAGATTAAACTATCAGCAAGATAGTAAAAATAATAATTATACATGCTATTTGCTTCAACGCTATGAAAAATTTATAGAAAAAGAAGGATTTGTGAGAGATTTTAGTGATATTGACATTAATTTTACAAAAGTTAATATAGATTATAGTAATTTAAATGAAAATAAGGATGGCTCATATATAGTAGTTTATAGCGCAACAAATAGTTCTAATGTTTTGGGCACAGCAAAAAGAAATGTGGAAGTATATAGTCCTATTGTGTTGGAAAAGGTGGTTTCAATTAACTTTGTAAATTTAATAAGTGGACAATCAAATTTTAATAGCAATTCAAAATTTAGTTTGGATAATGGAATATACAACTTTGATGTTTCCGCAAATTATGCTTTTAAATTAATAACACGTGATTTTGATACTAGTAAAAATCCATATGATGTAAGTAATTTAATAAGCTTAATTGGTGATGCTTCTTATAGTGTAAATAGTGAAACCTATTATTATGGAAGCAATGTTAGACTAACAATAAGCGGTAATTTTGAGAGATGTTCATTAAAGTTTTATCCAAACACTAGCAGCTCTAGGGATGCTAATTTTCAAAGTTATTTGAAAAATAATGAATATCGCTATTTTTTTATATATGATAATGCGAATTATTTTATAAATTTACAAAACTATTATAATGACTTGAGAGATTCTAGTAATACAAATGCTAGTGTAAAGTCATTTAGCGTTGATGTGAGTAATTTAAATAATTCTGTTTCCAGTTCAGGTCCATATTTTACTATAAATGGTTTAAAACAAGACTTACATTTAATATATGGAGTTTATAGATTTCAACAAACTAGTTTTAAAAATTTCTATAATCCAATCAAATTTTCTATAACACCCGACGGAACGCATAATGGTGGAATTGAGTATACAAAAACTGTTTTTTCACAAAACTTACCGGGTGTATCAAAACCATTGTTACTAAGTTATAATAGATTAAGTATATATACTCAGATTACTATTGATGCAACTACACCTACTATATTATATTATTATTCAGAAAAATTTAAAAATATGGGAGGCAAAATTGTGCTAAAAAACAATATAGTATTTCTTAAAAATGTAACCATTTTAAATAGTTATGTTATTACTAACACTAATTATGACTTGTTTAGTGCGGGCAATACTTTTTTACAAACATCTAATGAAGTAATGAGAAATAGAATAGTGTTAAACCAGCGTTTTGAGGCTAGTGCAAATAGTATAAGTGTAAATAGTACAAGCGCTATAAATATATGTTGTGTTACACAACAAAATCTACAATATAATGTATTGTATGACTTAAATAGTCATCCAAACAGGCTGATTTTTAAGAATTATAATGATCCATCAACATCTAATTATATTATACCACGAACTGGCTCAACCAATGGTTTGAATTATTTGATAAGTATATCAAATACTGATTTTACGTTTTATAATAGTTATAATAGTTATATTACATATTTTAATAGCATTTATGAATCCTCTTCTGTTATTATTAAAGCAAATGGTCTAACCAATTATGATAGAACCTTAAAAAATATATTTTATAATAGTGCGTATAATAATAGTGGCCCTATTGCTAATACAAATAGTAGTTCTATAAATGGTACAACTTCTATTAATTCTAGCAGTATTGGACTACTAAATAATGAAATTTTTAATTATATTACTTTTTTCAAAAGAAATAATGTTATACCATCAAAATTGTTGGTTAAAGATTTTAGTTATGCTATTAGTGAATTTTTATTTACCAAACAATCAGAGTTATTAAATTTGGACTCTACAAATTTTTATAATTATAGCTCATCGTCCGATTCATTTTTAGTAGCACCACGAATAAAAATAACAAATATTATTGATAATTATGTTATGTTTTCATTAGATGTAGACTATGCTAATTTACACTTTCAGACTTTTGAATTTCTAGTATATAGTTCGAGCTTTACAACTTTTCCAAATCCAACAACTACTATTAGTAATGATAGACTAATTTTTTTTAACGGCTCACTTGTTATTGCTAATAATATGCTATATTCTAATACTGATGATATAAGTGGATTTTATGATGGTTCAAGTGTTTTTAATAAAATGTATACAAGTTTAAATACTACGTTAGCTAGTAAAGAGTCAACTATGCAAAATATGGTATTTTTAAATATATTAGATGTTAGTTTAACTAGTGCTATATGTGGTATAACAAAACAAAATATATATAATAATATGTATTTAGATGAAAGCAATAACTTTATTTTTCACAAATATAATGAACAAACAATTGTAAATTATCAGGTTAATGATGGCAATTTAACATTGGCAAAAACATTGAGAGAAAATTATAATAAAGACCATTATTTATTAGATGTGTGTTCAAATAGTTTGTATAATAGTTTTAACAATGATGGACTAACATTTGAATCATTAAACAGCTTAGTAAATAATAAGAATTATAGTATAGCATTAACATATAAAATATATGATGAAATAGACGTAAGCACTAATTTTAATATGTTGGCTTCATTCTACATTTTACCAATATATCTTAATAATATTCCAACATATAGAAGAATAAATAATGTTTTTAGCACAAAGTACAACTATAACACAGGTTCATATAGTATAAACAAAGCTGGGATTATTAGTGAAATAAGTATTAACTCTATTAGTAGTACAATATATGGAAATTATAACACGTTATCTAATAGCTTACATAGCAATAGTTATATTATTAATTTAAATGACTATTTTGATGTAGATTTAGTTAGCAATTACTTTCAAGCAACTTCTTTTAGCACAAACATTATTAATCCAAATAATTTGATTTATACAATACTTGATATAAGTTATAATAATAGCAAGTTCAGTTTATATAATATTGAGTCATCTTATAATATTATTTTTGACAAACTGAAATTAACAATATTAAATAATATGCAAATAAAATTGTTTTGTCTATATTTTAAAGTAAAATATTTAGATCTTCTTCTGAATTATGTATATAATAGCACAAATAGCACAAATAGCATAAATAGCATAAATAGCATTCCTTATATTAATAGTGTTAATATTCAGTATTATTCAGAACTTTATAATATATTAAATACTTCTGTTACTAGTACTTTAAAAACTTCAGCTATAAGTATATTGTATAGTGAACTAATTAATAATACAATAAGCCTTTCAACTTTTTATAATGAATTATTAGCCAAATTTGACTTATATATTTATGATGTAATTGTTATAAATAGAATTTTCAATACTAATGTATTAAACACTAATACAATAGATCAATTAGTGCAAGACATTAATAGTCTTGTAGAAAATATTGACAATGTAATTTTAAGTGAAAATAGCAAGTTTGCACAGACTATTGAAACTAGTATTTTAACTGATTCTATTTTTACTAGTTATTCTGATATTAGTTATGTTGAACATAATTTATTAAATTTTATTGAAGTGTATAATAAAAGCCAAATAACTTTTAGAAGGTGGAATAGTAATTCAACACCAACATATCAATATGAGCTGTTTAATTCTAACTTTGTTAACCTATTTGATGTAACTAATTTAAATTCGTATGTTTTTTTGGAAAATTTTAAATACAATTTGAATTTATTAAATGCCTATTTTAATAAAATAATAAGTAAAAATGCTGGCGCTGGTCTTTTAATAACAACTCCTAATAATAGTCCAATAGAGTTAAGCTTAAATAGTGTAACCACGTTTACCCAATTTATTGATAAACTTACCTTATTTGAAAATAGCCTTTATGTATTACAAACTAATTATGTGGCATTTGAAGTTTCTTCAAATGCTATTAAGTATAGTAATAACACTTTTGAACTTAGTGGTTCACAACTATTAATTCACAGTATTCTATCAAATAGCATTAATTTTAAGATTAATATTAAATATAAGTCTTACTTTTTCAATTACATTGATATTTCCACAATAATATTAGATATTATTATACCCGATTTAACACCACCTACCTTAACATTTACAAATCATGATTTTAGTTTTAATCAAAATGACTTAATTGATAGTTCTATAAATAATGTAATAACAAACTTAATACGTGATGTAAGTTACATTGATTTACATCAAAGTTATGATTTAAGTATTAATACTATTTATTATAGTTATTATACAGACATAACAAATGCACCATCGAATAATAATATACAAAATTCTTTAGTATCAATTGAGTTGCCATTAATAGAGAATAGTGACTTTATAAGTACTTCTGCATTATACATTGATATTTCATATATTGTAAAAGATAATGCAAATAATACTAATAATATTATACGTACATTGATTATTAATAAGTCAAATGATGGGCCAAAATTTTATTATAAAGCAAATGAATCTATATATTATAAATTAAGTGATACAAATTATAATATTCCTCCAGTCACAGTAGATGAAAATATAAATATTGACACATTTAAAGCTAACCTTACAGATTTAATAAAAATAATAGACCCGCGTTTGGCATTATCCAATACTTATTTGGGACCTTATATTAGTGTAGGTGAATTTGGTGTTGCTTATAGTGGGTCAATAATAGGTATTAATGTTATAAATATTTATGATTTGTCGCGCACCAATATAATATATCCTACTTATGACGCACGTAATATACATTCTACTTATGATGTAAGTAATAATAAATTTATAGATTACTTCAATAATACAACTCAAGGCGGACAAGAATTGGCTAACATCAGTAAAATATTATTAGACGTTGGAACTTATACATTAGAGTATATAAGCAAGGCAAGTTCAGTAACAAATCGTATTAGTAGTCAATATAGAACATTAATAGTAGAAGCAGTTATTATTGAAGAGGAAGCAAAACCAATAATAACACATTGTTGTTATCCTAAAGTTGAATATAAACCAATACAAGATAATTATAAATTGGGTTCTCAAAATACTATCAAAATGAGGCGCTCAAAATTTGTTATTAATAGAAATAGGTAGCGCGACAACTATTGTAAAAAAAGGACTTAAAGAAACGCGACAAATATTATAAAAAAAGGACTTAAAGAAACGCGACAAATATTATAAAAAAAGGACTTAAAGAAACGCGACAAATATTATAAAAAATTGATTGTTTTAATTATTATTATTATTATTATTATTGTTATTAATACTAATAATAATATGAATTTTTCTAAAAATGAAATTAAAGTATATAATAATAGTGAATTAAAATTATATCAACAAGTTCATTTAGAATTATTGATTTGTGAGTTAACAGAAATTAGAAGTTTATTAGATTTATTTTATAGCAATGAAAGTAAAGCTAACTTAACTAGCAAACAAAAATTATATGAAAAATATGAAAAAAAATTAACAGAAAAAATTGCTAATAGCAAACGATTGTTGAAAAATACCAAAATTCGTTTAGCTAATAATATTAGTAAATGCATGAGCTAAGGCAACCTAGATTCTTGATTGTTTATATATTGTTTATATCATTGGTTCTAAGCTATCAATATTAAAAAGCGCACTAGTGTTATTTATTTTTTTCTTAGCAATTTGATATTTTTCAAATAATGGATTTTTCAACACATTTTGCGGTGTATGTTTATGAACTGTGCGCGCTATCATTTTATACAGCTTAAAATCAGGATATCTCTCTGACCCGTCATTTTTATACAATATATTTTTATTTTTATCATCAAATACCCATTCTATTATAATTTTTTTAATAGAAGACTTTACTTTTTTAATGTTGTCTAAATCTTCAATAAAATAATCAAATAAACTGCACCCTAATCTACATAAGTCAAAACTATAATTAGGGTCTATACGAGGTTTATTTTCATTAAAATATGGCTCGCAATTATATTGCGTGCTGGCATCGCCATCTTCTGAATAGCTATCACTACATATAAACTTATTTTTAAACTTGTAAATTGCTCGACCAAAGTCTATTATTTTGTATATTTTGCCAAATGTCGGGACTTTATAATGAATATTGTTATATTTATAATATAAATACTTTTTATCCGTAAACACATATACAATATTGTTAGTATGTAAATCATTGTGAGTAAAGTGAAATACTTTTTGATATGTTATTAGTGTAAATAAAATTTGTAACACAATTGACTCCCATTCATCGTCACTTATTTTTTTACTTAAAATATATGAATCTAATGTGTCTTCACAACATTCTAATACAATCATTTTTACTGGAAATTTTGAAATAGTACAATTAATGTTGTCACATAGTGAATTTGAATCTGAACTATCTGTTCCGCTACCACTTTCATAGTCACTATTTGTGTTATTGCTATTTGTTGAACTTGTTCTATTGCTAGCATTTGAAGACCCTGTATTAGATGAACGCGAAGAACACGTTAGTCCAGACTTACTTGTTTCATTAGCACTTGTTTCATTAGCACTTGTATTAATAATACTTGATTTATGAGACAGTTTTTCTATAATATTAAGATTTTCATATGTTAAACTACAGCTATTAGTAGGACTAATATTGCTATTAGTTATTGTGTCCCCATAATTTGTTAATTCATTAATGCTTGTTTCATTAGTGATTGTTTCATTAGTGATTGTTTCATTAGTGATTGTTTCATTAGTGCATGTAACATCATTTTTACAAATAGGTTGCTCATTAGAAATAATACATAAATCCAATTCTTCAATTGATAATGGAGTACTAATATTTAATAATAATGTTTTTTTATTTTTTTTTGTATTGTTGAAAAAATAATTGACTTTGTCATTTTCTTCTAAAAAGAAGAGACTATTTCGATGACTATGAAAATGATCTGATTCGGCTAAATATTCTATATCTTCCGATACATCCAATTTATATTTGTTTTTTATTCCTAAAAAACCACCATAATAATTTATTCCATTATAAAAATTATAGTCATTTAGTAGACAACTTGATAAAAAGGAAAAAAATCCATCAATATATGCTGAATTATTTGGGTCAGCAAGTTTTTTATATTGACTATTATAGTCTACATTAGTGGTACATGAATTAGTTGTATCACTAAATTTGGGTAATTCTAATATATTGTAACTATTATCGTATTTACCAAGCATATATTTGACTGGGTCGACTAATGGGCTAAATTTCACATAAATTTTTTTAGTATATTTATTATTGCTATTATCTATAACTGTTCCTACAAATTTATTATAGCTCTCTTTTTCCAAAATAGATTCTAGTTGTAATTTATTATTTAAATTAATGGAATTATAATTAGTGCTATTTAAATTAAAATAGTGTTCGTATAATGGAATATAATTTTGAGTTTTTTCTAAATCAAAAAACTCTTCTTTGTTAATTGCCTCAAAAAGCTCCTTGTTATTATTTTTTCTATAGTTTAACTCCATTTAATTTATTAATTATAATAATTTTTTAAATATATAACACAATAGTTTAATATAATGTATTTAAATATAAAGTGTTTAAATAGCTGTATTACGTTTAAATATAATTATATTTAATATACTTATTAAATAAGTAGTTAGCAATGACATTAGAATTGAAAAAGTTTGATATAAAATCCATTAGTTTTAGGCCAGACGAAAATAAAGGACCAGTTATAGTGTTAATAGGGCGGCGCGATACAGGTAAATCTTATTTGGTGCGCGATTTGCTTTATTATCATCAAGATATTCCAATTGGAACCGTTATTAGTGGAACAGAAGCAGGAAACGGATTTTATGCCGAACATGTTCCTAAACTATTTATTCACGATGAATATAATACAGCTATTGTTGAAAATATTTTAAAGCGGCAAAAAACAGTCATGAAACAAATAAGAAAAGAAGTAGAGGTATATAAAAAATCTAATATAGACCCTCGGGCATTTGTGATTTTGGATGACTGTTTGTTTGATGCAACTTGGACTAAAGATAAAATGATGAGATTGTTATTTATGAATGGGCGTCATTGGAAGATCATGTTGGTCATCACTATGCAATATCCTTTAGGTATTCCCCCCAATTTGCGCACAAATATTGATTACGTTTTTATATTGCGCGAGCCATACATAGCAAATAGACGGCGTATATATGAGAATTATGCTGGTATGTTTCCTACATTTGAGAGTTTTTGCCAAGTAATGGATCAATGCACTGAAAATTATGAATGTTTGGTAATTAACAATAATGCTAAATCAAATAAGTTGCATGACCAAATTTTTTGGTATAAAGCAGATCATCATAAAACATTTAAATTAGGGTCAAAAGAGTTTTGGGAAATTAGTAAAAATTTAGACTCTGATAATGAAGAAGAAATGTATGACCCAAACATAAGAGACAAGAAAAAAGGTCCAAAAATTAATGTGCGGAAAACTAAATGGTAAGTTTTTTCTTTTTTACATTATTTTACAAAAGTTTATTAATATTTACGACGACGACGGCGAGTTGATTTCTTATGGCGCAGGTGTCTAGATTTTCTGCGACCTCGTTTTGTTTTATTGCGATAACCAGATGGGTGCGCGGTGGCTAACCCACCAACCACAGCTGGGAGAGGCGAGGTCGACGAAACAACTGGAAAATTAAGCAACTCTGATTCTTTAAATGTTGAAAACAGACCAGGGTATTCATCCATAAATGCCAGATAACGTGTAAATGATTCAGGAAGTATTTTTTCAGAAAGCCAACCTGGTATTTTTCCTTCTTTAATAATGTCTTCCTTAGTAGTGTTTTTTTCGCGTTGGGCAACTGATGTTATCTTGTCATTGATATCAATAGTAAGTACAACATCACCTCCAGGTTCTTGGTCGAAATATTTTCCTAACGTATCTTGTTCATCCTCAAAAAAATCCTCAGTTTGTAGTTTCCTCCCAGTCCTCCTCCCTGCTTGAATTTCAACGTCCGTGCGAGGGGTTGGGTCGGGAATAAATGATATAATATAACCACCTATATTAGGTTTTATTACTCTTTTAACAGTGTACTGTATATTATAATATACACCATCATACGTAAATTTATGATTTTCTTGAAATTTAGGATTTTTTTGAAATTTAGGATTTTTATGATATAACGTATTAAACATTATATATTATATATATTATATTTTAAATATCTTAAATATTCTAAATATCTTAAATATTCTAAATATTGTCAAAAAGAAAACAAACGAAGGTAATATAATCTCGTTAAAATTATATATAAAAGACACATATTAATATTAATATTACTATGTGGGCGACTTACGATTATACTAACTTTCCAACTGTTTATGTAACTATTAGTGGTTCAATTGAGAGTCCGTGCGATTTTACACATTTTATAGAACAATGGTTGCAATTATTTAATAATGGTACAACGTTCAATTTATATTTCAATACTATTAATTGTGGTTACATAAATATAAAATATGCTATTTTAATGGCTCATAAGATTAGACAATTTAAAAAAAACAAATATACTAATTTACAATTTAGCAAAATAGCAGTAGCAAATAAATCTATATTAATTTTATTGCGTCTAATTTTTTATATAGAAGCACCTATTGCTCCTGTTGAAGTATATTATGAAAAAAATAACATAATTAGCAGAGAACATTTTTATCCACATTAAACATATTTTAACTAAAATTAAAATATTTTAATATATATAATGAGTTATAGTGAAGAAGACAAAGAATATTTATTAAAAATAATAAAAGCAGTAAATATAATTGAAACATATATAATAAATAAACTTGAGATTAAAGAATTTATAGTGTCTATAGCAAATGATGATATAATAACAAAACTAGATACAATACAAAATGCGGAGTCACAAAATTATATAGCAAATAATAACTCGGAAGAGGCTATTATATTTAACAGATTATCTAGCTTAGTAAATGCTATAATTTACATTACATATTTGCTCTATTTACTTACAGATTTTTATGAATATAAAGAATATGCAAAAGGCAAAGATGACATAATATTTAATAATGTAAATGTTAGCCAAATTAAAGATATTGTTCTAACTTTATTAACTAATAAAGTACAAATAATAGCCGAATTGTATGATGCTTACAAGTCAAAATCTAAATCAAAAAAAGAATATATAAAGTTTTATAATAAATTCTTTGATATAAACAAAGTTTCTAATGAATTTAAAAGTTTAAATAATCCTATGGCTACTGGTGTTAAAACTACCAAACATAGAAGACATAAACGAGGCTATAAGCGAAGCGCTAAGCAAGGCTATAAGCGAAGCTCTAAGCGAGGCTATAAGCGAAGCTCTAAGCGAAGCTCTAAGCGAAGCTCTAAGCGACGCCAATAATACAACAAAATAATATATTACTTCATAATAGTATTATTAAGTATATAATTTTATATATATTTTTAATATTTAATATATATATAATGAGCCGGCGTTTAAGAACAACGCTAAAATCATTAACAAGAAGAAATAACGCACTAAGTATAAGAGCAATTCCTGCACCAATAACGACTCTTAGTACATGGATATTTATACACCCTAGAGGACGGCGTCCTTATTATTACAATATTAAAACACGAAGTATTTCATATGCTGTACCCATTAATGCTGTTATTATAGATAGCACTAGGGAACGCGGAAAGATGGTTGCATATGATGCAGCGTCAAGGGCACGTTATCTTGCACGTGAGCGTCGTCAAGCTGAAATAGAAGCACAGTTTGCTCATATTGTGCAACCAGCACCAGATGTTCGCCTTGCTCAATACCTTGCCTCGCTTAAGACTGATACAGATAATCTTAGAAAAAACTATGATAAGTTATATGCTGAATATATTGTAGTATGTAATTTTCATAAACTACCTAAAATAGAAATAGAAGATTTTTGTGAGAATTGTATATGTACTATTGATAAGGAAGTTATGATGTATCCAACTGCAATTCGCGAGCAAACTAAGCAGGCATATGAAAAACATACCATAACAGACTGGCTTAGCCGTGGTAATACATCTGACCCTTCACGTATAGAAAAAGACCCGTTAACTGTTGCTGATCTTAGACCTAATAATGCTATCCAAGGCAAAATTGATGAATACAAAGAATTAATGCAAAAAACAATAAACGAAAATCCACTACCAAGCGATGATGTGGTTAACGAAGCTTTGACTAGGGATGCTCTGGCTAGCGAAGCACTGGCTAGCGAAGCACTGGCTAGCGAAGCACTGGCTGCTGGTCTACGAACAAAAAGAACAAAAAGAAGAAGGCATAAAAAGAAGAAGAAAGCATAAAATTCTAATACACGTTTACATTTTATATATAAAGAAGTATTTAAAATGTAAAAAACTTAAGTTGTTTTTTCAGCATCTGTGTTTGCGTCATCGTCAACTATTACTGGTTCATTTTCTTCAAGTGTAGCTAGCTTTTCAGCACGTTCTTTTTGTCTCTTTAAAATCTCCCCAATACCGTGGTCGTTATTTTCTTGTTTTCCAACAAGCACATCTTCTGCCTCAAATAGCTCTTTGCGTAATTCCGCAGTAACTGCGTCATCATTTGAACCGTCACCAAACAATAAATTTTTACCAGGTACATCCATTCTATCCGCATTAATTAAGTTACCATTTTCATCAATTGTTTGCATCAATTTATTACCCTCTTTTTTGGCTTTAGCAATATTTTCTTGGATTGCCTTTTTCTTACTTTCTTTTACGCGCTCATTAAATTGCTCTTTTGAAATTTCATCATTTTTCTTCTTTTGTGCCATTAGTTCATTTAAATCTTTTTCTAAATATTCTACTCTACCTGTTTTATATGCTTCAGGATGAAATGGTAACCATATACCAACTTGTCCAATATAAACATCATGATTTGGATCATCTTCGCGCAACATTTTACACTTTAATTCTGCTTCTTCTTGAGAACCAAATACACCTCTAACTTTGATTCCGCGTGTGTTTGTTTGAAAATTATGTTGGCTGCTGTATTCTTTTTGTAACTGCTCTTCTTTAGCATCAATAAACGATTTATAATCATCTTCTAATGTTGTTACAAACAAATTCTCTCGCTCTTCTTCTACAAATTCCTCCATATCTTTTGTTAAACTATTAAAATCTAAGTTGTATTTATATGCTATATAATTTAGAAATTGTGTATATTTATCAAATGTTTTTCTAAACTCAAAGTTCTTTAAATAGTTTTCAAAATAAAATAGTTCCTTTTTCTTTATATGATTTTCAGGTGAAATAAAGCTTAAACATACATATTTTTGGCCGCTAATTGTTTTGTCTTCATCCAATAAATCAATAACTTTTTCGCTGTCCTGTATTCTCTCCTTTGGCAAATTTGAATTAGATGTTTCTTTAACTTTAGAAGATTTTTTATTGGTCATTTATAAATTATAATAGGTTATAATTTTTAAGTATTATTTTAACTATTTAATTTATATAATATTTAATTTATATAATAATTAATAATTTTTAATTATTATATTTTTTTCTTCTTTATTATTATAAATATAAAACATAATGAATTTTACAATGAGCGAATTGATAAAAAGAGCAGTAAAATATTTGATTGAAGGTTTAATGGTTGCTATTGTTGCTTTTGTAATTCCACAAAAGCAATTAAAATTTGACGAAATAGCAATTATTGGATTGATGGCAGCTGCAACATTTTCTATATTAGATACATTTATTCCATCAATGGGTGTTTCCGCACGCTCTGGCGCAGGTTTTGGCATAGGTGCTAATTTAGTAGGCTTCCCACGAATGGGTTAAAATACAAATTTTTTAATAAATTGTAGTACATATAATAAGTATTTTAATATATTATTTTAATATTTATTTTATATATTAAAATATATTAGACTATGGCATTTACACGATTTTATGATGACCCTTGTAGAATTCAAAAATATTTAGAAGAAACTACTAATATAGGAAATTATAGCTTAAATGTTCCAGGCAACGGAATGAAACCAATGTTAATAAACGACCCACATATTAATATACAAAAATGGGGCGCTAATTTATCGCAAAATAAAACCGATTTAGAAAGTGAATTACATTGTTTACATAGAAAATTAAACAAAGATAGTATAAGTGAAAATAACTATGTAGATTATTTAAATACTAATCCACTCTATAGTCCAAATAGTTATAGCATAAATAATGAAGAAATAACAGCCCAATCACGAGCAACACATCCTGCATGGATATATAGAGAAATAAATCATTTTGCTAGCGAACAATCTATTCCAAATAATTTTAATTATTTACACTTAGATCCACAAGAAAATATATGTATTCCTTTTCATAATAATATTAGCTCACGAATAGTCCAAAAAGATTATTATCAATTAAACAATAATTTTGATATTCAACGAAGAATAACAAATTAATTTAAGAATTCAATAACAAATAACAAATAACAAATAACAAATGTTATTTAATATATTAAATATATAATAATATTTTTAATATATTATATAAAATACTATGGCCGCTTTAGCAATACCTATAGTATTATTAGGAAGTATATATATATTATCAGAACAAGAAAAAAAAGAAACTCAAACACAAAATAATATAAATGATAAAAATTTAAGAAGAGAATTTTTTACAGATAATAATTTGAACGAAGGATATACTAATTATAATGATGCAAATATTGTAGACCTAATAGCTACAAACAACTCAAATAATGACCCAATAAATAATTTTGCTAATCCAAATCAACAAACTGATAATTATTTTATTGCCAATTCAACAAATATATTAAGACAACCTGCTAAAAGTATTAATTTAATGTCTGGTCAACAGTCTAACAGTAATGATTTTAAACATAATAATATGAAACCATTTTACGGAGCAAAAATTCGCGGCTCTATTGCCGATATTAATTTAACAGAGTCTATATTAGATTCAAAACAAGGTTCAGGAAGTCAAAATTATTCAAAATCAGAAGTTGCGCCATTATTTAATCCAGCTGAAAATGTGAATCTCCCTAATGGAACTCCTAACAATAGTGATTTCTTTCAGTCTCGTATGAATGAGTCTATGAAAATGTCAAATGTCACTTTATGGGAACAACAAAGAGTAGGTCCTGGTCTTGATTTAGGATATGGTTCTCAAAATAGCAATGGACTTAATACTGGTGGCGTTGAAGGAAGTCATGGTTTTAACTCGGGTATGATGGCACGAGAGGCATGGATGCCAAAGTCTGTTGATGATTTAAGAGTTGAAACTAATCCTAAAATGATTTATAATTTAGACGGACATCAAGGTCCCGCAATTTATCCTGTTAAAATGCAAGGTCCTAATAATAAAATAGGAGTTGTTGAAAAACACTTGCCCGACAAATCATATGAATCAGGACCAACGCGTTGGTTTACTACAACAGGTGTAGAACAAGCACCCCCTATTAGAAGCACACAAGTCATTCCAATGGAAAATAGAATTAGCACAACGCGTGAATATTATGGTGGAACTTCAAATACTGAATCGGGTCGCGCCTCATATATTAAACAAGATTTTGAAGACTCAAAAAAACAATCGCTAGGCGACTTACCCATTATAAATCCTAGTGCTAGCGGCACAAATGGCGCTGGACCAAATGATTACGGACACAATAGTTATGTTAATTACAATAACAATAGAAGCACAGACAAAGAGTCAACAGATTTTGGCGGTGTATATGGTATGCTAAAAGCCTCTGTTGCGCCAGTATTAGATATTTTTAGGCAAACACGAAAAGAAAGTGCGATTGGTAATTTACGCCAAACTGGTAATGTAAATGGATTAACTCCAACAGGTCATTTGTTTAATATTAATGATAAAACAAAGGTTACAAATAGAGAAATGACAACTGCTAAAATAGACCTAAATTATGTAAACGTTCAAGGACAAAATAACACTGGTAATGCTTATCAAGTAACACAGCACCAGAATTATGACAATCAAAGAACAAGCACAAATATAGAATATATTGGTTCTGGAAATGCATGTGGAACAGGATTAAGACCATATAATAACGCATACGCTCAACAAAATAATGTTAATAAGACTTACGAATCGCGCACGAATCAAGGTCATATGAATTTGTTTAATAACTATAATAATTCTACAACTACTCGTAATGAGTCTATGCTTCAGCAAACTAGAGGTCATATAAATAATGGTGGTCCAAATGTTACGCCGTCCGTTGATTTTATTGGGCAACTAAATGGAATACAAAGCTATGACCAAAACTTTAACAGTGCGCGCATGGACGAATCATTATTGTCTGCCTTCAAAAGCAACCCATATACTAAATCTTTATCAAGTGTTGCCTAAAGGTTACGAAAAAAAGTTTACGAAAAAAAGTTTACGAAAAAAAGTTTATTAATTAATATATAAATTATGTATAGTAATTAATATTTCTTATATATTACAAGAAATGCTTATAAATTACAAGAAATGTATTATAAATAGGATAGTTATGGCAAACTATAATAATAGTAGTTTTATTTTTTTAAGTAGTATTATTATAATAATATAATTTACTTGCGGTCTATTTTATTAATGGCTTATTTTCTGCCTCGGCGTTTTTTTGTCTTTGAATTGTCGTGTCTAACCCAACCAAATTTGCCCTTTTTGGTAAAATAACCCGCTTTTTCTAAACGTTTTTCACGTTTAGCGCGATTATACACTTTTCGCGATACTACGTGACCTCGCTTATTCATTAATAAATCAGGCTTTTTAAGATTTCCTTTTGTTTTGTATGCTGTGCCGTGCCAAACTTGAGCGCGTGAGCCGTTTAACAATTGATATTTATGTCCGTTAATGTGATACATATTGTCAGCCGATTTCATATGTTTTTTAACCATTTTTATATAGTATTATGAGAAAATAATTATTTGCTAAATTAATTAGTAAATAATAAATTATTTTTGAAATTATTAAAATTTATTACAATTTATTAAAAATAATTATAAATATTAAATTAGTTAGAATTTATTATAAATTAGTTAGTTTGTTAACATTAAAATATTTATAAATAATAAAATTAAATATTAAATGTCAGATAGCAACTATAATAAAATAATTAGCACAATTAATAGTGTTTCAAGAGACTATACTTATAGTCCTGATCCAAACAATTTAATATGTATTGATACTTCTAATAACAGAATAGGTATTAATACACTGGACCCCGAAGCGTCTTTACATATAAGCGGTGGAAGTATAAGAATAGGTGGAGATATAAGTGCCGTTGGAAATATGTGGGTAAATAATATTTATGCTAATGTTATCAGCGCTAGCACGTATGGTTCAAATGTTGGTGGAAGTTCTGTTATTAGCGCAACTAATATTAATGCAACTAATAACATAGATGCTAGTTCTGTTGTTGTAACTAATATAATAGATATTAGCAGAGGTCGCATTAGGGCCAATTTTATTGACATAAGTTCTACACTAGATATTAGCAGAGGTCGTATTAGGGCCAATTTTATTGATATAAGTTCTACACTAGATATTAGCAGAGGTCGCATAATTGCTAATTTTATTGATATAAGTTCTACACTAGATATTAGTAGAGGCCGTATAATTGCTGATAACATTGATATAAGTTCTACATTAACTATTAGCAGAGGTCGCATTATTGCTAATAACATTGATATAAGTTCTACGCTAGATATTAGTAGAGGTCGTATAATTGCTAATAACATTGATATAAGTTCTACACTAGATATTAGTAGGGGTCGCATAATTGCTAATAACATTGATATAAGTTCTGTATTGGATATTAGTAGAGGTCGTATTATTGCAAATAACATAGATGCAAGCTCTATTGTTGTAACTAATACAATAGATATTAGTAGAGGTCGCATAATTGCTAATAACATTGATATAAGTTCTACACTAGATATTAGTAGAGGTCGTATAATTACCAATAACATAGATGCAAGCTCTATTGTTGTAACTAATACACTAGATATTAGTAGAGGTCGCATAATTGCTAATAACATTGATATAAGTTCTGTATTGGATATTAGCAGAGGTCGTATTAGGGCCAATTTTATTGATATAAGTTCTACACTAGATATTAGCAGAGGTCGCATAATTGCTAATTTTATTGATATAAGTTCTACACTAGATATTAGTAGAGGCCGTA